>Ga0209541_10017719_pt1 | contig 10385 bp, 10 predicted proteins | sample RifCSPlowO2_01_FD_184027 | JGI IMG/M metagenome (GOLD analysis project Ga0209541, IMG submission 184027) | Groundwater microbial communities from Rifle, Colorado - Rifle CSP2_plank lowO2_0.1 (SPAdes) (version 2) | ecosystem: Environmental > Aquatic > Deep subsurface > Groundwater | place... | reverse complement strand
AAGCCGGTCCCCGATTCGCAGATCCATCATATCCTCGACATTTTCAAGTCCGACATTTCGAATAAACCGTCTTAAAGCTTTGTCCGTCTGATTTTCGCCAACACTAAACTGATGCCAACGAACAAGCTTAAAATTTTTTTCCCGATCAGCGCGAGAAAGATTCAAGCGTTTTGCAATATCTAAGGCTTGTCTTCCACCGGCAACATCATGATTATAAAAAGTGCGTACTCCTTCCTCTGTTATATTAGCAACCTTTGCTTTACCAATATCGTGAAGTAATGTGGCAAATCTTACAATAGTCTTTTTCGAAGGACAATACTTCAAGCTCATTACGCAGTGAGTGCCGACATCATATATATGATGACGTTTGGGGCTTTTTTGGGGAACCTCAAAACATACGTCAAGCTCAGGTAAAATTTGGGCAAGCAATCCTACCTCTTTCAAAAGTAAAATGCCATCTGCTGATCTGTCACTGTCAATAATCTTAAAAAGCTCGTCTCTTACGCGTTCGCCGGAGATCTTACCAATGAGCTTTGCGTTTTTTATTATTGCCGCACATGTTTCCTTTTCAATTTCAAATCCTAAAGTTGCTGCAAACCGCACAGCTCGAAGTAATCTTAATGCGTCTTCACTAAATCGAGAATCGGCATCACCTACAGTTCTAATCAACTTCGCCTTCAAATCGGATTGACCACTGTAGGGATCGACCAAGGTTAGGGTATAGGGTATAGAGGATAGTGTATAGAATTGTTTATTCTGACTCGACCCTGAACCCTTGCCCCTAAACCCTATTTTTATTGCTATTGCATTGATTGTAAAATCACGCCTTGCTAAATCCTCCTCAAGTGTTTTCCCCCAGACGACAGTATCCGGATGTCTGCTATCAGAATACTTAAATTCTTTGCGATAAGTTGTTACTTCAACAATTTTGTCATCAGTATTGATACCAACTGTCCCGAAACGATTATTATAAAAAGAGTTCCTAAAAAGCTTGAGGATTTCATCTGGGCGGGCATTAGTTGTTAAATCCCAGTCCGATACTTCATTTTTGCTTAAAATATCCCGCACCGCCCCGCCAACAATCGCAACCTCAAATCCGGCATCTATTAATGATTTCAGAATCTTAACTAAAGCTTTTTCCATAAACTATTAAACAGTATATCTTTTTCGCGCGTTTTTAGTGCAACAGAGCGAAATAAAACGTTTACTGATAGAATTAATTTGTGCAAAGTCATGTCTGGAGACTAAAAACCAAAAATTATTCCCCAAAAGTAAATAATTGGCTATCTTTTGTATTGGCAAAAAACAGGGGACTTGCTACTAAAAAACAGCTTGATGACTTTTTAAATCCATCCCTAAATCAGATTCTGAATGTCAAATTAACGGATACTCAAAAGGCGATCCAAAGAATAATTAAGGCTATTGGAAAAAAAGAAAAAGTAATAGTTTATTCCGATTATGATGCAGACGGTATTTGCGGCAGCGCAATCATGTGGGAAACTCTATTTGATCTGGGTGCAGATGTACTACCTTACGTTCCTCACAGAATTAACGAGGGATACGGTTTCTATATCCCGTCAATTGAAAAACTGGCTTCAAGTGGTGTAAGCCTGATTGTTACTGTCGATCACGGTGTCACAGCAGTTAAGCAAATTGAAGCTGCCCAAAAACTGGGAATAGATGTCATTGTAACCGACCACCATCTTTTGCCAAAAAGTTTACCCAAACCCTATGCGCTGGTACACAGTGTCCAACTCTGTGGAGCGGCAGTTGCCTGGAGATTCTGCTTTGATTTAGTAGCCCAATTTAAACCGTCTTACAAGAAAATTCTCATAAGTAAACTTGAGCTTGCTGCGATTGCAACGATTGCAGACCTTGTCCCGTTAACCGGTGCTAACAGAGCAATAGTCAAGCTTGGTCTTGAAATTTTGGCATCAACAGTAAGGCCTGGCTTAAAAAGCCTAATAAGTGAGTCTAATATCAACTACCAAATTGGCTCTTATGAAATCGGTCATATCTTAGCGCCACGAATCAATGCCATGGGCAGAATCGAACATGGTCTTGATGCCCTGCGTTTGATTTGTGCAAAAAGCACTAAAAGTGCAGACGAGCTGGCAAGACTACTTTCAAAAACAAATACCAAAAGACAGGAATTAACAACAAACGCCATAACTCAGGCTGTTGACTTAGTAACTAAGGAGCATCTTGTCGGGGTAGTTTCCCATAAAAGCTGGCATGAAGGGGTCATTGGTCTTGTAGCCTCTCGCCTTGTCGAAGTACACCACAAACCAATGGTTGTAATTTCCCGTGGCGAGCAATTTTCTAAAGGTTCTGCGCGTTCCATTCCCGGTTTCAATATAGTCGATGCAATCCGTGCATCGAGTGAATATCTAATCGACGCTGGTGGTCACCCGATGGCAGCCGGTTTTACCATTGAAACGCGCCACATCGAAACTTTTAGCCGAAAAATTAATGCTTACGCGCAAGGGAAATTGACCGAAGATCTTTTGGAAAGGGTAATAAATATTGAGTGCGAACTAGAAAAAAGTGACATCAATTCAAAAACCCTCTCGCAAATTAAGACTTTCGAACCTTATGGTATTGCCAACCCTCAACCTGTTTTTCTAACCAAAGGAATATTAGTTGAGGACGTGCGGGGAGTAGGGCAGGATAATAAGCACTTAAAACTTCAACTAGACAATATTGGTGCAATCGGATTTAATATGGGTGAAGAAAGATCTCGCCTCCGCCCCGGCTATTTAATTGACGTAGTCTACACGATAGACAGTGACCGGTTTAACGGTCGCAGCAAAATTCAGATGAAAATTAAAGACTTTAAAATTGCCAAATCCTAGTCACCCGTTGAATGTTCCTGGGGGTCAATAGCTCTCCTTACACTGGATCCAAATTGTCCTCGCCTTATATTTCGCTCAACCTTCCTACGAAAAAATTTCCGATCCCGAGCTTGTTCGTCAATAGTCGCTTTGTCATCAATCGCATCATGACTTATTTGACTGGCAAATACCGGGCCCCCTTCAGAAATCATGGCATCTACATGAGATCCAGTAGTTTGATCAGGGTCTATATCTGTTTCTTTTGTCAAAAAACCTCCATTTTTTAACTAACATAAAATTTTACCATAAATCTTTCACGCTTTGATTTTGATTGTCAAATCAATATAGTTTAGAATTTAGGAAGTTAAAATGACAAGAACTTACGTTGTAGACACTTTAAAAAAAGTTGGCCAAAAGGTAACAATTGCCGGCCGCATCCAAACCATTCGTGATCACGGCAAGCTGACTTTTGTTGATATTTCTGATGAAACCGCAGTTGTGCAAACGGTAACTCGTCGTCAAATCAATGTTTCCCCTCAAGATGTGGTTAGAGTTGAAGGTACTGTCAAAAAGCGACCAGATAATCTTGTAAATAAAAACATCACCACCGGTGAAATCGAAATCGAAATCGAAAATCTCAAAGTTATCTCTAAAAGTAAAACTCCCAAAATCCCTACTGAAGGTGATGGGTACGATATCGAAGAAGATAATCGCCTTAAATACCGCTATTTGGATTTAAGGCGCCAGCGCATGCAGAAAAACTTACGCTTAAGACATAAGATTTTAACTATGGTGCGCGATTTTTTAAATAGTAAAAACTTTGTAGAAATCGAAACCCCGTATTTATCCAAAACCACACCGGAGGGTGCCCGCGACTTTATAGTTCCTTCTCGCTTAAACCCCGGCAAATTTTACGCTTTAGCTCAAGCACCTCAGCAGTATAAACAGCTTTTAATGCTTTCAAATTTTGAAAAATACTACCAAATAGCAAGGGCTTTCCGTGATGAGGACATGCGCGCCGATCGCCAATTCGAACACACTCAAATTGACATTGAAATGGCCTACGTTTCCCGTGAGGATATCACAAGTCTTATCGAAGAATTAATGCTAATATTAGCTCAAAAACTTAAACTTAAAATTGTCAAAAAACCCTTTCCGGTTTTTACTTATGGTGAAGCCATAAAACAATTCGGGAATGATAAATTTGATTTAAGAAATGAAAAAGAGAAAAAAGAAAAAGAGTTTGCATTTGCTTGGGTTGTAGATTTCCCTCTTTTTGAATTTGACGAAAAGCAAAATCGTTATACTTTTTCTCATAACCCTTTTACTGCCCCCAAAGAAAAAGATTTAAAAGATTTAAAAAATAGAAAGAATCTTGGGAAAATTTCCTCCTATCAGTATGATCTTGTTTTAAACGGAGAGGAGCTTGGCAGCGGTAGTATCAGAATCACAGACCCAAATCTTCAAAGGGAAATTTTTAAAATCATGGGCTTTGATAACAAAAAAATCGAAAGAGATTTTGGCCATCTTCTGTCTGCCTACGAATTTGGAGCACCTCCTCATGGAGGAATTGCCATCGGTCTTGACAGACTTTGTGCTGTTTTAGCAGAGGAGAAAAGTATCAGGGAAGTTATTGCCTTCCCAACTTCTGGTTCTGGCCAGACTGCAGTAATGGAAGCACCGGCCAAGATTGACAGCGACATTTTGCGTGAATTGAAGATCAAAACACAATGATTGTCAGAATTTTTGCTGTCGCGGCAATAAGCAGTCTTCTTGTATTTTCTCAATTATTACCGAAAACAAGAATAAACCTACCTATTTATAAAATATTTCCCCAAAAAATTGATGCGGGTGTCGACTCTATTAAAAATTCTCCTCCAGTTCAAAAATTATCATACAGCCAATTACAAGAATACACTGCCAACTCAATAGTAGTAATTGATGCTAAAACTGGTACCTCTTTATATGAAAAAACCCCCCACTTAAAACACTTCCCGGCTTCAATTGCCAAACTTATGACAGCACTTGTTGCTCTTGAAAAATGTGCTCTTCAAGATGTTCTGACAGTTAACATAATCGAAAAACAGGGAACACAGATGGGTCTTCAAGTTGGTGATAAGGTTACTGTTGAAAATTTACTATATGGACTATTGATAAATTCTGGCAACGACTCTGCCCTTGTTCTTGCTAACGCCTGCTCCGATTCTCAAGAACAATTTGTTAAAAAGATGAACGAAAAAGCCCAGAATTTGGGCATGTCAAGTTCCCATTTTATGAATCCTACCGGGTTTGATAATAATTACCAGTATTCAACAGCTGCCGATCTTGCAAAACTTGCAAACGTTGCTATTTCAAATCCCCTATTAGCCAAAATTGTCTTAACCAAAAGTACCGTTGTAACCGATGTATCCGGTACTAAAGCCTATTATTTGCAAAATATCAACGAACTATTAGGTGAAGTTGACGGGCTTGAAGGTATTAAAACCGGGCAAACCGAGGGTGCTCACCAAAATCTGGTTTCCAAAACAACCAGGAACGGCAACTCCATAATAACAGTAGTTTTAGGGTCAAAAAATCGTTTCGATGAATCAAAGAAATTAATTGAATGGGCATTTGATAATTTCAGTTGGGCTAATTCTCAATAGTGTACAAATCGCTAACGGCAGCTACATAGGCCATAAAACCATCATCACTCATAAAAATATAAACTGGCTGCAAATAAGGCTGATGTTTCTTTGTTTCCAAATATCCTAAAATTACACCTCGAATAGGGAATACGTTACTAGTAGGCATTTTATTTAGCGCCCCGCGTCCCATCTTCAAATCCTCGAATGCTTGTTTGGTACCCTTTAGGGGATATGTTGAAAATTTATATTTTTGGATATTGCCGAAAATATAACTGGCTTCAACTACTTCTTTATCTGTTGCCAGTGCATATACTGGTGGATTATTAAAGTCTGCACTTATAACAGGCAGCATGTCTATGTCTTCCCTGGTAAAAATTACTTTAACCAGGTTGGTATCAGCAAGAGCTAAAGATTTTACAAGTGTCCCCATTTCCACCTTGTAGTTTTCTAAAAATACTTTTTCGCTTGGAAAATCTTTAAGTGGTAATTTTAAACTACCAAAAAAATTTATTGCTGTATTTTTGGCATCGTTTGTAGATCTCAACTTTGCTGTTACGATTTCTAGCTTATTTAAATACTGGCTCTCAAGTGTAGTGGACTGACTTGTAGTTTCAATCGTTAACAATCGACTGTTGTTTTGAGGGTCAACAAATTTAATAATGCCGCCACCAAGCTCACTTGTTTCTGCCCTAAAACCTGCGCCCTTTGCCCGCTCGATAGCCTCTTGTAAATTTCCAAATATAGGAATCGGTTCGGAGATTTCAAAAACTTTAGCGGAAGATGCAAGGTTTTCGATATTGCCGGAGATGGTTTCAACTGTATAGTGAATATCACCAACTGGTTTAATTCCCTCCGAAAAGTCGATCTTGGGAATTTTGCCAAATGCTACAGTAGCGGGAATTGGTGCAGGCGGGAAAAAGATATCTGCAAATTGTCCAATAAACCTTGAAGAAATAATGATAATTATTAATAAAGCAATAATTGCCCCAAGCAAAAATAGTGCCTTTTTAGAAAAAATTACTGTGCTTGTAAGATTAGCCATCTGATATTTAATTACTGCGATCTGATACAATTTTACCATGCAAAAAGTCCGCACAAGATACGCACCTTCTCCAACCGGAGTTTTACATATAGGCGGTGTACGCACTGCACTTTTTAATTTCCTTTTTACGAAAACCCAAAAAGGGGATTTTTTATTAAGAATGGAAGATACGGATAGGAAAAGATTTGAAACCGATTCTGTAAATCAAATTAAAAAAAGTTTGAATGCACTTTCTTTAAAATGGGATGAGTATCACGTTCAATCTGAAAGGCTCAATATTTATGATAAATACCTTAACGAACTTAAAAAGAAAGGCGCTGTTTATAAAGACGAAGGTGCTTGGCGATTCAAAGTAAAAAAAGGAAAAAACCTCATCTGGTTAGACGGTGTGCACGGGAAAGTTCAATTTAACTCCAATGTCATTGAAGATTTCGTGATTTTAAAATCCGATAAATTTCCAACTTACCACTTTGCAAATGTAGTTGATGATACCCAGATGAATATCTCACACGTTCTGCGCGGAGATGAATGGCTGTCATCCACGCCAAAACACCTGATGTTATATGAAGCTCTTGGTTGGCAGCCGCCCATTTTTATTCATGTACCGGTAATTTTAGGACCCGATCATAAAAAACTTTCCAAAAGGCAAGGCGCAAAGTCTGTTCTTGAGTATATAGATGATGGTTACCTGCCCGAAGCTATTACCAACTACTTGGCATTGCTTGGATGGGCACCCTCGGGTGATCGGGAAATTTTCTCACTTGAAGAATTAATCAAAGAGTTTTCAATTGAGAGAATCAACAAAAACAGCCCGATTTTTAATATTGAAAAATTAAAATGGTTCAATGGCCAGTGGATTAGAAGGCTAGATGAACAGGAATATATCAACAAGATTATCAAATTTTATCCAACTTACGATTCACTTGTCACACAGGCAGTTGCGCCATTAACTCAAGACAGAGTTGCAACATTAGCAGACTATGCAAAGTTGGCTGCTTTTTTTTATGAAAAGCCCAAAGAGATACCTAGTGTTGGGGTATCTGCAGTTACTATCTCACACCTTTCAATGTCATTTTCAAAGGCTAATTCATGGGTTTCAGATGAACTTAAAAAATTAATAGATCAAGTTGCAGAACTTGATATGGTGAATAGAATAGATCTAATTGCCGGAGTTAGAAATATAGTTTCTGGAAGTACTGTCACACCACCACTTTATGAATCTTTAGAAAAGCTTGGCAAGATAGAAACCATAGATAGGTTAAATAAATATGTCAAAGGAGCAAAATTAAAAAGTTAGGTTTTAACCTTAGCAATATCTTTTTTCAATTCCTTTTTAATTTGCTCAGACGCATCTCTTATTTTTTCTTCCAATTTCTCAACTTTTGCATTTAAATGTTCCCAGATTTTTTCATCTTCCCCATTAGCAACAAGAGTCAAAAAATGCCTTTTATCCTTTTCATTAAGTTCTGAAAGTATTGCATCGAGAATTGTCCCGTGAAGGTTCATGTGGGCAATTTCCAAAAGCTCTTTTTTTTCCTGCTTCGTTAAATCAAGCGAGGCCAATTCATCCTCAATTGACCTAAGATCGACTAAATGACTGTAAAAATATTTATTTGTTCTCATAACTTCCAACATCAATTGGTCCCAAGGGAATTTTATCATCAACATCATTTATGAAAAAATAAAGAACAGGTCCCTTTCGTGATCCTTCACTAAAGCCCAAAGAGTACATGACCTCCGGCGATCCGCCTAAATGTTTCCCAGTCCATAAAGCAGGTCCGCTGTCCGCAATATCCGCAACCAACGCTTGGCCACCTTTAGGATTAACTACCAGCATTTTTCTCCACTTAAAAAAGTCTCGATAGTCACTAAGTCTTTGATTATAATTTGGTACTGAAAATGTCTGCACCGCAATGTACCATTTTTCTCTTTCGCGATCAGCATCAGTAAATTCAGCTTTTGATTTAGCAAAATAACCCCAAGCACCACGTCCTGGCGCCATACCTGAAGAATAAATTATTTTGTTATTCCTTTCAGCTTGATCCAGATGAGTTGCCATCGTATCGCCTGGAAACCGAACCAAGTGCTGTTCTGCGCCAATAACTCCAAAAGAGCGGTTCAGTCTTAAGCCGTTAATATCAGTTCTCACATCCATGGCGTAATATTTCGAAAGAATTGCCGAAATTTTTAACTCTTCGTCACCACTTAACGGTCGCACTTTATCAGGAACTGATTGGCTAAGCTCATCCAAAAGCTGATTAGTTCTGTCAACTTTGGAAACAACTTCAATTTCAACCGGATCCTGTGAAATAGACCCCAAAACTGTAGCAGTTGGTATAAAATTTGAAAGCATCAGCGTACCAATTGCACTTGAGGCTAATTGTTCTTTTGCCGGAAATCTTTCAATTACCCAATCAATAGCCTCTTTATGCTTTTCGTGTAATTTTTTGCGCGCTAAATTATGCTTTTTGAGCCATTTCTTCCGAAGAAAGCGATAATGAGATCTTTTTACACTCACCACAAGCGATTATAACCTATCCAAACCTCTCGGCTGGCATTTTCTTAAATACCCTCTTGACAAGTATCTAATTCGTAAACATACTTGACTCAAATTCAAAAAAATGTTCCCCAGGATCATAAAAAATCCTAAATTTATTCTTTTTATAACTATTCTTTGCACAATCTCCCTTGCAGCTTATTCATACCTTCTTTCCGACCAAAATATTCTGGGCAAAAAAACCCAAGAAAGCAAAATTGTTTCAACTTCAAACTCCAATCAATCGCAATCGCAGCCGCAACCTGCAATATCACCATCGCCTACTCCCTCACCGAAGCTTTCGAAAACAACATATACCATTGCTCTTTATGGCGATTCAATGATTGATACAATGGGAGAAAATTTAGATTATTTAAGTAAATCGCTTGGAGCGTTATATCCGAAAACTACTTTCAAATTTTACAATTACGGTATTGGTTCTCAAAATATCGAGCAAGGGTTAGCAAGATGGGATAAAGAGTTTCAATATCAAAATCGTCATTATGATCCAATAGACCAAATCAAGCCCGATGTTATCGTTCTTGGTTCTTTTGCTTATAATCCTTTCCCTGCCCACGATAAAAACCGCCACTATATCAAACTCAAAGAATTAGTTTCAAAGGCTAAATTATATACAGCTAACGTTTATCTTCTTGCGGAAATTGCTCCGCTTAATAACGGTTTTGGCAGAGGACCCGGCGGAATTAACTGGCCGGAAGATCTAGCTGCAAAGCAAACTAACAATATAGTCGAGCAACTGGAAAATCCAATTACCGTTTCAAAATCTGACAATGTAACTCTAATAAACGCTTATAAAGAATCGCTGATGATTGGAAAATTCGGTAATCCTGTTTATATTAGTAGTAACGATGGTATTCATCCATCGGTGGAAGGTCATGTTCTTATGGCCAATTTAATTGCCAAAACTATAAAGCTCAAATGACATTAATCTTTTAGGGGTTAATTAAAAATCCTTCTTAACTCTTCTTTAGCCTCCCCTAAAACTTTCCTTCTTTCAGGTTTTAACTTTTTACCGGCCCGATTAATATAAAAATTTAGCATACTCATTGCAGATTGAAATGGGGGAGCCTTTCGTCTAGTAGATATTTGAGCGGATCTTTTTAGGGAAGCTGCAATTTTTTTGGGGTTTTTCCAGGTGAAAACCCCTTCGTCCAGATCAAGAGCAAAACTTTTCTGAGTTACATCAGCCGACCAGTATTTCTTACCAGACATGATCTAATTATATTAAGCAATGTATCAAGTTGGGCAAAAAACAAATTAGATCCACATTTAGTTTGCAGACGATGTAGATTGAAGGGGACTGCTAATAGGAGTAGGAGTTGGTT
>Ga0209541_10017718_pt1 | contig 10386 bp, 13 predicted proteins | sample RifCSPlowO2_01_FD_184027 | JGI IMG/M metagenome (GOLD analysis project Ga0209541, IMG submission 184027) | Groundwater microbial communities from Rifle, Colorado - Rifle CSP2_plank lowO2_0.1 (SPAdes) (version 2) | ecosystem: Environmental > Aquatic > Deep subsurface > Groundwater | place... | reverse complement strand
CGGTATTGCTTTTTGAGTGTACGGATAAAAATCTGCTGATTTTTTCCTCAAGACTCGCGCCGCCGCGCTCCGTAGCCACTCAAAAAGCAATGCCTCGCTTGGAGGAGGGTGCGGGTAACAGTTTTTGCGTTTGCGGAGCAACAATTTTGCGCTGCAAAATTAAAGGCGTGTTTTTGTGGACAGGTCAAAAAAAGTCCCCCGCAGGGGAAAATAAATTATTGACAAAACTAGAGACCCATGCTAACCTACACAACGGAAGTGGATCGTCGCATCGTTCTCCGGGGGCAGTGCTGGTCCACGCAACCAAGGAGGCAGACGTGCCCCGTACCCAACCGAGGGGGATATCGGTACCGGAGAAGGCCGTCACGACAAACGTGGCGGTCTGATTTTTGATTCAGCGGAATTATGTCGCCACAACGTCCATTAAGCGGCGATGCTTCAGCATTTTTCTTGATTCGGCCCATCTTTAAGCGCTCATGATATAATAGAGCCATCATGCCGATTGTTTCAGTCCTTCACGACTATCTTGTGTGGCACTACGGTGTCGCCTACGCGGATATCGTTGGGATATGCCGGAACTATTGCTGGGCGGTGAACCATGTGTTTTCCGTCCAGGATCTGCTTCGGACCTTGTTTGCGCCCTTTAAGCGGCTCAAAGAGGAACAGGTCAATGTCGTTCTCGATCCCGGTGGTTTCGCCACCAATCTGGTGGTGAATATCATCATGCGTATCGTCGGATTCATCATTCGCATGTTGCTTCTTGTGTCCGCCTTTTTTGCTCTTCTGCTGGTCATCGTGCTCGGGGTCGTGAGCGCCCTTCTCTGGACGATACTTCCGGCGATTGTCGTCTACTGTTTTATAAGCGGGCTCAATTACCTTTTCTTGTAAGTGTATGTTCGGCTTTAAAGTGAACTTTTTCCGAAACCCCGAATATCGTTTCCACAAGGGAATCGTTATTGAGCACGTATTTTCTCGACATTATCGTGCGTGGATCTCGGCAACGGCCGGGACGATCGTACTCGTGTACATCCTCGTGTATCTTGCCGCGTATGTACAACCACACGGCGCCGACCGCCCCCTAGTGGGCGCATTTGCCACCGGAGTCTTTCTGGTCTCGCTCTCAGTCTTTCTTTTTATGAAGATGCTCAAGTCTTATAGTCGCTCATATTACTACTATGTTGAAGGACTTCTTGAGCGCGGGAAGACGGGCGCGCAGACACCGTACACGACCCCTAATTACGAGGTGTGCAATATCTATTACGAAACATCCCGTGGAGATCTCCTAAAAAACTATTGCCGTTCGAAGCAAGGTCGCAGGGTCTTATGGCGCTTGGGCATTTCCGATGAAACAGTCGGAACATATTTGGCAAATCGAAAAACCATCATTGACTTTGGCGAACGAATGCGAGAGCTGGAGGGCATTTTCACGCTGGCCGACCTTTCGCGCAAACTTCTCGAGGTTGACCACGACTTCTATCAGTTTCTTTTCGAGTTGGGAATTCGCGACCGTGAGTTTGTCGGTGGGGCGGAGTGGGTAGAGCGCACGATAAAAAAGAAGAAACAACGGGAACGCTTTTGGGGAAAAGTCGCGCTTGGGTCCCTCCCTATTATCGGAGCTGACCTTGCTTACGGAGGAGCGTACGCGCTCGGAAAATATAGTCGTGACCTCTCGCGCTTAGTCGCAAGTGGGGGCATAAGTTTCCGCTTCGTCCACGGCAAAGAAGAGATCAAGCAACTCGAGGTTGTCTTGGCGCGAAGCAAGGAAGCGAATGCGATCTTGGTGGGGGAGGATGGAGCGGGGATGATGGATGTCATATGTGACTTCACGCGTGATATCACGAACGGATACACGAATCCTGCGCTTCAACACAAGCGGGTGATGGCGTTCGATGCGAAGTCTTTTACCGCGGGAATGCGGACGAAACAAGAACTTGAGACCGGATTGATCAAGATCATGAACGACGCCGTCAAGGCGGGGAACGTCATCTTGGCCATTGAGGATTTCCCGGGCTTTATACAGAGTACCCGGGCGCTCGATGCGGATGTCGTGGGGATCATCGACCCCTATTTGGCCGGAAATGAGATACAAGTTGTCGCCACGGCAGACAACACGCGCTTTCACGACCTGATCGAACCCAATCAGGGCATCATGCATCGTTTTGAGAAAGTGACACTTGCCGAACCGGCGGAGGAATCGCTCATTCGTATCCTTGAGGACGTTGCGGAAGAAGCCGAAAAAAAGAACCGGATCTTCTTCACCTACCCCGCGATCACTGAGATCATTCGTAGTGCCGGGCAGTACTTTAGTGATGGTGTAATGCCGGACAAGGCGGTTGATCTTCTTGTCGAACTTACGCCGTCCATCCTTGCAAAGGGGGGGCATTTAGTGAAGAAACTCGACGTACTTACCTTTGTTCGGGAAAAAACAAATATCCCGATGGGGGAGATCACCGACGACGAGCGTGAACGACTTATGAACCTCGAGAGATTCATGAAAGAACTTGTTGTCGGGCAAGAGCAAGCCCTCGAAGTCATCGCGGACGCGATGCGCCGCTCCCGTGCCGGTGTGCGAAATATGAACCGTCCTATCGGGACATTTCTCTTTCTTGGCCCGACGGGTGTGGGGAAGACTGAAACCGCTAAAGCACTTGCGACGGTCTTTTTCAAGAGTGAAGGTGCGATGTCGCGTATCGACATGAGCGAGTATCAAGGCGAAGACGGGCTTGCGCGCATGATCGGCGGCGACGGCACGACGGGCACACTTTCGGTCATGCTGAAAGACCATCCCTACGGTGTTCTCTTGCTCGACGAGTTTGAAAAGGCAAACGGAAAAGTGCTCGATCTTTTTCTCCAGGTGCTCGATGAGGGTATTTTTCACGACGCGAGGGGAAAGAAAGTGAACGCGCGCAATACAATCTTTATTGCGACGTCGAATGCCGGTGCGTCGGAGATCCGTGAGGCAATGCAAAAGGGATTGGAGCTTGGGACGGTGAAAAAAAAGATCATCGACGAGATCATTGCACAAGGAAAGCTGAAACCCGAACTTTTCAACCGTTTCGACGGAATCGTTCTTTTCCACTCGCTCAGTCTTGACGACTACAAAAAGATTGCAGGACTCATGCTCGGAAAGTTAAAGCGCCGGCTTCGTGAACAGAATATCGATCTGGTGGTAAATGATGTACTCGTAGAAGCGATTCTCGCGCACGGCGTTGACCCGGCGTTTGGTGCCCGTCCGATGGCGCGCGCGGTGCAGGATATCGTGGAAAAGAAAATTGCGGAAAAGATCATCAAGGGCAAGTCGGGTCAAGGCTCCACGATCGTTTTTGTGAAAGATGACTTTCCCGAACTTTCACGAGGAAGTTAAAGGAGGCGTTTGCCTTTTCGGGACTGATGCGTATAGTTGAGTTCAGTTCTGCTCATTTGCAAAAGGGATCCACATGCTTCCTGCCCACCGTGTTCACGTGGAAGACGTGCTTGAACTGCTTCATCTTTCCCTTCACTCTTACATGAAGTTGGGTCAGCCGCTTACGGTAAGTGGCGGTTTGTTTTCCTCGTATGTCTTTGCGCTTATTGCGAGACATTATAATGCCGGGAAACTTCAGCTTACCGATTTTGTTCCATGGGGTTGTGTGCGCGGTCCGGGACTCCATTATTGCCGCGTGAAAGAATCCGAACAGTGCATCGCTGAAGCACTTGGGGACGTATACGGCATTAAAAGGGAGGTGGCAGAGAAAAATACCCACCCCGATACGAATCTTCTTTCTATTCCCGCTCTGATCAAAGAAACGGAAGAGGAGAAAGCGGTAAAACATGAGTTGCGATGGGTTCTTGCTGCGGGCGAGATCACAAAGGAACTTGAGCGGCTGAAGGAAGAATTCAGGCGCGTGGTCTTAGACAAGAAGGCGTTTCCGGCGCTGAACGAGTATGCATCTCTTACCGAGTTCGATCGTCGGGTTCGCCCGGTCATCCTTGCGTTGGAGAGAACAGCCATGCCGTCTGGTCGTGCGATCGAGCGTGTCGGGGAGTTCCTCAAAACACTGTATCGAAAAGTCGATGAGAAGATGGCGGTGAAGGGGGAGATGAGTGAAAAGAAATAATCGAGAAAAATGAACAGCAGGTTCCCCCCTGCTGTTTTTTTGTTATGCTGTACGGACCATGAATTCCGGCTTTTGGTCAAAACTTCCCAAACCCTTCTTGTGTCTTGCGCCGATGGCCGATGTCACCGATGCGGCGTTTCGACGCATCATCGCAAAATACGGCAAACCCGATGTAATGTGGACGGAATTCGTTTCCGTCGACGGCCTCTGTTCACCCGGTAGGGAGGTGCTCTTGCACGACCTTACATACACCGAAGCTGAACGGCCGATCGTCGCGCAAATATTCGGTTCGAAGCCCGACAACTTTTACAAGGTCGCGGAACTCATCAAAGAGCTCGGTTTTGACGGAATCGACATTAACATGGGCTGTCCAGACCGAAATGTAGAGAAACAAGGAGGCGGTGCGGCGATGATCAAAAGTCCGGAACTTGCGCAGGAGGTTATCCGTGCCGCGCAGGAAGGCGGGGGTGGCCTCCCTGTTTCTGTGAAAACGCGCGTTGGGTTCAACAAGGTGGAGCTTGAAACCTGGATTCCTAAGTTGCTCGAGACGAAACTTTCCGCCATCACGGTGCACGCGCGCACGCGCAAGGAGATGTCCAAGGTGCCGGCGCAATGGGGCTATGTGAAGGAGGCTGTTGCGATGGCCAAGGGGTCAGGCACGCTCGTCGTCGGGAACGGTGATGTGAAAGACCTCGACGACGCGCGTAGAAAGGCGAAGGAAACCGGAGCCGACGGCGCCATGCTCGGCCGTGCGATCTTCGGCAATCCATTCTTATTCTCACATTCTCAAGAATGTGAGAATAAACAGGACAAAGGAGTACTTAAAAAATATCTCGAAGTGATGCTCGAGCATACGAGACTTTTCCACGAACTTTTGGGCGACGTAAAGAATTTCGCGGTAATGAAAAAGCATTACAAAGCATATGTGAATGGTTTTGACGGCCTGCCTGCCGCGCCGGGGCGTGTGGCGCAGGTAGGCGCAAAAGAACTCCGCATGAAACTGATGGAAACCGAAACACCGGAGGATGTTGAGCGAGTTGTAGAAGATTTCCTCATTCCTCATCGGTAACCATCGGGACTACTTCCATTGACATCGATTTACGTTTGTCCTAGTATGGCAACCAGAAATAAAGTTCAACACTGGAGGAGTGAAATGAAAGAAACGATCGAAGGAGCAGCCGATAAGGCTAAGGCGCGTCTCCTAGCACGAAAGCTTCGAAAAGTGACGGAATGTGAGTGGATTGGCGGCGTCTGTGCCGGCGTATCTTACTGGCTTGGTATCCACGTGTGGCTTACGAGACTTGCGTGGACAATTGCGGTTCTTTCCTACGGCATCGGTATCGGTTTGTATGTCCTCCTCTGGGTTTTTATGCCCGCCTGGGACGAAACGCCGACAGACTACAAAGAAGTAACCGGGGACTGACCTAATCGAGTGGCGCGACTTAATCCTCGCGCTTTTTTCTTTGGACATTCACGCAGGGAAAGCATATAATAGTCTTGCCAATGGATGAGTTTCTGAAGATGGATGTTTTCTTTGTGGTGACAACAGCCGTTGTGCTCGTTGGTGGCGCGCTTTGTCTGGTTGCACTTTTCTATTCGATCAAGATATTGAGAAACGTGGACAATGTCGTCCGAAATGTTTCGGAAGAAAGCGACAACGTCCGTGGCGACCTCTCGGTCTTGAGAAGGAAGATACACGAGGAGGGGATGAAGGTAAAACATTTTACGGATTTCCTCGGGGGAGTTGCGGCACGGCAGAAGTCGCGAAAGAAGGTCGAGAAGATAAAATAATTTGGTGATCGTTATTATTCGTTCATAAGTCATTACGATGGCAAAGATAAACAAAAAGAAGGTTGCACTGGGCGTCGGCTTGGGATTGGCCGCGGCAGCAGCGGGCGCAGGATATTATTTTTATGGAAGTAAGCATGCAACGGGGAATCGCAAGAAAGCGGTGCGTTGGGCGAACGATTTCCAGGCGGACGTACTGCGGAATGCAAAGAAATTAAAGAAGCTCGACGAGCACGCCTACCGAACGCTTGTTGATGAAGCGATGAAGGCGTACGAGAATGTGAGGTCGATCGACAAGGCCGACCTTCGATCTGCGGCGGCGGAACTCAAGAAAAATTGGAAGAACATGGAGCGCGAGATTAATCGTGTTGCAAAGACAGAAAAAAAGGTTGTCGGGCGCGTTGCGAAAAAGGCGGTCAAGTCGGTGAAGCGTGTTATTCCTCGTACTCCCGCGAAGAAATCGGCTCGAAAGAAAAAACAATAAACATGGGAGGCTGCGGATCTCATTGTAGATGCACTGACGAGTCTTCGAACGAGAAGGAGGGAGTTTGCGCAACGCGAGAAGGCGGTGTTGCCCTCGACGAGAACGGAAAATGTCCATGCGGGAAGACAAAAGAGGATTGCTGCCTGCCCGTCCAAAGTCAGACGCAGGCGGGTTACAAAGAAGAACTTTCCGGGGCTGTGGAGCGCGAATACGGAGTTTCGGAGGGTGCGGGGTTTCGTCTGCGGATGAACCCCTGAAGACTCGCGCCGTCGCACTCCGTACCCCCCTCCGCAACACATATTCGCTACGAGGAAAGGTTTTGTTATACTACCCTCATGTCAGAAGTTGCGCTCTATCGTAAATATCGCCCCAAAGCGTTTGCGCACGTGCTCGGCCAGGACGAGATTGTTTCGGTGCTGGAGCGCTCCGTCGCCGATAAAAGCTTTTCTCATGCGTACCTTTTTTCCGGCGGGCGCGGTACAGGAAAGACGACCGTTGCGCGCATCTTTGCCGCCGCGATCGGCTGTAAACCCGCGGACCTAAGTGAGATCGATGGCGCATCCAATCGCAATATCGAGGACATCCGCGAGCTTCGCGCCGGACTTGCGACGATGCCATTCGAATCGCCGTACAAGGTCTATATCATAGACGAAGTGCACATGCTCACTCCGCAGGCGTGGAATGCGCTTTTGAAAACTCTCGAAGAGCCGCCCGCGCACGTCGTATTCATATTGGCGACGACGGATCGTGAAAAAGTTCCCGATACGATCGTTTCCCGCTGTCAGAGTTTTGTGTTCCGACAGCCTACCTTTGATGAACTCAAGAAGTTTGCCGTTGATGTCGCCAAAAAAGAGAAAGTGACTCTTGACGGCCCATCGGCGGAGATTGTTGCGATGTTCGGCGACGGCTCATATCGCGACACGCTTTCCGTGCTCGAGAAAGTATTCGTCCGCGCGAAAGGAGGTGCACTCGATGCGGATATCGTGGCGAAAGTAGTCGGTGCACCGACACACGATCTCATAAACCGCGTGCTTCGCGCCATCGAGTCGGGCAATGCTGAGGACGGGCTTTTTGCCGTACGCCAGGCCGATAAGGACCATGTGGAAATGAAGGCGTTTTTGAAGCTTCTTCTTCACAAGCTTCGTGCAGTACTTCTTCTTCGCTACGCGCCCAATTTTGCGAAAGAGTTTTCTGATGAATTCACCCCGGATGACCTTGCGCTCATATCCCTGCTCGCTGCATCAAAAGAGAAAAAGATAAATTCTCACGTGCTTTATGAATTCTTGGAGGCGTCGCGCGGAGTGGGGTTCAGTGTCGTTCGGTCCCTTCCTATTGAGCTCGCGCTTATCAAGGTCACGGGAGAGGTGAAGTAGGTCCTACGCAAATGGCGAACTTCTTCGTTACGGGACCCCTGCGATTCGGTCAACATATATGAATATGCCTCCCTCGTCGCTTTCCCCGCGCCTCAAATTTCATCCATTTGCGTAGAACCTATGAAAAAAGTGAATATGCGTTTTTCGAGCGAAGAGTGGAAAATTATCACAAGCTTTCTCAAAAAAGCCGCCACAAAACGGAGACGCGATCCAAGGATGCGTGTTATGGGGTTCCCTGAGTTTCTTCGCGAGGCTTCCCTCGAAGAGCGGGTGCTGCTCAAAAAGTTTCTCAAGCTTGACCCCCGTATCTACGGCTTTAAGGGAGAATACTACGGAGTAACCGCTCCGCCGAAAGGCCTGGTGACGATACGACGAGAGAGGACCTCGAAGACAAAAAAGTATTTTTCAGGTGGAATACACTTTCTTCCGCGACGAGTATTCGATGCATATCAGAAGATGAATCGTGCCATGCTTCGTGGTGTCGGGCGCAGGGTTTTTGTCCTTTCCGGCTATCGCTCGCCCGCGTACCAGCTCGTCATATTCTTGGAGACGCTTCAGGAACATAAGTTTAATATAGAGAACACCGCGAGCCGCGTTGCGCTTCCCGGATATAGTGAGCATGGTGCACCGAAACGGCAGGCAATTGATTTCACTACTTGCGAGCTTGGAGAAAAAGGATCTGACAATACCGCATTCGAGCGCACGAAAGAATATCAGTGGCTGATGAAGCATGCGGGAGAGTTTGGCTTCCGTCTTTCCTATCCGCGCGGGAATAAGTGGGGAGTTATGTTCGAACCATGGCACTGGTACTACAGTGCCACGGTTCATGGAAAAGGATCGAGAAAACTCTAGTTTTCCCGTGAAGGAAGGCAGTGAGTCTTTGAGCATCGGAAAACCGTGGGTTTTCGAGGGGAGCTATGGCACTGGCATTACGATGCGAAGGTTCGATGAGAGGATTGTTTTTGTACTCAAACGTGTTATGCTTTTTTGGTCTGAGAAAATATTGGGGGATCGTCTAACGGTAGGACAGCGGCCTTTGAAGCCGTGAATCTTGGTTCGATTCCAAGTCCCCCAGCTCGTTAATTTGGATTTGAAATGCTAAAGTATCTTTCATGGCAGACAATGACATAACACAAAAAGATGCGTATTTTGTAGCAGTAAAAGTTTTTTTAGAGAAAGATGGTAATTTTCTTGTTGCCAAAGACAATTTTGGTGTCTGGGATTTACCAGGAGGGAGAATTAAGAAGGATGAATTTGAAATTCCGATGGAAGATATTGTAAAAAGGAAAATGTCGGAAGAGTTAGGTGATGAAGTAAATTATAGACTTCATGAGCCAGTTGTTTTTATGAGACATGAAAGAGTAGAGCATGCCCCGGGTAATCCCACGGTGAGAATCTTTGCTGTGGGGTACAGAGCGGATTTAATTAGTGGAGAAATTAGGTTATCAGAACGGCACACTGAAATACTGTGGGCAGACCCAAAAAACTTTAAGCCGGAAGATTATTTTGTTGGTGGTTGGCTGAAGGGGGTGAAAGAATATTTATCAATTAGGAACTCATAAAACGGTTCCAACGTCGCCCCAGACCCCCAGCACTTCGACAAGCTCAGTGCCTTAGGTTATGAATATTAATAAGAGAAACATAGTAGTCGTGGCGGGTATGCATGGGAACGAGAGAATGCCCGTCAGCGCTCTTGCCGATGCTGGTTTGGATTTTATTTTGGCTAATCCGAAAGCATACAAAAAGAATGTACGATTTACTGAGCAGGATTTAAACGCATCATTTGGAACCAAGCGTAAGAATTATGAATCCAAGCGCGCTGCCGAAATTTTAAGAGAAATTGGAAAAAACGAAGTAGTGATAGATTTTCATACGTCAGCATCAAAGACCCCATTTCAAATTTTGATTGATAAAAAAATGATCTCTCTTGCGGAGAGAACTGGGATAAAACGCACGGTACTGATGAAACACAACATCAAGAAGGGTCATGCGTTGATAAATTATAGGGACGGAATCTCGATCGAAGCTGGTGCGCATACTGATAAGGTGGCCAGTAAAAATACCCTGAAAGTGATTAACTCCGTTAAGAAAAATAAAAAGCATCTGACAATACTATATGAAGTTTTTGGAGAAATTAGGAAGCCGGGTAAGTACGTCAACTGGAGGAAGCACCCTGAAGGATTTATTCCTGTGCTCGCGAATGAGCCAGAATATGAACGAAGTGGATTGTTTGGACTAAAAGCGAGAAGGATATCCTGACCGTGTCCTATCCGCACAAGAGGAGAAGGGGATGCGAGAATACGCTTACAAGGTCTCACGAGGTAATATCCGCGACCGATTCATCCAGCTATCAAGAATAGGTTTGGACTTCAAGGAGCATATAAATCATGAAATCATGGAATATCACCCAACAGTAGAAAAGATAAAAAATTTGCTGAAAGAACACTCGTGCTGGTTTGAGACTTTCGAACATGAACCGGTTCGGACGAGCGAAGAGGCGGCAAAGATGCGGACAGGGTACACTTTGGAGCAAGGCGCAAAAACTATTATTGCAAGAGCAAAAGAGCCCGGCACAGGTAGGAAGTTTGTCATGTTTGTAATGCCTGGTAATAGGAAGTTTGATGCCGACAAAATTAAAAGCCAC
>Ga0209541_10017717_pt1 | contig 10386 bp, 4 predicted proteins | sample RifCSPlowO2_01_FD_184027 | JGI IMG/M metagenome (GOLD analysis project Ga0209541, IMG submission 184027) | Groundwater microbial communities from Rifle, Colorado - Rifle CSP2_plank lowO2_0.1 (SPAdes) (version 2) | ecosystem: Environmental > Aquatic > Deep subsurface > Groundwater | place: Rifle... | reverse complement strand
CATCTTGCTGACCTTCATCTGGGATCATGGAGAGATGAAAAGATGCGTGACCTCTCCACCAAAGCATTTCTGACAGCGATCGACCAATGTATCCAGCACCATGTTGATTTCATCCTCTTTGCCGGAGACTTATTCAATACCTCGTTGCCTTCGTTAGACACATTAAAGATTGTCACCAAAAAGATGAAAGAATTGCTGGATAAAAATATCCCACTATATGTCATCGCAGGCAGCCATGACTTTTCTCCATCTGGAAAGACGATGATCGATGTCCTGCAAAATGCCGGATTATTGATGAATGTCTGCAAGGGAACGATCGACCAAGAGACAGGACAGCTGCACCTGCAATTTACTATCGACAAGAAAACAAACGTTAAAATAACAGGGATTCTCGGCAGAAAAGGCCTGCTGGACAAGACGTATTATCAAAATCTTCATCTGCAACATCTAGAGGAAGAGAAAGGATACAAAATTTTTATGTTCCATACTACGTTGACAGAACTGAAGCCAAAACATCTGGAGATGCTAGAGTCACAGCCGGCTTCCTTTCTGCCGAAGAGATTTAATTATTATGCCGGAGGACATATCCATCATCCCACATTGCTGAATCTAGAGGAGTATGGGCCGTTAACGTATACAGGGGCATTATTTCCTAACAATTTTGCCGAGCTGGAGAAGTACAGTTATGGGGGGTATTACCTTATCGATGTCGACGAGAATAATTTCGTTGAAGACGAACAAGGAAAGATGCCGCTCCAGACAATAATATGGCAGCCACTGGAAATGATACAGCATCAGAAGATCATCTTGAACTGTCAAAACAAAACACCTCTGCAAGTTCAGGAAGAGATCCTTCATGATGTTCATGGCAAAGACCTCCAGGATACGATCATCACCATCAGGCTGTATGGAAAACTTCTGAAAGGAAGAACCTCGGACATTGATTTTACGTCCATCTTTGAACAGCTGTATCGGCAGAATGCCTACATTATCATGAAAAATACCGTCGATCTGACGTCAGAAGAATTTTCGGAGATCAAAGCAGCGAGCTCCAATCCTGAGACGATCGAAGAAGATACCATCAAGGAACATCTCCAGCAGCTCAAGCTCTTTGACAAAGAAACAGAATTCCAGCTGACAAAAAGCTTATTGCAGGCATTCAATACGGCGAAGAAAGAAGGTGAAACTATCACGGATTTCAACCAAAGAGTTCTTGAAGAAGCCCATAAGCTCCTGAACATTTAACTTTTTTCAAGAGAATCATGATACAACGATCGAAAGAAGCAATCAGAAGGGGAATAGTATTATATATTTCTGGAACAGGAGTTTATGGTTTAGGAATAGCTCTCTGCAGATCGCTTCCTTATCTTCAAAAGATTCTTTCTGGGACCACACAGCAAACACTATTGTACTTCTATTGGAGCTTTCTCATCATCAGCCCATTCTATTACTTCTTCTTTTCTACAAGATATAGCACGAGCAGGCCTTACTTTGTTGTCTGTGCATTGAAGAAAATATTCTGGCACATAGCACGAGGAGAATTTTGGAAGAGGATCAGACAAAGAGAAGTGCATCATCCAGAAACTCTTCAAAATGGTGGAATTCTTCAGAATAATACCTTTCTCGAGAAAGAAGAAAAGACCGCGCTCTTATTTATGGGAGTAAAATTTTTTTTTCTGCCGTTGATGGTCAATTTCTTTATCAATAATTTTAACAGCCTGCTTCAGTTCAAGAAATCTTTTATCACAATAATCTTATCACTTGGCTCGGGAGGATTTTTAGAAGGATCTACTTTTCCATGGTATTCTGCGCTGCTTACCTTAGCCTTTACCATCGACACGTTTGTCTTCGCTGTGGGATATACCTTTGAATCACGCTCACTTAGGAATACCGTTAGATCTGTCGAGCCTACTCTTCTTGGCTGGGCAGTTGCCTTAATCTGCTATCCGCCTTTCAATTCTCTCGTCGGAAAATATGTCCCTTGGGGTGCCAATGACCATGTTCTGTTCTGGAATGAGGGAATAACCTCAATATTCCGATTCGTTTTGATAGCACTTCTCTTGATATATGTAGCAGCGACGCTGGCCTTGGGGATGCGCTCTTCTAATCTGACGAACAGAGGTATTGTCTGTACATTTCCTTATTCTCTCGTTCGACATCCGGCGTACATCAGCAAAAATCTTATCTGGTGGCTGACCTTGCTTCCTGTCATCAACTGGAAATTTGCATTAGGGATGGCATTCTGGACGATAATTTATGGTCTCCGAGCAATAACGGAAGAGAAACATCTCTCCCAAGATCAAGATTATGTGGAATACAAGAAAAAAGTGAAGTGGATGTTTATCCCTTATGTTATTTGAGGGAAGGGTGGTGAAGGAACGGCAGCAAAACAACAGCATCAACTCTCCTCTTGAGTTCTGAAGGAAGGGAAACAGCAGCATAGACAGTTTCAAATGCCTCATAGATTCTTCTGGCAAACTCTTCATCAAGCTGTTCATGACTTCCACGATAAAACAAGCGTATTTTCAATTCCCCTTGCAAACATTCTACCCGAGGAGCAGATAAACGATCTTCATATGCAAATTGACCAAGATAAACAGACAGCTGGGCTACGTCCTGAATATCAAGGCCAAGCGGGCTTCTGCAGTTTAATGCCATATAAAATCCTGTTTGTCGAGGAGATCTATCTGCAGCCATTAGCCCTCCCAAAGAAGCCTCTTTCTTATCAACAGTTAATTCAAGAGGATGAGTATATCCTAACAACGTTTCAAGATACTTCCGCCCGGTCCAGCCATGCTGTTCTCGAACTTCTAAAGGAAGGCTGGCAACTTGGTCAACGAGAGCTTGGTCTGTCTGCCGATGATAGGAGATGGTGCAGGTCGCTCCTTGGTCCAAGACATAGACTTTCACCCTATGTTGATCTTGTTCAGCAAACGCTGTCAGCTGATCTTTTAACTGATCTTCTAATGGACTCCACTCTCTCTGCGAAGTTCTGAATGATGCAAGTGCTTTAGTAATCCAATCAGGCAAGGGCATGGTATTTCTCTGACATCAGAATCACGGCTTCTTTATTACTAAATGTCTGTTTCAATAGAGATATATAAATGTTACTTCAATAAGTACATATTTAGTTCCATAAGGAAAAATAGTGGCAGATCGTAAAATCCAGCCTGACTTTATGTGTAAAGCAATGATTCAGTATTAATTTTAAGCTGAAAGTCAGGCAACTAATTTTGTCTTACGAAGCTCTTAATGGATTTTACCTCTTGACCTTGCCACTATTTTAACAGAACTAAATACGTACTTCAATAATTTTAAAAAACTAAAGCAAAAAAATAAAAGGGAACTAAATTAAAAGAAATAGAATAATCAATCTTTTCGGCGATAGAAGTAAGCTCCTACTCCTGCAACAATCACGACGGTCATGACCACAATCCATAACAAGCTCTGATCGACTAGCACTTGCCCTAAGCCGCTAAATGCTTGTCCAGCCAAGGCTGATTTGCCTTTGGCATCTGCTGCTGTATCATCAGCTCCTGAACCAAAGTTCGCCTGCACAGCTGCCGCTTCTTCTGCAGTTGCTGCAGAATCAGCACTTCCACCATTGCTGTTTCCAGCAGTCTCTGAATCATCAGCTGCAGCAGGAGTTTCTTCTGGGACACTCTCTTCCACAACATCCTTCACACATCCGCTTCCTACTTTAGTGTAGCCCCGGCTGCAACTGCCGCCGCCGCTGCCTCCGGATGATGAACTGGATGAACTAGAGCTTGATGACACTGCAGCTACGGTGCTGCCAGTAATACTTGGACTTGTTCCCGAGAAGTGAGGGAGTCTCACCCAGATCCGATTGTTAGAGGTATTGATAAAACAGGGACGGGTATAATTTATTACTGTTTGATCAGTTCCACACACCGAAGAGTTTAGGAGGTAGCCCCATTCTGCCTGCCGCGCAGCATAATGGGAGAAGTTTCCTGCCAAGGCAGAAGCATCTGATCCGTTAGTGCTAGTATTCCAGATGACATTCCAATCGTCATCATATAAAATAGAGATATTCATCGTCACCTGCCCAGAATCATCTAAGCCCGTTCCAGCAGTTTCCGCGTAGGGTAAGGAAATCAATACGAAGTCATAGATACTTGGCCCACCAGAGCCGAAACGCATTGCCGCGCTAAACCCGCTGGAGGTGTCTGTCGTCGTAGAATCATCAAATAATGCATCCGGAGGACCAGAAGCTAGCATATCCACATTGACATAATGGACCATGATGCCTGAAGATAATAACCCCATGCGGAAACTAAGCTTTCCCCCACCCAAGATAGCGCTCATGGGGTTGAACCCATCTTCCTCACCAAAAGCCTGGCCGCTCTCGCTGCTTCCCACGTAACAGGCACTATTAGGGGCAGGTAAATCGCAGCTGGAATTTGATTTCAACAAGGCAATTTTCAATCCGCTCAACGCAGCACCATCGACATCCCCTGGGTTAAATGAAGTAACATTGATCCGCTGTCTCGTTTGGAGATCAGCCACCGTATATGTTTTCTTCTTTGGGGCAAAATCTCCTGCTCCGCCACTCAAGAAGACGTTCATCTCTTTGATCCCTGTAGCATTCAACAGAGGTACGGAGAAATTGGAAACAGAGCCTTGCTCAATATCAAGCATCCAAGTAAATTCTATAGCCTGATAAGAGGAATAATCTACCGTTACTTCAATATGCCCATTAATATTCTCCATCGTACTATTGCTCGCATTGACGATTGTAAACACCTGTTTAGCAGTAGAAACATTAGCATTGCTAGGACCTAATGTATCCATAGTAATATTCCCCGCAGTTCCCAGCAGAGGATACAATGAAGTAAAATTAAAGCTATTTAAGCCTGAACCGACACTGCTGATATTCCTGAAGCCACCGATGCGAGTGCTTCCATTCCTAGCCGTGGCAAATAAGAGAATTAATGATGTCTCCGCGGGAGTGGAAGGAAGGCTGATATTATAGAATCCACTGGTGAGATTATAAACATCGCTTCCTCCTATCGCACTGCTGAGATTGAAAGGCAGATCTCCAAACTCCAAATGGACCATGTTTCCTGGCTCTAAGAGATAAGGCACGACATTAAACTCATCCCAGCCATTTATCCCACTATAATTCAAATATCCCGTAACTTGAACCAGGTTTGTGGTGGTATTAAACCGATAATGAAGAGTGCGGGTGGTTACATTATAGAGAGAGAGGGGATTGATAGTGTATGATGATGCTGATGAGAAGTTATTCCAATTAAAGCTTACCGGCATGCTGGCATCAGGGTAAATAAGAATGGAATAATTCCTATCTCGAGGAAGAATGATGCTGGAAAAATTCACCAGACTGTCAAAATTAGAAGCTACTGGATAGCCTAGTTTCTGGTCTTTAATTTGATAACGAAAACTGACAGTACCACCAGAAGTATTGACGGCAGTAACATTGAATGTCCCTGCTTCACGAAGATAGTAGGATGTTCCAGCTATCTCTTTCAATGCCTGGGAAGGAAACGCAGGCATATTTTGGCCAACCCATTCTGCGGAATTAGTAGTAGTATTCGTCCATGTCAAGCGCATCTCATAGAAGGCATTGGTAACATCAGCTACGGTAAGATTAAACCAGCCAGAAGCATTGGTGGTTGTTGAATTGTAGCCGTATATTGAAAAATCAGTATTACGGATAGTGATATTAACGAGAGAATTGTTTAAAGCATTTCCAGATACATCCAATACTGTCCCGTTAAACTCGAATGCCTCGACGGAAAAAGAAAGGATACCTAGCAGTAAAACTGCTGCAAGGAGAAAACTGTTGTAATTGTATTTCATCCATGACCTCTTCATATCCCCTAATGGAGATGCTTCAATCTTGCCTTCTGTAAAAGTAGACTCCTACACCTACGGCGATGGCAACCATCACGATCGTTACCCACAGCCAGCTTAAATCTACTAACACTTGCCCTAAGCCGCTGAATGCTTGTCCAGCCAAGGCAGATTTGCCGTCAGCATCGGCTGCAGCGTCATCAGCACCGGAGCCTAAATTCGCTTGATCAGATGCAGCTTCACCTGCGGTTGTTCCGTCGCTAGATCCACTAGCACCAGCCCCATCACTATCTGATGTTGCTTCAGCATCGGTCTCTTCAGTGGTTGTGGTAGTTGTTGATTTTGCTGCTGCTCCACCCCCTCCACCGGAAGAGCTGCTCGAAGAGCTCGAGGAAGAGCTGCTCGAACTGCTGCTAGATGAAGAGCTGGTGCTTGTCGTTGCTTGAGAGGATGGTCCGTAAGCTGCTGCAACGAGTGAAATAAAAAACAAGGTAACAACAGCACATGTTATTGCTAAGGTTATCGCTTTTTTCATCTTCTAACACCCCCATTCCGCGGGAACTTCCCACGTTGTAACGTTCGTCGTCGTATTATACCCTAAATTCGTGGCATTCGTTCCAACACTCTTTAAGGTGCAATTCAATAACCCGGAGCCACATTGATAGAGGCTACTGACGTTTCCAGGAATCCCTAACTGCAACTTCTTTGGCCGGAAGGCATTGATCAGCTCCTGGCATTTCGTCGTGCCTAGACCAACAAATGTTCCATTCAACGTACTATTATGGCTGATGTCCCCATCAGAGCTGCTAAAGTTTGTTATGCCGCTGGAAAGTTTACCCACAACACTAGCATTCACTAACCTAACGGACCAGTTACTGGCATCACTCCCTTTATTTTCTATCACTAAGTCAAAATTCTTGCTCTGAGTATAGTTCAACTGTGTCCCGGCAGCAGCATTAGCTCCTAATGCCGTCTCTGTGCCACCTGAAGTGACAATCGTAAAGTTCAGGGCCCCTAATGGGTCACTTGCTGCTGCTCCACTTGGTGGAGTAAACGGAAAGTTAAACGTACTACTGCAGGACTTACAATCATCACCAGTTGCTTTTGTAGTGAAGTTCGAACAGGCGCTAACGGCACAATTATCATTGACATCACATACCGTCGTCTTGTAATAATACGTCGTGCCGTTCTTAAGGGTGTAATTGGAACTTCTCTCCGGGTTATAAGCAAAGTTATCAATCGGACCGTCATGCCACATCTTATAATCCGGCAGGAAAGAATCGATAATACCGATATCCCTTATCGCTGACCCATTGATCGTCTTACATTTAGTATCATTTCCATAGAACGCTAACGTCCCGTTGGCCGGCTCATTCGTATCATACATGATCAATGCTGAATCAGGGAAGGTATTCACTTCCAACCATGTTATCTTTGGTGCCGTCTTATCTGTAGTATCTACTTGAGGAACACCTTTCCCTCCACACTCAATGCTAAATGAACAGCCGGGATCTGAACAATCTGTAGAGCCATCAGCATCGTTATCTTCTTCATCATTACACTCAAACCCCGCTTCATTAGGCACGTAACCAAACTTCAGGAAATCAAAGCAGTCAGGGTCATTACTCGATGTTAACCCATCTCCATCGGCATCTGCACCAGTATCTGAACAATCCTCAAACTGGAAGTCAATCGAACCAGGGCTATAAAAGAACGGCCCAGCAGAATCCTGGATGACTGAATCATTCGTGGTAGAGTTACCCACCGTGGCATAGACCCGTAAGTCCTTACTCTTGTTAAATAAACTCTTAAACTTGGAGAACTCATTTTTCTCTATGCCTACCATTCCTCCACCAATAAGAGAACACATCTTTTCCTTGCTTGATGATAAAGGAATAGGCGTCGCTCCCCAAGCTGCGTTGATACAACGGTAGGACACTTTCGTTTCGGTCAAACTAGCAGCATACTGTCCTTTATAGATGAAAGAGAACTCATATCCCACTTCTGAAGAATTGTCTCTGGCAGCGCAACCATTCGTCCTATTTCCATCAGTATCAAGGTACCACCAGAAGGTATGGTTTTCATTACCAGCACCTAAACCAGAAGTGCTTAAAGGAACATTTCGGCATATTCCACCTTTTAGGAGATTCCCTTGTATCCTACTGCCAAAGACCATCTTATCAAAGTCATCTCTCAGCAACACTTCCTGTAAATCATAAGATACATTAGCTAAGTCTCCTTGACCCACTATCCCTAATCCAGAAGAGCTTCCAGCATCAACTCCTATTGTTGTCGGCTCAACTGTTCCCAGGAAGTTTACAAATCCTCCCTCACCTTTAGGATCACAAAATCCACAGCTGTCTACTGCTCCGGTAACAGGATGGGTACAATTCGTTCCGCTGACATTATTAGCCAGCACACCATCTGGGAACCAGCTACATGTTTGGTTAAATGCACCGTTACATCTCGTCTTATTCCCATCTGCCTCAAAGCAATTACCACCAAAAGAGTCTGGCTCACATAAGCCATAGACTAATTGGCATAAGCCATTATAATTGCTACAGGTGTTATTGTCTGTTACCGTAAAACAAACTGGCTCACAACCCGAGTGCCCTCCTCCAAAGCTCTGCCAGTTGCAGATCTGTGTAGATTGGCTGTTAACAGTAACATTCTGTTCGCAGTTTGTTTCATTTGATCTTCTCGTCTGATTGTTGAAGCATTGAGCAAAAATCACAGGTTCGCATCGTCCAAAAGACATTCCACCAAACGACTCATTGATCCAGGAACAAGCTCCTCCTCCAATACCTTCACAATTCGCCTGATTTATCTGATTAAAACAATTGTCAAAGAGAGTAAAATTTTCTTCGCAGAAGCCAGTTCCTGATGTTAAATAAGAACAGCCACTCTCCAGATCACAAGCAGTAGAATTCTCATCATGCTGCCAGCATTGCGCTCCCGGGAAATCACAATACCCAGAAAATTCTCCTCCAAAACCCCCACCCAGAGACTCATTGATCCAGACACAGCCACTAGAATCACAAGCATTCTCCGTCTGTTGACCAGGACAATTTCCTAAAATATCACTAAGAGCTTCCCCACCACAAAACTTATCAGTGGCACAGCCAGAATCAGCGCAGTCAACATTAGCATCATTATCATTATCTATGCCGTCAAAACATATTTCTCCGGTAAATCCAGTAGTTTTACAAAAAAAGTTTGTGGCATCCCAACTGCAAGCGCCATCTCCACCTTTCCCATTGTTAGCGCAATCAGACTGAGTGTAACAGCTAAAACAATCATTGCTGCATCTCTTCTCGCTCTGCCCATAACAATTTCCCACACCATTCGCTGCACTGCTGTCATTAACCCAGACGCATTGCTTTAAGCTGCCCACACACGCCGCTTCAGGCTCATTTAAGAAGTCACAAGCGTTACATTCATCATCACAACTCTTCCCCCCACCTTGAATAAACAGAGATTTAGGATTGCACCAGCCTATACCATTTAAGGCATTGCTGTCCGAACGGAATTCACAATAGCCTAAATCTGAATCTTCACAAGTGGCTTCGGCATTAGCTGCCGTAACACCATTCTCACAAGCCCAACAGGCAGAATCACAATTCCCTCCAGAGCCAAAATTGAATTCACACCAAGAGTCTGTTTTGGTGTAGCCGTTTTGCGTGTATTGTTCCGTTTTCCATACTCCCCCCTGAGCTTCACAGCCTTGCTGCGTGGTCACTTCATCAAATGAAGCAAAATCACCAAAGGCAGCGGAGTTAAAATGGCACTCCTCTTCCCCAGACTTATTAAAGATGCAGGGCATGTACCACGGAGAGCCCGCAATCTTTTCGCAAGAAGTCTGATTTTTGAATGGGATGGTATCCTCACAGAACTGCTCTCCATCCTGCAGATCTGCCTGCTGGTCATAACAAGAACTTTGGAATGACGTAGCACATCCCGTCCCATTCCAAGAACAACAGGTTGACAATAAGGTAAAGTCTGTGCAGAGCGTCTTGTTGAGGTCAGAACATTGAATCCCTTCAGGATTCCCGCTACAGGCATTGCTACTCCAGGTACAGCCGCTGATGTTGGTGCAAGGAGCCTCATTTGTAAGGACTGCACAAGAAGGATTGTTGTTGAATCCCACCTGCCCACCAAATCCGCCTGCGGGCTCGTTACATTCATTGTTTGATTGGTTGTAGAAACAGAAGCCTGTCTGATAACATCCTTGCTCATCATTGTCAAAATCAGGACAGCCATCACCAAAATTATCTCCTCCGATGGGATCACATAATCCCGTGGAAAAAATTTCCCAGCCACAAGTATAAGAAACATTAAACTGTCTGCTTTGATAAGAGCCGTTAGCAATGGTGCCATTAGAAGATTTATTTAAGCCATAACACAGACCTTTGTCACCATCTGCATCATAACAGCTTAGGTCTTCACACCAAGAACCCCACTGGTCACTACTAAAGAAGCAATTGTTTGCCATACAGGTAGCATTCGTAGAATACTGCGGGCAGCCATCGCTGGGTACATGGTTTGCCGAAA
>Ga0209541_10017716_pt1 | contig 10387 bp, 15 predicted proteins | sample RifCSPlowO2_01_FD_184027 | JGI IMG/M metagenome (GOLD analysis project Ga0209541, IMG submission 184027) | Groundwater microbial communities from Rifle, Colorado - Rifle CSP2_plank lowO2_0.1 (SPAdes) (version 2) | ecosystem: Environmental > Aquatic > Deep subsurface > Groundwater | place... | reverse complement strand
CCGTTTATATATGGGTTATTTTTGTTTTCTTTTGAATGCTTTCTTCACCGCTGCTTTTATATCTCTAACCCCCATCCCCAGAGCCTCTATCAGTTCAAACGGATCTCCGGATTCACCGAAACGGTCCTGAACACCGACAAACTCCTGAGGAACGGGATGATTTTTTGAAAGACATTCAGCTACGGCTGAACCCAATCCACCATTTACCTGATGCTCTTCTACCGAAACTACCGCTCCACATTGTTTAGCGGCCTCAATAATAGTTTTTTCATCCAGAGGTTTAACCGTATGAGAGTTAATTACCATGCAATCTATCTGCTCCTTTGCTAATTCTTCGGCGGCAACTAGGGCATTATACAAAAGGATTCCACAACCGATGATGACCACATCTTGTCCCTCCCTCAGAATCTCGGCCTTACCAATTTCAAAAGGCGTATCTGGTGTCGTAAAAACCCATGATTTTTCACGACCCAATCTCATGTATGACGGCTCATTATTAAACGCTATAGCCATAGTCGCCTTCTGGGCTTCCACGGCATCGCAAGGCACAACTACTATCATATTCGGCTGAACTCGCATCAGGGCAATATCCTCTACCTGCTGGTGGGTTGCTCCATCGGGTCCGACAGAAACACCGGCATGACAACCAATAACCTTAACCGGCACATGATTAAGCGAGATCGTAGTTCTAATTTGCTCATTATTTCTACCGGGACTAAATGCGGCGTATGATCCGATAAAAGGAATCTTACCGTAGTTAGCCATACCTGACGCCACCGTTGCTAAATTTTGTTCAGCCACGCCCATCTGAATAAACCTCTCCGGAAATTTCTGAGCAAACCAATGGAACCTTGTTGACTCCGATAAATCAGCGCACAAAGCAACCACCCGCTGGTCTTTCTCTCCGGCCTCAACCAAACCCTTGCCAAAACCATCTCTGGTCGGCACCATCTGGATGTTCTCGGTATCGGTTAGATTGTCTATTAAGTGTTGGTCTTTATTTAACATAAAATAAATATAAAATCCTAAATACTAAATCCTAAACAATATCAAAATTCAAAGCTCAAATATCAAAACATTTTGAACATTAGAATTTAGATATTTGAACTTGTTTAGGGTTTAGAGTTTAGGGTTTAGAGTTTTTTCTACTTGCACATTTCACAATCTCCGCACTTACAATCCCCGCTATGACTGCAGACGTTACTTCCCTTCCCACAGCATCCGCAGAATTTAGAAGTCAGCAATAATAAACTTAAGATAACAACATCCATAAAGAAAAGCTGACTATCCATCCATAAGAAAGTCATCTTAAATGTTGTTGCCCACCAAAAACCCAAGGCTGAAAGCCAGACTAAAACTACTATTACCTTATTCAAGCCGTGATGAAAACATTTACAATTTTCCATAATGCACCTCCTTCTATGCCCTCCGAAGCTTCACGCGAAAGAGGGTTGTTAAATTTTTAAACTTTTTAACTAACTCTGCCCAATCTTTGCAAGACACCGCCGTGGCCTGACTCCGCAAGCATCTTGTTAAAATATTTCTCGTCAAAAAATCTTATAATATCAAACCGGCTGACAACTCCCAGCAGTTTTTTATCAGAATCAATTACCGGGATTGGGTTAACTCTGTGATGCTGAATAAATTCTTTAGCCAGATCTTCAACACGCACTTCCGGTCCGACAACAAGCGGATCTTCATTCATCATATCCCTGATTTTTATCACCCTTACTCTATCAAACTGGTCTTTCAAGTCTTTATCGCCGGCTTTATTATTATAAACACTCTCCAATATATTTATCAGGGACGGCAAATGCGTCGCGTAGCTTTGACTAACCATGTCATAGGCCGTAACTATCCCTATCAACTTTCCATCTTCATTTACTACAGGAAATCCATCAAAATTATGCTCTTCAAAAAGCTGTGTCGCCTTTTCAAGACTATCACCAGGACCAAGAGCGACTATCTTCTTGGTCATTATATCACTGACTTTTACAGATTCGTTATTCATAAAAATTATTGCATGCCTTCACGCATTTTTAATAATTAATTATTCGTGCTCAGACTTAATTTTACCCCCCAAGGTTCTTAATTTAGCCAACATGTCTTTGCCTTGGGTTGATTTATCTTTAAATACATCCGTCGGTCCCGACCCGGGAGGATTCCCGTGCCAACGATAATCAAATTCTATTTCAGAAATACCTTTGCCCGGTATTGTGTGGGCAATTATAACTGTTGGCTTCTCAAAAACAGCTCTAGCTTCTTCAGTCGCATCAGCGAACTGTTCAATATTATGACCATCAACCTCCAGAACATGCCAGTTAAATGCTTCGTATTTTGCCCGTAACGACTCAAGCGGCATAATATCTTCGGTCATACCATCTATTTGGATATTATTGCGGTCAATTATTCCAACCAAATTAGAAAGCTTATATTTTCCGGCAAACATTATCGCTTCCCAAGTATTTCCGGCATCATGCTCTCCATCTGACATTATACAATAAACACGCTGATTTCTTCTATAACCGTCTCCGCCAGAGGCGGACCCGCCTTCGGAGGGTATTCTCATAGCATACGCAACACCGGCTGCCTGGCTAAGACCGGAACCCAAAGGCCCAGAAGTAGATTCAACTCCGGGCAATCTCTCCCTTTCCGGATGACCCTGCAAGCGACTACCGAATTTGCGAAGAGTTTTTAGTTCTTCTATTGGTAAATACCCGGCTTGAGCCATTGAGACATATCTTATCGGCGTAATATGGCCGTTTGAAAGGAAAAGCCAATCTCTTTCTTCCCATTTTGGATTCTTTGGGTCATGCTTCAAAACATGGAAATATAAAGCGGTAAAAATATCAGCCATGCCTAATGGTCCGGCTGTATGACCTGAACCGGCCGCCACCAGTTCCTCAATCAAAAGCTCCCTTGCTGTATTGGCGATTCCCTCCAGTTCTTTTACTTTTTCGTCGTGGATGTAGTGACTCATATTTCAAATGTAAAATGTAAAAATCAAAATGTAAAATTACAATTCAAAATCTAAAAATTCTGAAATTTTTCTTGAGGACCAGAAACTTCATTTTTTATACTCATATCTTCCATTTTTAATTTCTTACAGGAACGCCAATGCTACTAAAGATATTGAACCGGCAATAATCCCCCCAACTGCTGCCGTTCCATAACCGCCTAACTTTCTGAACTCATCACTCTCATCAATAACATTTCTCTGGATCTTAGTAGACATTATTCCTGCTATAAAAAATAACTGCATAAAAAACAACGAAAATGATGCTATCAATGTAAAATATATTATTGGTCGAAAAATTATAGAAACTATATTAAGTGGCATCGTCGTCATCCGAAATTTTAGACCTCACCGTATCCCAATCGATTACTATTTCTTGCGGATCTTCAACCGAACTCGGATTTGACGTCAATCTTAAATATTCTTCCACGACTATCTTGATCATATCCAGAGATATATCTGTACCAGATTTTTCAAGCCCTCGTTTGATGTCCCTGATGGTTTTAGCCCGCTGAAACTCTTCTTGAAGATCGGCTCTATTTTGTTTTATTATTTCATTCATATTAATTTTGCGGCTTTAATTACATGTTGAACTAATGTGTTAGTGTATCCAAACTCATTATCATACCAGGAAAATACCGCGCACAAGTCGCCATCAACTACCCTGGTCAAACTTAAATCAATAATTGCCGCATACGGATCGCCGACAATATCAGAAGATACCAACTGGTCGGTCGTAGTTCTCAATATCCCCTTCCAGCGCTCATCCTTCTCAGCTTCCTTGAAAATATTATTTATCTCTTCGGCGGTTGTCGTACGTTCCGCAAGAAGAGTGAGGCAAGACAAAGAACCGGTAACTATCGGCACTCTCATTGAAGCACCGTCAAATTTGCCCGCCAATGACTTAACCGCTCGGGTAGTAGCAATCGCCGCCCCCGTCCATGATGGCGAAATATTAGTCGCAGCCGCTCTCCCCCGTCGCCAATCATGACCCTTAACCGGTCCATCTATGAGATTTTGAGTTGCGGTATAACCATGAGTAGTTGAGAGAAAGGCTTTTTTAACTCCTAACTTTTCGGAGAGGATCTGCATTACAGGTGAAACAGAATTTGTAGTACAAGAACCGTTTGAAGAAATAGTACAGTTTTTTAACTCGTCCTCATTAACACCCATTAAAACAGTTTTGGCATCTGGGCCATCATCGTCTTTGGCCGGAGCAGTTATAACCACTCTCTTCGCACCGGCTTTTTTATGAACCGATGCTTTTTCAAAACTATCATAAACACCTGTTCCCTCTACAACAATATCAATACCCAAAGCACCCCATGGGAGCATAGCCGGGTCCTTCTCTTGAATAAATAAGAAATCATGGCCACCAACATGAAGATACTTCTTACCCTCATTTTCTTTAACTGATACTTCTTTACCATACCGTCCATAGGCTGAGTCATATTTCAATAAGTAAGCCAAATTATCTAAGTCTCCCAGGTCATTTATAACAACAACTTCTAGCTCTTTACGGCTTACGGCCAATTTAAAAAAGGCCCTCCCTATCCGACCGAATCCGTTAATTGCTACCTTGGTTCTCTTCATATCTATCTATTATATCAATTTAGTAACCGGAGCAAAGCTCTTCCTGTGTATTTCGCATGGCCCGAGAGATGTAAGTTTGGCTTGGTGGTATTTCGTTCCATATCCCTTATGTTTCTCAAATCCATAGCCGGGGTATTTTTTAGCATATTTAGTCATCATTCTGTCACGATAAACCTTGGCGATTATTGAGGCACAGGCAATGGCGAATACCTTGCGATCCCCTTTCACGATAGCCATCTGTTCCATATCTAAAGATTTTATTTTGGTTTTGCCGTCAACAAGAACAATAGATTTTAAATCCGAAGCACGAAGCACTAAATTCGAAACAATATCTAAATCCAAATTTTTAAAATTCAAAACATTTTCAGATTTTAGATTTGAAATTTTCGGGCTTTGTTTAGGATTTCGGATTTCGGATTTCGGATTTGCGAGCCGTAAAACGGCTCGTTTCATTGCCAGACGGGATGCTTGATAGATATTAAGTCTATCTATAGTTTTAGGAGAAGCCAAAGCCAATGCATAAACTAAGTCTTTTTCTTTAAGAAGCTCAGCCGCGAAATGCTCTCGTTGAGCGGCTGAAAGCAATTTTGATTCACGTAATCCACTTAAATTTTTATGGAGTTTATCCCGCCTGAGGCGGGTCAGCCTCTGGCTGATATAAAAAGTATTAGTAATACCAACTGCACATACTACCACCGGTCCGGCTAAACAGCCCATGCCAACTTCATCAACGGCATAAATTAACCGATAACCGGATTTAAATAATTTTTTTTCTAATGTCTTTTGGGGTAATTTCATTTAACTAACTGAAATAGAGCAATACCAGTTGCGACTGACACATTAAGTGATTCTTTTTTACCAAACATTGGAATCTGCACAATCTTATCACAATATTTTAAAATTTTAGGACTTATACCCTTAACCTCATTGCCTACCACCAATGCCACATGTTTGGAGGTCTTACCTCCAAACATGAAAATATTTTGGGCATCTTTTGTCTGCTCTAAGCCAAGTATAAATATCCCCTCTTGCTTAAGTCCTGTAATAGCTTGCCATGTATTTCGTCTATACTCCCAAGGGATCCATGTTTCTGCGCCAAGTGCAGTTTTGGATATTTTATCATGGGGAGGAGTCGGGGTTGTACCGCAAAGATATATTTTGGAAACGCCAACTCCATCAGCCGTACGAAAAATCGAGCCAACATTCTCTCGACTTCGGATATTGTCCAGAACAATATATATATTTTGCTTAGCCATATAAGATGTTATAATAATACTAATATGAACCCCGCCCTTGAAGAATATAACCAAACGGGGTTAAAAGTAAATATAAGCTAAAATTGAGTATTCGGCAAAATTCCTTTTAATTTATAGATTAAATAGGTCGAGCCGATACTCTTCAAGAGCGGGGTGAAAAACTACAAATACTTAGTCTGGGCAGGGACAGCAGCCCTAGTAATGCTGACCATTTTCTTGATGGTGATGGCAAATCATGTGTCTAGCACAGCCACGAACACTAACACTGTTTCCTTTGACGGTGAAGGCAGAGTTTTTGTAAAACCGGATATCGCTGTAGTCAGTTTCTCAATCTTAACTGAAGCAACTACTTCAAAGAAGGCTCAAGATGATAACTCAGTGAAGTCAGCAAAAATAGTTGATTTCATAAAAAGCCAGAATATAGATGAGAAAGATTTAAAAACCACGGGATATAATATCTATCCTCAGTACAGCTATCCCCGACCGGTACCTATGATGGGTGCTCCTGAACCCGCAATATATCCGGCTCCTGAGTATTATCCCGGCAATCCAAAGATAACAGGTTATCAAGTCAATCAATCATTTGAAGTAAAAGTCAGAGACTTAGAAAAAGTAAGCGCTGTCCTTGATGGCTTAGTTACGGCCGGAGCAAATCAGGTTAATAATCTTGGCCTTCAGGTGGATGACGTTGAAAAAGTAAAAAATGAAGCCCGAGAGCTAGCCATAAAGAATGCAAAAGAAAAAGCATCTACGCTTAAAAAACAAATCGGCATTAGACTTGGTAAAATAGTTAACTACTACGAAGGCGGAGGCTATCCCATGTATATGAAAGCCTATGACCTAGCCCGACCTGAATCTGGTGGAGGAGGCATGGGTGGCGGACCTGTCCCGGCAATTCCAGCAGGAGAAAATGAAGTTGTAGTAACAGTAACAATTACCTATCAAATCAAATAATCTCTCGACGGCGAACATGATCTAGAAAAATTAACGGCTCACCATGTGAGCCGTTAATTTTTTGTGAGCGACCGAGCGTTGAGCGAGGAAGTGCTGGAAGCAGTTAAGGAAGCGAAGGCTTCCGAAATGCCAGAGGCAGTAGCCGTGGTGTAGCGGACAGCCCGTTGATTTTAATCAAAAACCCCGTTTTAACGGGGGTTAGGTTTTAAATCTTAACGAACTGAAAGAACTGATATCAAGAGTGGCCTTGCCAACAATTGCTATTTCAGCAAGAGCTTGGCCGATAGCCGGAGCACAGTGGAATGCATGACCACTGCACCCTGTAAAATAGGCGATCTGTGGAATACCGGGAACAGTATCAATTACAAAGTCATTGTCCGGAGTATTAGTATAAAGACAGGTAATTGCCCCGAATGCTTCCCCTGCTGCGTCTGGAATATGCCTTTTTAGAAATGAATGTAAACGCTTTATAACACTTGGGGATGGCGTACGTCTAAATTCTCTGAGATTTTTTAAATAATGGCCATCACTATGAAAAGCAATCTTAGTTCCATTATTCTCAAAAGCTGGAAAACCATAAACAAACTCTTCTCCCTCCCACTCCCAAACCGGAAAGTTTTCCGGTTTAAAAAAATTGCTGTTGTTGCGTGGGGTAAAATATACGGTTTGTTCTTGCGAAACACGAAGGGGCAACTTAATTCCCAACCGACCCAGGATATTGGGCATCCATGGACCAGCCGCAATAACTAATTTCCGAGTTCTGTAAGTCTCACTCGAAGACATTTTAAGCAAGACTTCTCTGGAACTGTTTGGCTTTATACCAACCACTCGTGATTGTTCTCTTACTAGAACTCCGTGCTTTTGCGCTGCAAGAATTGCAGCACTCATGCAACGTTCCGCTCGCAAAATGCCTGCACTATCTGAATATATGGCATGTGCTTTAGAAATATGTTCCCACTGAGGATATCTTCGATGCAAACTAGCACCATCAAGAACCTCAAACAAAATTTTTCTTGAACTTAATACGGAGGCAAGTTCTCTAATACTTTTCCTAGCATCGGTTCCTGAAACAATATCAAGGCCGCCATTTAAACACAGAAGTTTTTCTCCTGTCTCACGTTCTAGCTCTCGCCAAAGCTCTCTACTCTGACGTGCAAGTTTAAAATATATATCTCTAGCAAAAGTCTCGCCAAACATTCTAGAACTTCCACGCGAGCTTCCTTCGGAGTGGTTTAAACTATGCTGTTCCAAAAGTAGTGTAGACTTGCTTGATTTCGCAAGATGCCAAGCGGTTAAACGCCCTATTATACCGCCGCCCATAACCATTGCGTCAAATACTTCTTGCATATATAACACCGTCTAACCTGATGTTAAAAAACTTAATATTTTATACCAAAAATTGGTGTTTTAGTCAAGCACAGGCTTGCTAATTAGCTTACAATGTGTTATTGTTAGTTCAAACGTATTCTTTTACCGAGGTAGCGGTCATGCAGTGCAAAGACATTCCTAATGAACCGATTCTTCACTTTCTGGCTCAACATGGTGGCATTGGCTGTACAGTGTGGGATTGTATCCCAGCTATGCCCGATGGTGTAATAGGAAAGTTGGCTACGGCAAAAATGGGTCGGCTCATAAGACGTGGGTTAATAGATGGCTGCATTTGCGGTTGCCGGGGCGACTTCGAACTGACTGATAAAGGCCGAATGGCAATTCAATCCAACACAGCAGTTATCCCAAGATAACTGCTTTTCTTTTTCTAAATCTAAAACCGCCTTTCGGCGGTATTAGGCTTTAATTAAAGGGCCAATTAATCCAGAACAAAGTAAACGTTTAGTTGTTGGTCTAATTTTTAACAGCTTACACAGCTTCTTTCTTTTGTTGACAATATGCCATAAGATATTGATTTCGCATTCCAGTATTAAGGCCATTACAATTTCAGGATTCAAGCCGCATTTCTTGGCTCTTTCTATTACCAATTTATCATTGCTTTTTGTTAATTCAACTTCAACTGATTTATTTCTCTTCTTCACTTTGTGCCTCACTATAATAAGAACTAACCTGTTTTTATCATTATCCTGATTACCTGTCAATCTAAAACCGCCGAAGGGCGGTTTTAGATTTCTCAACTTTATATAGCCAACCAGATAAATTCCTTTTGATATTAATTTTCTGTTCTCTAATATCAGCGAACTCCGATTTAGCCTTCGGACTAGGCATAAGTATTAAACTCATATCGACTTCATTTTCATTTGAAGGATAGAGGTTGGATGTGAAAAAGGACAATATTCAAATATTTAAATATTTAAACTATCCGATTACCCACCTTTCGCCTCAAACTTCTAACCTTTCGTGCATATTTTCAAAAAAGAAAATATAGAAAGGAGGTGATCCAAGACCAGCTTCCGCTAGCCTTGCCTTGTTACGACTTTTGCTTTGTCACCGATCCTACCGTGTCTCCATATATTAGTACGGATCTTCAGGTATTACCGGCTCCCCTGCAATGACGGGCAGAATTCTTCAGTAAGAACTTACCTAGATTCCCCATTCCGATCACAAATATCGATCGGAACCTGATTTTCTACTTTCAGGCGTAGCAAGCGGATTTCCCGCACTACGCGAGCCCAATTGAACTGAGTAATATTTACGATAACCCTTACCTGTTGGGTTCATCTTGTTTCTCATTTCTACTATTTTCTTTGCATATTTTAATTGTAAATGCTTTTTCTGCTGAATCATTTCTACGATCTTGCAAAAAATTTCGAAACTTTTACGCTTTTTTGATTGTGGTGGATGTTTCTTAAAGAATGGTATAATTTTTTCTGTAAGATCTTTGATATTGGAAACCTTTAATTTTATATGGGGTTTCCACCTCGGATATCGTTTAAACACAGACACATACACTTGTCCCGGCCTTCCTAATGTTTGATGAATTCTTTCTACTATATCCTTATCATCAACTGTCATTTCTATTTCGAAAGCCGCAGTAAACGTATATCCAAGCTTAACGTCTTTTCTCTGACTACATCCGACAGAAAAACATCCTTCTCCATCAACAAATCCAACTATGTAATTCGGGTTCAATAGGTTTTGTCCTTTTTGTCGACTTCGTGTATGCATACACCAAACTATAGCATGATTATGCAGTTAACTTATCAACAATACTACGACAAAGCTGACTTCTCATAGAACTTTAAGTTCTGTAATCCTATGAGATCTCCACGGGTTATTTATAAAACTATTCCCCACATCCAAACGACCTTTTGTGCTATCTTCGTCTTACCTCACTGCCGATATAAGACTCGATAGGAGTCTCCGCCGGCTGGCGGATACTGTTTGGCTGTGATTTGTTTCCAAATCCTCTGCCGATAGCCTCGCGGCTAGCGACTATTTTTCAACTACGCTCTGATGGCGAATCAGAGGGACTGATTTAAACAGTCTAGTTTTATAAACTGCCATGCGCTTTTAATTCTGAGTGCAAAATTTGAGAACGTATTCACCGCTGCGTTCTGATCAGCGATTACTAGCAATTCCGGCTTCATGAAGGCAAGTTTCAGCCTTCAATCCGAAC
>Ga0209541_10017715_pt1 | contig 10387 bp, 10 predicted proteins | sample RifCSPlowO2_01_FD_184027 | JGI IMG/M metagenome (GOLD analysis project Ga0209541, IMG submission 184027) | Groundwater microbial communities from Rifle, Colorado - Rifle CSP2_plank lowO2_0.1 (SPAdes) (version 2) | ecosystem: Environmental > Aquatic > Deep subsurface > Groundwater | place... | reverse complement strand
GAACGATTAGTTCAGGTGGACTGAAGCGGGAGTTAAAGAGTTGATGAAAGATTTTGAAAAAAAGGAATTAGGTGTCGGCTGGGGTCCGACTTACGCTTTTACTTCCATCTTTAGGGAATGGCTTGCCATAATTTTTTCTTTCAATTCTCAAAAAATTTATCAAGTCTTGTCTCTGATTTTTATGTTTCTTTTTGCCCCTTTTAATTATTTGGATTATATATTCGGCAAATTTAAATCGGCGAATAACATAGCTTATGGATTCTATTACATTGGCGCCAAAAAATAATTTTTTTAAACGGCATAAATTAGCATTAGTCGCATCTTTTATTGTGGGCATTATTGCTTTAGCTCCTCATATAGTTTTTCCTTTGCAGTTTGGGAAAGAATACAAAGGAATTTATATGATGCAGACGGCCAATGAAACTGAATATCTGGCCAGAATAAAAGAGATAACCGATGGCCACTGGAAACTTGGTTCCGTTCCTTTTTATGAATACAAAAATAATCCGCCGTTGATGCCTCCCAATGCGTTGGATTTTTTATACGCGGGCGCTAATTTTATCACTGGCATTTCCATTTCAAATTTAGTGATAGTCAGCAAGTTTTTCCTGCCGGCTTTGTTTTTCCTTTTGATTTATTTTTTAATCAGGCAGCTTACCAGAAACAAAGAATTTTTAAGCAACAAAATTAATGCTGTCGGAAGCGGTTTTTTAATTGTTTTGGGTTATGACCTTGTGGATTACGGCAGTCTCATTTCTTACATCAGAGGCGCAAGTTCACCCAGCGACTTTTTGCTTTGGACGCGCCCCATAAATCCTATTTTTGGCGGAATGTTGATTTTCGGCTTTCTTTTGATTTTCTGGAAATTATATAGAAACGAAATAAGCGCGAGAAAATCAAAATATCTTATTTTCGCAGCCGGTCTTTTGTTCGCTATGGCCATCATGAGTTATTTTTTCAGCTGGGGAATAATTTTATCCTTTCTTGCTGTTTTTGGCGCGATTTCTTTATTGTCTAAAAATTGGCTTTTATTAAAAAGAATATGCCTTACCATTTTTCTTGGCATCTTATTTTCAATCCCTTATTTGTATAACATATATTTGGCTGCCAAAAATCCCATTTATAAAGAATCGGCCGTAAGGACGGGAATTTTTTACGGCAGGGAACTGATGTTGAATAAATTTTTGATTTTAGCCCTGTTTATCTTTATTGTTGCTTCTCTTGCTGTTTATCTAAAAAATAAAAATAAAGAAGATATCGAGTTCTTTAAGGAAAAATGGTGGTTTGTTTGCTTGGCGATGATAGTTTGCGGTTTTATCGCCTTTAATCAACAGGTAATTACCGGACAAACCGTTTGGCCGTATCATTTCGTGCAATACACCATACCATTAAGCATAACGGCCATTTTCATCACATTGTATAATTTTTCTTCTTATGGCCGTAGTTTTAGAAAAATTTGGATAGCGATAGTCTTTATTGCTATCACAGCCTCATTATCTTTTGGGGTATATACCCAAACAATGGCTTATAAAAATAATTTTGAAAGTTACAAAGAAAGGCAAAAATACGCCGAAGTCTTTGATTGGCTGAATAATAACGTAAAAAAAGATTGCGTGATATTGACCGAAGACAAAGTTTTCTTTAACAAAGCGATTCTTATTTACACCGATTGCAACGTTTATTTTTCCGATTTTAATTCATTTATGCTGCCGAATGAAAGACTCTATCATAATTATATGACTTTTTTGAGAATTCAAAGTATTGATGAAAAACAAATAGTAGAGCATGCCGAAGAAAGCGCTCAAGATATAGCCGTGCATTTTTACGGAGCGGAAGGGTTAGTTTATGGCTCGGCATCTCCTTCGTTTTTAGCGTCAAAAGATAAATTTATAAATGACTATAAGAAATTTTTGCAAGAAAATTTCATTGAGAAAATAAAGAAATACAAGGTTGATTATTTTATACTTGAATCGAAAAGTGATAAAAACAAATTATTTCAGTTGTCGCCCGCTTTTTCTTCGGAAAATTTCTTAATTTATTCTTTTTAATCCGGCTGCTTATCCAAACCTGTTTTGTTTGCAATGAGAGATGCTAACTTTTTTGTTCCGGCGTCATTTTTTATTTTTTCAAAATCTCTTTCTGACAACCACAAATCAAGAAAATCAATATTAACCGATTCTTCAAGAATAGCAGAAAGAAAATTTAATAATTCTTCTTCGACATATTTGAAATTTTCTAATTGTTCTTTTATTAAATATGGCAATTTTCCCGGTGTTTTGCAATTTTTAACCATAGATAATTTATTATAGAAAACATCCCCGAAAGTTATTACCGGCTTTTTTAACACAGTTGCTTCCCAACCGGCCGTTCCGGATATTGTTGTAATCAATTTGGCTTTCTGAATCAGGTCATATCCGCTTATCTGAGAATTTATTACTCTTACATTCGGTATTTTTTTTAGCTTTTTATAAAATCGCCTTGTTCTATAACCATACATAATAGGATGGTCTTTTACATATAGCTTGAAACCAACAGGCAACGATCTCGCAATCTGGCGGGCTGTTTCTGTTTGATTTAGGCTGAATGGAGCGTAAAGATAAAGAGTTATTTCCGGTTCAGCATTTAAAGGAAAGAAACAAAAATCCTCGTTCTCCTTGGGGTTTTCAAAAATATCGTTATAGCCGATAATGCTTCTAAATTTTCTCTTAACTCTGTCAATCAAAAACCAGTCCAGTCTCTCTTCTGAATAATCTCTTTTTTTAAAGACCATTTGAAAAAGAAAAATAAAATTTTTCCACAAATTTTTTGGCAAAAGGAATTTAACTTGTTTAAGACGATGAACAATGTTTTTTTGCGGTTTATTCATTTCGTGGTATGTTGAAGGCTTTTTTCGGAATTCATCAATGATTTTTCTCGCTTCGTCGGCGCGCGGACTTTTATAATCTCCCCGTTGGATTCTTTCAAAAATTTTCTCCGAAAAGGTTAGCCGGTTGTAATCCTCGGTTAAAGAAAGCAAATTTTTAATTCCCGGAAGATAAATAAGAATCGTTTTTACCCCCATTTTTCTGGCAATGTGGTATAAAAGCATACTGCTTGTCGCGCCTATGAAGGAAAGGAAAACATAATCCGGTTTTGTTTCTTCCAGTAGCTTAATTACAGCCTTTGCTTTGATTTGTAAAATTCTAAGCATCTCTTCGTGAGAATACATTGGTTTATCAGAAGGATATTCTCGTGGCAAAATGCTGTACATTAATGTCCTGTCTGTGGTTATGTACGGCCACAGGTTCGGCAGGCCATAATCATTTTCAAGTTTTTTAAGAAATTCATAATCCAACTTTTCTTTCTTATATTCTTTATGAATGTCTTCATCAAGCAACAATGGCTCGTATTTAATGTCATTTTGATTTTCCAAAATTTCTTTGGCTAGTCTAAGATGAGCATATGCTGAAAAATTTTCAATAATATATTTCTCCTTTAAATTAATAGCCAGCGCATGCCCGAAACGAGCGAAATTTCTATGTAGAAAAAAACAAATTTTCATTTCATTAGGAGTTGTTTTGTTTTAAGCTTACCTTTCCGATAAATGACATATTTGAAGCAATACCAAGATTGGTCAACATTTTTTTATATCTTTTGTCAGTATTTTTAATAAATTTATTCAGTGTATTTTTAATTTTTGCGCTAACCCCGCTTTTTATTGGAAAAGAGGGTAAGGAAAGACCGGGGGCACAGCTTTCCTGCGGAAAATCATTGATTATCCAGTTCATATGGTTAAGAAAATTGTAATCTTGAGAGAAATAAATATTTCCTTTTAGGGCGGTTTTCTGAGTTATTTTTTTAAAACTTTTGTCGGTAAAATACCATAAATGAGCCGAGTGAAAGTAAAAGTTATAATGGTAAGAAAGGTTATAAGCATAAATGAGTACATCATTTAAATTCGGTACCTCTAAGTAAATTATTCCACCCGGTTTCAAGTATTGGATAATAGTTGAAAGAAAATTATGTGGATTTTTAATATGTTCAATGGTTTGAAAAGAGCAAATAATATCGAAAGTTTTTTTCTCGAGGTTTGTTTTTTCTATTTCTTCGGTAAAAACAGTACAGTCGCATTTTTCAGAAGCAAATTTAGCCGATTCTAAATCGTAGTCAATCCCCACTATTTCTTTTACGTGTTTTTTTACTTGGTAAAGAAACATACCGGCGGAACATCCTATCTCTAGTAAACGTGCGTCCTTTTTTAAATGTTTTTTGATTAAATTTATTCTATTTTGTTGAAACGGCGAATATGTATCAAAAAGTTCTTGAGGATTGGTTTTTTTATCAATTTTGGGCTTGAATTTTTCACGGTACTCTTTATTGTAAAATTTTTTTAATTCTTCCTCATTTTTTTCGTTGTCAAGCATTCCCAGTTCGCATTTGTCGCAGTAATAAACATTGCGGTTTTCTCCGCTTCTTATTTTTGTTGCTATAATTTTGTTTATTTTTTTATTACAGAGTAAGCATTTCATAAAAATTTCTATAGTAATTGTTCTACTAATTCTATCACTATTCCATTTGGATCATAACAGAAACATACTTTAGCTTTTTTGTCTGGCGATATTGTTGGTTCTGAAATAAAAATTACCCCTCTTTTCTTAAACTGTTGATAAACATTTTCTAAATTATCAACTGTCAAAGCAAAGTGAGAAAGACCAATATCGTTTATTCTTCTCTCTATGGGTTTGCTTTTAGGATTGTTATAGCAAAGCAGTTCTATGATTCCGCCATCATTATCGGATAATTTTATAGTTTTAAGGGAAGAGTCTTTTAAATTCAAAATTTTGTCGATAAAATTTCTATCCTCAAAAACTTCAGTTATAACTTTAAATCCAAGAATATCCCTGTAAAATTTCAGAGAATTTTCCAGATTATTTGTAACAATTCCAATATGTCTTAAATTTGGGGACATTTAATTTTGAGTTTTATTTTCCGATATTGTTTCTTTGAAACATTCATCAATAACATCAAGGCCTTCTTCCAAAGCTTTATCCGGTATCGTTAATGGCGGGCCAATTTTTATTGACTCTCTTCCGGTATGAACCAACAGAAGTCCTTTTTGCATAGCTTTTTCACACACTTTTGTTGCTAATATCGAATACGGCTCTCCGTTTTTAAGATTCTTTGTCAGTATTGCCGCCACAAGTCCTTTGCCAAATATGTGAGATACATAATTACTATACTTATTTTTTAATGCATTTAATTTTCTATGCAAAATGATTCCTTTTCTGGCAGATTCTTTAATAAGATTTTTTAATTCAATTTCCTCAAGATTGGCTAATCCGGCCGCGCAGCCAAGAGGTTGGGCTGAGTGGGTGCTGCTCATTGAACCGAACTCGGGGATATCCAAGATCTCTTTTCTGCCGATTACCGCAGAAAGAGGAATGCCTCCGCTTATGCCTTTACCTAGACACAGAAGATCTGGTTCTGTTCCATAATGTTGGTAACAAAATAATTTTCCCGTCCTGCCAAACCCCGATTGTATTTCGTCAAACATAAGTAGTATATTGAGTTCTTTGGCGAATTTTGCCAGCGCTTGAATATACTTAACGGGATAAAAAATGGCACCCCAACCTTGGTATGATTCTATGGCAAAACCGGCGATTTTACTAAAATCCACACCATTTTTCTTTAGAACAGATATGTCGTTTTGGAAATGTTCTTCCCAATTATAATTATTGTCCTTTGCTAACCATGGGTAAGGAAATGGGATATGAAAAACATTTGGATCTTTAAAACCTATCCATTTCAACATTTGTTCGTTGCCTCTTAGCATTTCGGCTCCCATTGTTCGACCATGCATACTTCCACTAAAAGCGATTATCCCAATCTTATTTTCATCCATTTTTTGTCCGTACATTCTTATCAGTTTGATAGCGCATTCCGAGGCTTCCGTGCCGGATGACATTAAAAAAGCTTTTTGGCAAAAAGACGGAGTGATTTCTATCAGTTTCTTTAAAAATTTTGCCCTTATTTCACTTGGAAATGTGTAAGTATGAAGAAGTGGTTTTTTTAACTGATCTTGCAAAGCCTTTATAATTTTTTTATTAGAATGGCCCGAATTGGCGACAAAAATAGTGGATGTAAAATCTATCCATTTATTGCCAACTTTATCGTAAACTTGAAAATCCGATGCTTTATCCCAAACAATAGGGAGCTGCCCGTGCATTGAACGAGATTCGTATTTATGCAAGTCTTTTAAAATTTTTTCCGTTCCTGGAGCTGGTATCGCGGTTTTTATTGTTCGGTACTTCGTTTTTACAAAGGGAACTTTTTTTGGTTTAAATGAAAAATCGGAATGAGCCATTTGATTTACTTAAAATTATTTTTTAAATATTTATAAATATTCCAATCGTCCTTTTGCAAATTATATTCTATGAATTTCAGATCATCTGGCTTATCCAGTTCCCCTGTGTCAGGACTTTCATAAGCCAAAATTTTTTCTCCGTGCAGTTTTCCGGTTTCCAAAACCAGTCTTGGAATAATAATGTCAACATAGCCATCCGGTTGATAAACGGGCGGAAAGACCTGTCTTGGCAAGTTCCAATATTCCGGTCTTTTATCTTGTGGGAAAAGTCCTGTGAAAAAACCATCTTTAATTCCAAAAAGTTTATATGGGGATTCTCTTATCTCGTGGCCCGATCTTAGGCACGTTGCTTCCGTATTATTGATTATTTTTTCAATAGCCTTGTCTATGTGTTCAGGGTTTCTTAGGGGTGTGGTTGGTCTTAAGTGGGCAATATAATCTGGGATTTTATTTTCATTTTTCTGAAACCACCTAATAGAATGATTCATAAAGTCAAAATCCGTGGCGGTATCAGTAGCAAATTCTTTCGGCCTTAAATACGGTATTTCGGCCCCAAATTTCTTCGAAATTTCGGCTATTTCGTCATTATCGGTATCAACTATTACCCTCTCTGTTTTTTTTGACAGTTTGGCCGCCGCAATGGAATAAGCAATAAGAGGGAATCCGCCCAAATTAACTATATTTTTTCTAGGGATACCCCTTGATCCGCCACGGGCTGGTATAAGAGCAATTATCATATCTTCTTTTTTTCTCCGATTATTAGGTATTGCGTTCTTATAATTCCCATATCCGGGCGTTCTTCGTTTTGTATGTAATAAGGCAATGACTTTGTATGGCGATCTGTTTCTAGTTTTACTATAAATCCGTTTCTGGTGAATGTTGTAAATATTTCTTCAAATGAAAATTGCTTCACAATGTAAGGATCAGCTCCCTTTTTTTGGTGGTACCCCTCTTCGTGTTTTATCCCAAGCATAGTTCTTATAATGGCGTGTTTCCTTGTTGTTGAAAGAATATTATCTAACGCCGAAGGTCCGCAATGTTCTATTGTCGCAGAAGATATTGAAATATCAGCTGACCGAGGTAGCTCGGTATTTATATCTAATACCATAAATTTTCCATCAGGAAACAACCCCTTTGCCTTTTCTATGTAAATTGGCTCTATGTCGTATCCAATGTAATCGGCTTTATTCTTGTTGTTGAGAGCTTTGTAAAACTGCCCAACATTGCAGCCAATATCGTTTATCGTACCGACCTTATCGCCGAGTATGTCCAAAAATTGATTCACCCAATCAAGCTCATTCTTAAGAGCTCTCTCAATACATAGATTTAAATACTCTTTATTTTGTGATTTATGAAACATAAGATTTGTTTTGGCTTGGAACAACATCAAAAAACGTATAGTAGTTTATATTTTTTTAAGTTTATCTTAAAAAAAGAAAAGTTACAACAGAATATTGACAAATGGGTATAAGGTAAGGTATTATTTTTTAAATATAAATTCTTTAACAATTTTATAAAAAGGAGTTTCTGATGAAACAAAGTTTGACGGGATTATCCAATGTTAATGTGGAACTAACCAACAGATGCAATAAAAGTTGCTGGATGTGCGGCAGAAGGAAAATTGAAGGAAGCGATAAGGCTATAAAATATGGCGATATGGATTTTAATCTCGTAAAGAAAATTGCCAAACAATTGCCAAGTAATATAAGCGTGCAATTTCATCGCGACGGGGAACCCTTATTGTATCCAAATTTCGGAAGAGCGATTAAGTTGTTTAACAATCAAATCACTAATGTTGTAACAAATGGCAAACTCTTGTTAGAAAAATTTGATGAAATAGTTGGTAATCTTGATACAATAGCCATTTCAGTTTTTGAAGGAGACACAGAACAGGAAGAACAGCTTGAAATAATAAAAAAATTTTTGGCTAGGAAAAAAGATAAAAAGCCTTTTGTCAACATTAAATTGGTTGGCAATGTTAATTCTGAAAAATATCAAAATCTTGGAACGCTTGTAATCAGAAGAGTCTTGCATAATCCGTTAGGTAATTTTGATTATCAAAAAAAGGAACCAACAATACCGGAAATTGGAATTTGTATGGATTTTTTAAGGCATCTCTGCATAAATAGGGAGGGAAAAGTTTCGATCTGCGTTAGATTTGATCCGGAAGGCATGGGAGTGATAGGGGATGCAAACAAAGAATCATTGTTGGGGGTTTGGAATAGTCCAAAACGTTTAAGATGGTTAGGTCTCCACAAGCAAGGCAAGAGGGAACAGATTCCTCTTTGTGGAAAATGCCAGTATTGGGGCGTTCCTACTGGATAAACAAATTTTTTGATAAGGAGAGATTAAATGAACCCTGTAAAGATAGGTGATTTTTTAGTAGGCGATGGTTATCCTTGTTTTATTGTAGCTGAAATTGGAATCAATCATAATGGCGAAGTTGAAACGGCCATGAGGTTGATAGATGCCGCGGTTTTTTCTGGTTGCAATGCCGTAAAATTTCAAAAAAGGACGATTGACGTCGTTTATTCCAAGGAAGAGCTGAACAAGCCAAGAGAAAACCCCTTTGGTATGACAAACGGCGATCTAAAAATGGGATTGGAGTTTGGCCAAAAAGAGTACGAAGAAGTAGATAGATATTGTAGAGAAAAAGATATAATCTGGTTTGCCTCTTGTTGGGATGAATCAAGTGTTGATTTCATCGATAGTTTTAACCCGCTATGCTATAAGATAGCTTCTGCTTCTCTAACGGATGACGAGTTATTGCGGCACCACAGAAAAAAAGGAAAACCCATCATTTTATCTACTGGAATGAGCGATTTGCCGATGATAAACCACGCAGTTGAAGTGTTGGGGAAAGATGAGCTTGTTATCGCGCATTGCACTAGTACTTACCCGTCCAAATCCGAGGAATTGAACCTTCAATGCATTAAAACATTGAAGGAAAAGTTCAAAGAAGTGCCTATCGGGTATTCAGGGCATGAAACAGGGCTGGCTACTACCGTTGCCGCAGCAGTCCTAGGCGCGTGTGTGGTGGAAAGACATATTACGCTTGACAGGTCTATGTGGGGTAGTGATCAGGCAGCTTCGGTGGAACCGCAAGGAATGCGAACTTTAGTTCAGAATATAAGGGAGATAGAAAAAGCTATGGGCGATGGCGAGGTTAAAATATATGAATCAGAAATTCCGATAATGCAAAAATTAAGGAGGAAGTAAAAGTAAAGATTGCCGCCATTCAAAATTGAATGGCGGCCTTTATTTTTCTCCCGTGTCCGTTATGTCCATTAGAAGTGTCCGATATAAGGGGAGTTATCTCCCACACCTGTTTTAGTATTAAATGATACTCTTGGTTATTCTTCGTTTGAGTTGCGCTAAGGCATTTCCGTCTTTTTTAAGAGACCATTCTCTGTGTCTCGCGTCTTCTTCCAAGAAAAACGCTTCATAATAGCGCAATTCAAACGGAGTCCTTGCTTTTGTCGAACGCACCATACCACCATTATGTTCCTCAAATCTTCGCCTTAAGTCGTTTGTTGAGCCTATATACAGTTTTTTATCTTTCTTGCTCTTTAATATGTATACATAAAACATGATAATATTATACGACTTAAGGCAACACTAAAACAGGTGTGGGAGTTATCCACACCTTTGGCTTGCGGGGAATTTTTTAATTGGGTGTATAATAAAATAGTTGAAAGTCCATAAAGTCCATAAAGTTAAAAGTCAAAATTAGTTTTTAAATTAGCAGTTAATCTTAGTGGCTAGTTACTAGTCCCTAATTAAAATTATGCGTTCAAAAATTTTGTTGTTTTTGTTTAGCGCAGTTTTGGCTGTCGGCGCCGTTTTTGGCGTTGCCAATTTCGCTTCGGCCGCCGTTACCCAATCCGGCCCGCCGATATACGATATGTTCAAAGATACGGTTATCGGACCGGGGGCTTTCGTCAAATTAGCCAGATTTATGGTTCAAGGAGACGGAACCACGGCTTTGACCAAAGTCGGATTCACCATAAGAGCATCGTCCACCATGGATACGCTGACGCAATT
>Ga0209541_10017713_pt1 | contig 10387 bp, 12 predicted proteins | sample RifCSPlowO2_01_FD_184027 | JGI IMG/M metagenome (GOLD analysis project Ga0209541, IMG submission 184027) | Groundwater microbial communities from Rifle, Colorado - Rifle CSP2_plank lowO2_0.1 (SPAdes) (version 2) | ecosystem: Environmental > Aquatic > Deep subsurface > Groundwater | place... | reverse complement strand
GCTTTGTGTTTGTTTCCAGACTCTACAAGATCCCTTACTACTTCAGAACGCTTCTCCTTCAAAACTTGTCCAAATAGCTTAATTGCATCTAAATCCAGCCTTGATGATACCGTTTCCATTTTCATTTCACCTTTGACTTAAAGTACTCATAAATCTCTTTTGTGTACCTTCCAATCTTATGCAGATTTTCTAGTTTACCAAGAGCATCGTCTTTTGATATTTTTTTCTTTTCAAATAGCCTTATAACAACAGCCATTGCACACATAAATGGTATTTTCTCCAGCTTACAAAGTTTGATGAGTTCCCCATCATCAGTTAATATTGCCTTATGCCTTTTATCATTGAATAAAGCATACGTTGCTGATTCACCTTCATCAAGCCTAAATTGGGACATGATGTGTGCTATTTTTGCTGTTTTAATTGGCGCTATTATTATCTTTTTGCTGTCAATTAATTTTTGAATTAGCCTTGCATAGTATGAATCTTGATCAAACAAGGCTTCTCTCTTTACTTGTCCCGGTATCCAGATAATTGGTGAAATTTCAATAAAATGCTCTAAGCAACCTATTTTTGCCAATAAAACCAGTGTCGAAGTATTGGAAGCAAACATTTACTATTGTATACAAACGTAAATATTTAAATCTTTCGAATTTAATTTATAACTTTCCTATTTTTTAGAAGAAATAAGAATTAACAACGTCCTTACCTAGAAGCATCCGCTTGCCTTTCAACCTCTAATTTTCTGGCAATGGCATTTGAAGTGTTGTACAGCTTATAGGCGCTGATGATTTCGTCAGCTAAACAGGCTTCTATTGATTTTTTGGAGTTAAATGACTTATGGTACGCTCCCTGAGTCATATTCCTCAAGGCCAGATCTATCCTTCTTTGAGGCGCGCACTCGACTGACTTAGGGTAGCGAGCTCCACCATATTCTATGGTTATTATCTCCTCCCTTTGGGCAGCATTTTCTAAAGCCTTGGCAAAAACCTTTATTGGATTTTCCTTTGTTTGCTTTTCAATTAAGCCAAAAACATTCTCCACAATTGAAAATGCCTTGTTTGCCTTTCCCGTCGCATGATAGCTTGTCTTAAAATGCTTCTTGCTCTTATGGCCTGGAATCATAATTTTATTGATAAGCCTTTCAACTATGAAAATCTTGCTTTTGTGGAACCTGTTTCTGGCATACCTTGCTCCTGTTTTTGGCACGATTCTTGGCTGCAAGGAAATGTAATTCTTCAGGCCAGGATCATCTACCTTAATTCCATCTGTGCTCCACCTGTTAAATGCTAGAATCTGCGACATTTTATTTTTTTATTTTCTTGCTTTTTCTATTCTCCCTTTCAGCAAAGCATCTAGGCTTTGGTCATTGATTTTGATAACCTGCCACCTTACCCCAGGAATGTCTCCTTTTGATTTGCCCATCGCGCCCCCTATACATTCTACCGTTACAGTGTCGTGCTCGTCAATAAGCTTTGTAGCCCCGTCTCCAGGGCAGAATGCAGTTACTTGCCTTGCATTCTTAATCAGCTGTATCCTTACGCATTTTCTCATCGCGCTGTTGGGCTGCTTAGCTTCCAGCTGCACTTTCTCAAGGACAATGCCGTCTGCTTGTGATGCCCCTTCTAGGGGATCTGACTTTTCCTTCAGATGTTTCATTCTCCTGACAAACCACTTGTTTTTCCATCTGTTTTTATGCCTTCTTTGCTTTAGCTTGTTGCCAGCGTTCAATCCACGACTTTTCTTCGCCATATACATCTGGAAAATATGCTTGTTTTTAAATGTTATGTTGGGCAAAACATAATTTTTATAAATAACAAGAAAGGAATAACAAAACATGCTGACAAATTAGAGGGTTAGTTTATGTTTAAAAAACTAAACAAAGTAAGTGAAAAGATTAGTGGGATAGATAAAGAGTTATTTGGCAGAACGATTAGCACTTGGCTTGATAGGGTAAGTTTTTTGCATATAATGATCATCTGGATCACAGCAATTGTGATGTTCGGCCTTATTTACCATTTTTTTGATAGCTTAGAAGGCCACCTTTTGTATGTCTTAAGGAATAATGCTGTAGATGACCTGACTGATGCCATATATTTTAGTTTTGTTACAGCCACAACTATAGGATTTGGTGATATAATACCTTTTGGTTACTTTAAAATAGTTGCTGTAATAGAGGTAATTTTTGGGCTGCTGCTTCTTTCAGTAGTGACTTACAAGCTTGTATCTTTAAAGCAGGATATAATCTCTTCCGAGATATACGAAATTTCATTGAATGAGAGAATTAGCAGGCTAAGAACATCGCTTTCATTATTTAGGCAGAATTTAGATGCCCTAATAACTAAAGTTGATGACGGCACAATTAAAAAAAGAAGTATAAGTGAGCTGGATAATTATATAGTTTCGCTTCAGCATGCCTTGGACGAAACTGACAGGCTAATTGGAAAGTTAATAAACAACCAATTTATAAAAAATATAGATCTTTTTAACTTAGAGCTGCTTTATGACAGAATAGCCTCCTCTTTTGAGAAGATGGACGAGCTGTTTCTGGTACTTGAGAACACTAGGTTTAAATGGAAAACCAACACATTAGTAACTCATCTGAGTAAATGCATTAGCATAAATGAGCAGCTTTTTATTAAGCTAACCTCTTCTGTCCAATTGCCAAAAGAGACAATATACGATCTAAATAAAAGTAATGATAACATAATCTCAATTTTAAAAAATAAAATTAAAATGGAAAATTTTAAATAATACTGATAAAAAGGAATGGATAAGGAAAGAGGTTATTATGACTGAGATAAAAATCAGCGCTTTTGAAGTAATTATTTTAGTTATAGGCATTGCTACTGCATTCTTGGGCTTCCATCTAATAAATAAGGCATATGTTGTGGAAAAAGAGATAACGTGGATGATGATCATAGCTATCTTTAACTGGCTTATGCTGCTTGTTCTTTTTATATTACTGAGCCTAACAGTAGACACCAGCAAAAAACAGCTCCTTGAAATAAGAAATTTAGCCGATTCACTCACTAAAAAGAAAGACGGGAAGCAAAAATAGTGTTTTTGGTTCTTGCAGCCAAAAGCGAGCGGGAACTTCGTTCCTAGATTTTTGAAACCAATTCTTACTATGGCGCTTTTACTGAAAGGGCAAAGATAAATTGGGGAATGCTATTGTAAAGGCCGCTGATGAAGTTATTAATGGAAAATTCGATTCTTATTTCATTTTAGATGTTTACCAGGCTGGTGCTGGAACACCATTCAATATGAATTGCAATAGGAACCGGGATTACAACGCACCCAAAATTCCACGAAACAATAGTCATTAAAAATGCTTGCCATAGACCTAATCAGGATTGCAAACAATTTAAGCATATTAAATTCTGGCCCAAAAGCCGGAATTTCTGAAATAATGCTTCCAGATGTCGAGCCAGGCTCATCAATAATGCCAGGAAAGATTAATCCTAGCATTCCGGAATGTGTTTTAATGGTTTGCTTCGATGTTTTAGGAAAAGACAAGACGGTAGAGTCAGCAGCGCAATATTCAATTTTAGAATTAAATGTAATGTGCCCAATAATTGCTTATAGCATACTACAATCAATGCGCATATTGACAAATGCAATGAAGATGTTCATGGAGTTCTGCATTAATGGCATAGAGGCAAATGAGGGAAAATGCCTGGAATTATTGCATAAAAGCACAGCTATAGCCACCGCATTAAATCCCTATCTTGGCTATCAAGTTGTTTCAAAAATAGTTAAGGATGCATCGAAAAACAATTTGATAATAAGGGATGTGGTGCTGAAATATAATATTATTGAAGAAGAAGATTTGGACTTAATTTTATCTCCAGAAGAAATGACGCAGCCAAGGGAATAGGATAAGGAGCTAATCTCTAAAATCAAAAGCAGCGAAAGCTACAGGAAATTTTTGCAGAGCTTATAGGAATATAATTTTTATCTTATCTAGAATCTTGTTTCCAACGACTCTTTTATCTGCTAAATCTATATGCGTTATCTTCTTATCCTTACCGACAATAAAGACCTCATTAGTTTCGACATCAAAGCCCCTGCCTTTCTTCCCGACGTCATTAGCTACAACAAAATCTGCATTCGCGCTTTTTAGGAGTTCATAAGCTCTGTCAATAAGGATTTTCTCGCTTACATTGTATTCTGCCTTAAAGCCGACTAAAATAATGTCTTTCTTTAGTATTTTAATGTTCTCAAAGATTTTTGTTGTTGGAGTTAATTCCAAATTTAAATTTTCATTGCTTTTTATTTTTTTATTGGACTTGTTTTCTATTGTAAAATCTGAGACGGCAGCAGCATGAATCATAATATCCTTATCTTTAATATTCTTTTTTATTGCATTGAATAAATCTTGGACTGTATATATTGTAATGTCATTGAAATGGTATTGAGGCTCTACCGAATTAATGCCCCTTACTAATGTAACCTCTGCCCCCCTCAAAAAAGCCTCTTCCGCAATATACACTCCCATTTTCCCCGAACTTTTGTTTGTAATTACTCTTACGGGGTCTATTTCCTCGGAAGTTGCCCCTGCCGTAACAAGTATTTTTTTGCCTGACAAATCGCTTTTTCTTTCAACCGCTATTTTTATCCTGTCAACAATTTTATCTAAATTTGCCAGTCTGCCAATGCCTTTATAGCCGCAGGCTAATTCGCCATATTCAGGATCGACAAACTCATAATTCCAATTTTTTAATTTTTTGACATTCTCCTGCATAATCTTATTTTTCCACATCTTTACGTTCATAGCAGGGCAAATTAGAACAGTAGCATTTGTTGCCATTATGCTTGTGCTTAATAAATCATCAGCAATTCCATTTGCAATTTTTCCGATAATATTAGCTGTAGCTGGACATATAAGAAATAAATCAGCAATGTCAGCCAAAGAAATGTGATTTATAGGCTTGTTTTTTTTGATGTAGTCTTTGTAGTCTATATTGGGCAAAAATAAATCAGTTTGAACTTCATTGCCGCTTATTTTTTCAAAATCTTTTATGTCCACAAGCTTTGTTGCGATTTCAGTCATAATTACATAAATATTAGAATCCAATTTTTTTAGTTTTTTAATTAAATTAATGGTTTTGTAGCATGCAATGCTGCCAGTTACCCCAATTACGATGTTTTTGTTTTTTAAAGATACCATACTGAAAAGAAAAAGAAATATCGGTTTATAAAGTTTAGTTAATAGCTTTCAACCTTTATCCCTTTTATCCTTTCCATTACTCTCTTCTGACTACATCAGAAAAACTCTCATCTTTCCTCTTATTTCTAACTAAAAGTTCGTATTTTTTCAATGAAAACTATGCTTATCTTCCGGAAATTTTCCTTCTTTAACTTCATTAATATAATTTTTAAATGCCTTTTTCATTTCTTTTTCCAGTTCTGCATACTTTCTAACAAACTTAGGGGTAAGTCTGTCGTACAACCCAAGCATATCATTGCTTACCAAAACCTGGCCGTCGCAGTAAGGGCCTGCGCCAATGCCAATTGTTGGAATTGAAACGCTTTCGGTTATTTTTTTTGCCAGCTCAATAGGCACACATTCCAGCACTATAGCATAGCACCCGGCTTTTTCCAGCTCTTTTGCCAATCTGATAAGTTTATCTGCAGTTTCCCTATTTTTGCCCTGAACTTTAAAATTTGTCGCAGTCTGCGGAGTTAATCCAATATGCCCCATAACCTCTATTTTATTATCAACCAAAAACTTTGCTATTTCCGGCTCGTTTTCTATTTTTACGGTGTCTGCTCCAGACTTAATCAAGGCCTCTGCATTAAGCGCTGCCATTTCCTTATCATTATAGCTGTTTGCAGGCATATCTGCTACTATTAAAGCATTTTTCGTGCCTCTTGCAACTGCGCCAGTATGCCTCATCATATCATCTATTGTAACGCTTAAAGTGTTTTCATACCCCAAAACAACCATGCCTAAGCTGTCTCCTATCAAGGTTATATCTACTCCGCATTCATCCATTGCCTTAGCTGCAGAATAATCATAAGCCGTAAGGACAGCTATCTTTTCTTTTCCTTTCATGGATCTTATTTTTTCAATGGTTGTTTTCATAATCGAAAGGCAGTATAATTTAGTTTATAAAATTATTGGCACAGAAATATGCTTTAATAGTATTAAGATGTAAATGACACAAACCGCAAGTTTAGCTAGAAGTTCTGGCTAATATTTCAAGAGGCGATTCTAACGAAAGTATAGCAGAAAGATTTGAAATAAATGAACGAACTGCAAAATTAAATGTCTATCCTTATGAAGGCACTAATGCAACCGGCAATTTAGCTTCTTCAAATTCCTCAACATCCTTTTGGGTGTTAAAAGTCTTCCAGAAGCCTTCATGCTTGTAAATCCTTAGTTTTATTTTCGGGAAAACATCATACTCCAGCATGCCCTTATCTGGTAAAATTTTCAGCATCTCTTCCTTGTTTAATAGATACCATCCGCAGCTTACCCAGTCATTAAGCATTGGCTTTTCCTCAAAAACAGCATAACCATTCTTTTCTGCAACTCTTCCAAAATGAAGGCTTGGGTGCGCAACACAGATTGTATTTTCCCTTTTTTCCTCTAACTTCTTTATACCTATGTCGGTTAAATCGTCGCAATTAAGCACCACCACAAATTCAGAACTGCATTTCTTCAGTGCCAGCTTAATAGCTCCTGCAGTGCCAAGGAGCTTTTTTTCAATTGTAAAATCAACGTGCTTCTCTCTATAATTATTGCTTATGTAATCTGCTATAGCTTCTGCTTTATGGCCTATTGCTAGGACTATCTTTTCAATTCCTGAATTAAGCAAATAATCAATCTGCCAGGCTAAAATGGGCTTTCCTTTTACTTCTACCAAAGCCTTTGGAAGCTCGCTTCCCATTCTCTTGCCTTCCCCGCCTGCGATAATGATAGCATCCATGCTCAAAATAGGTTTGTCCATTATTTATAAGATTTATTATTTTTTAGATTATTATCAAATTTTATTTAGTGTGCCTGCAACCAGTAAGGGAAAAATTAAAGTAGCGTCAGCTACAACTTTTACCCTTGCTGCATTGGGCTTTATCTTTGCCCAGCTTATCGCCTCTTCCTGATTTCCTCCAGAATCGGAGCCGTCATATTCATTGGCTGTCGTTATATAGATGCTGTAATCAAAACCTTCCCTGAAAATTGCGGAATTAAGAAGGAAATGCTTTGCTATGCCTCCCCCTAAAACAATGCAGCCAGCCTTCTCAGTATTTTGCAATAATTTTGTCAGCTCATAATTATCTTTTGTGACATCAATTGCAAAATCTGGGTTTTTCCTCTTAAAAAAAGTAGTCAAATCCCCCATTGCTCCATCTGTTATGCCGGGGCAGAAGATGGGTATTTTGTTTTTCCATGCCCAATACAAGAACGAGTTATCATAGTTGTTCTTTGTTAGTCCATGTTCTTTAATATATTTCCCCATCTCTCTTGCAACTTCATAAGTGCATGGAATTCCCTTAAATTCTTTCGCTAGCTTAACAAAAAAATCGTTGAAAAACCTCTCAAAATATAAATATCTATCCATTGGAGCCAAAATGTTCCCTATCCTACCAATAGATTCATCTAGCAAAAACTCCCCTTTGATGTCAAAAGCCCCTAAATGGAATGGCTTTATGGATTTAATGACATCTTCTTCCAATGATGCGGCAGTTGTTGTGATTCCATCAACAAATTTATTTTTTACCAGAAAAGCTATAATTTCCCTGTTCCCCGAGCTTATCATGTTCCCTGTAAAAGACATCCATATGCTTAATTTGTTATTTTTTTTCTCATCAAGCATTTTTGCCAGTATGTTGAATGCCGTGCCTAAATTTGATCCCTGAAAGCCCATATTATTATAGCTCTCAATAAATTTTCCGAAATCAAATTTTTTTCCAAAGTCATAGCCCTGTATTTTTGGGAAAGAGTCCATATTCATGTAAGTCTTTAAGTGGCCTTTCCATTTTTTGTTCTGAACGTAGATTGACATTTTTCTCACCGTTAATACATTTTTATCGGTATACTCTATTTGAAATTAAGTAATTTCGAAAATAATGAATGTTGTGTAATGTAGTAAAAACTAAGAACTCCTTATGCACCGAACTTCCTTACGTTATCCTGAAAATTCATAATAGTGGCTAATGTAATAATGTTTATAAACGTTTTTGTTTTTACATGTGGAATGCTCATAGATATACATTCCCATCTGGACCATTATTATTTCAAAGACGACTTGGACAAGGTAATAGGAAATGCCAGAAAAGCTGGTGTAAAGATAATCCTTACTGCCGGGATTAATCCTGAAACAAACAGGAAGGCTTTGGAATTGGCTGGGAAATATAATATTGTTAAGGCATGCCTCGGTATTTACCCGGTACAATATGACAATAAAATTAATCTTGATGATGAATTAAAGTTCATTGAAAAGAATGAGAATAAAATTGTGGCAATTGGAGAAGTTGGACTGGATTATAAGGAAAGAAAAAATATTAATGAACAAAAAAGATTATTCGAAAAAATAATACAGTTGACAGAGAAATTAAACAAGCCAATAATCATACACTCCAGAAAAGCAGAACAAGATTGCATAGAAATGCTCCAGAGCTCAAAATTAAAGAAAATAATAATGCACTGTTTCGGGGGCAGAAAAAGCCTTGTCAAAAAAATAATAGACAACGGCTGGTTTTTGACAGCGCCGACATGCATCACCAGAGCAACACAGTTTCAGGAAAATGTCAAATTAACACCGATAACACAATTATTCTGCGAGACTGACGCGCCTTACCTGAACCCATTTAAACCTAAAACAGGAGAATTCCAGAGAAACGAGCCTGCTTTTGTTATTGAAGCATACAAAAAAGTTGCAGAGATAAAAGGAATGGAACTAAAAGAAGTTATTAATAATGTATGGATGAATTTTCAAACTGTTTTTAGATAGAATTTTCTTTAAACCCGCTGCCTCAAGTATCAATCAAGAAATGCTAACCTCTTCATTAACCGCAGTAATAAACCCGTCTTCTGTGTCATTCAATGCTAATCTTATGCTTTTCTCTATATTCAGATTTCTAAAGGTTTTTGGCACAAGGCTTATTGAGCCGCTATACTTATCTCCAGACTTAATTGCAGCTCCCTTGTACTGTCCCCTGCTGGTTATTTCCCAGCTAGGATCAATCTTGGAATCATACGCATACACATCGACAACGGGATTTAAGTCCTCGTCTTTTCCGTTTTCAATAGTAAAAACAACATTGTTTATTTGCCCTAAATCACTGTCCGCATCATCCACTTCCGCATCAACTTTGTCGAGAGTAAGCACAATCTTGCCTGATAATTTTTCCTCTTCAGCAAGTTTCTCTTCCGTCTTATTTCCTACAGTTTCTTCCTGTACTCCCTTAGAGGCATTCTCAGCATTTTCTATAGACTTATTAATTGTTTTATTTGCTGATTGCATGTTCACGGCAGCGGCAGTCATACTCTGCTCTTCTTCTGCATCATCGTTGCCCTGGTAAAACCCAAAGCCAATGTATGCAACAAGAACAACAATTGTTGCGATATAGGCAAACCGCTCATAGCTTCCAATGCCACCTGAAGGCGCTCTGTAACCTCCGCTTGCTACTTTTGCCTTCTTTTCTTTTAGGGAACTTTCTGCTTTCCTGTATCTTTCCTTAACCTCGTCTTCCTCTTCCAGCTGCCGGACAGGCTCTCTTCTTATTTCTGGAGCTACTTTCTTGCCGGTAACCTTATACTCATAATCCTTGAAGATGTCATTAATATCGCTATCGTCCATTTTAGCCATTTTAAGCTAGCTAATTTAATAATTCCTATTTAAAATTATTGGATTTCCTTACTTTACTATAATCATAATATAGGCTAAATAGTAAGCGACTAAAGTAATAAAAGAACTTGCCCTAAGGGAAAAGACAATCTCTTTGCATAAAAAGAAAAGACGAGGAAGACCTCCTAAAAAACGCAAAAGGAAGAAGTACATTTATGTTCAAATAATGGTAGAGCTAAGGACGCAGATGCCGATAGGAATTTTAATCAGCAGAAAGCCTTCAAGGGATACAAGGAGATAATTTTCCGATAATAAAAATAATTATTCCTCTAAAGAGAGAGGAAACCTACATGTTTTTAGAGGGAGGGTTTCTGCAAAGCCAATTTTTAGTAAAATTTATAAATAAGCAAATTATCTTCTTAGAAATGCAAAATAATCCTTCTTTAGACAAAAAACTATCATTTTAAGCTTGTTTTAGTCATGGAAGGGTTATCTATGCTATATAAACAAGGTGCCCTGGTAGTGTAGCCTGGCACAACGTTTTAGGCAATAAAATGTTGCAGCAACTATCATGAAGCCCTGTCACGGCTTCG
>Ga0209541_10017712_pt1 | contig 10388 bp, 9 predicted proteins | sample RifCSPlowO2_01_FD_184027 | JGI IMG/M metagenome (GOLD analysis project Ga0209541, IMG submission 184027) | Groundwater microbial communities from Rifle, Colorado - Rifle CSP2_plank lowO2_0.1 (SPAdes) (version 2) | ecosystem: Environmental > Aquatic > Deep subsurface > Groundwater | place: Rifle... | reverse complement strand
TGGGGAAATGGAGGGAGATGCTATTGCTGCGTCAGGCGCAGCAGGCGTAGTAAGAGATTGCTACCATATTCGTTCTGCTCCGTATAAGACTGTTATCTGCTCGATATGCGGCGGACTAGGTTATCCATCTATTATTAATCCTAGCATGTATCATTGTGATCGATGCGGAGAATTGCCATCTTACATTAACCACGAATTGCGGACACCGTTTGTACTACAACTGATTAAGAATACACTAGGTGGTGCTAGCGTATCTATGAAGACTATCTTAGATAAGCAAGACAGGTAAACGATGTGTAACAAAAAGAAAATGATTAATTTTTTATAAGCAAATGCAATACGGATATACATATTGGAAGTTCGTTGATGGTGTGATACCAAGCTATGAAAAAGTGAATTCTTTTTATACATCAAATGCTGGCCGCACTATTCTTGATTGTGCTAGCGAAACTAGCTTTGTGTGATGTAGGTACTTTGATGCTGAATGCACATGAGCAGTATGAACACACTATTGGTTATGGTCCGTTGCATTTGTCATACATCATAGAATCAACTGGTGGTAACATCGATATCCTAGTGATGAATCCAGGTCATACATCTATTGGAAGTCAGGTGTATTATTCTGACTTATCCCACCTGTCGACTACTTACGGCATGTTAACACCTAGAGTGGTACCGTTTACACATAATAGAGTTGTGATATTGTTCAGGGCGTTAGACAAGCTTGTTACAGTGAAATACAACATCATTGCGTTCCCTAGCTATCAAATAGGGTCGCGGCACGCGATACCCTTTGGTGAACAGCGGCTATTCGGATAATAGATCTGATTGCGTTTTCGAAATACTGGTGAACACTCATTTTTTGTAAAAGTGAAACGATTCTCTAAGACTATAAACGTATAGCTTCTTAGCAAACTACACAGAACACCGCGCAACACAAAGACAAACAAACAATGGAGGCACACGGGTACGCAGAGCAGCCCTTTCACAATCGTGGACGTGGGCGCGGACGAGGACGAGGTCAATCAACATTCAGGGGACGAGGTCAATCAACATTTCGTGGACGAGGTCAAACATCATTTCGAGGACGAGGCCGCGGGCACGGACAATTCCGGCCGCTGTCGCAGCAACATGGTCCCCAGGCGTTTCGCCCAATCGAGGATCACAGGACTGAAAGGGTCATGCAAGACGCATCTATTCAACTGTCCATGGTAAACGTGCCTGACGAGCTGAAGACAACGCTCAGGCTCGATACGATTGGAACTTTGCCATTGGAGATGTTTCTCAGGGCTTATGCGCCGTACAACGACGTCAGGCCGATGATGTCGGCGACATTGATCGTAGAAGTAAGCAAGGCAGCCGATTACATGAAGGTTGGTCTTCTCCCGGGTGATAAGATCGGCAAGAAGGAGAGTCCATTCGATGATTTGAAGGTCATTCCAATGACCGTCGAGCAGTATCATGCCCTACTGACTGCGAATGCGAAGATCGGTTTCTGCAAGTTGATGAGTCCATTTTCACGGGCTAATTTCAAGCCGGATCTAAGGGAGGATATCAAGGATGTGCTGAGCCCGGGCGACACGCTTGGCAAGGAGTTGATTCAAGCAATCATCGCTACCGTTAGCAGTAGCGAGGAAATGTACAAGCACACATATTGTTTGGCGCTGGGTCTGACTCCGAAGAGTCCATTCAACATGCTCATGCCCCTTCCAAGCAAGTTCATTTCGACCAGGGCGACTGACGACTTGGTGTCACCGACTCCGTCACTCAACATTTACCACAATCCGACCAGGCAATTGCCAGAGAATCGAGCGATTGTGAGGACCAGCATCAAGCTTGATGGCCTGGAGGTTGAGAATTTCCACATGTGGCCAGCGTGTGCCGTCGGGTATCCAAAGATCGATACCAAGATGAGGGAGTCAGGATATTCGGACCAGAAGTTTGAGACATACTCTGACAATGAGATCATCACGCGTGATGGTGAGACTGCTCGGGTTATTCGAGGCAGCGTATATTTCCGCGATCAACACGGGAATGTGTACATGATGGGGAGGGACCATATGAGGTTGACTGGTACTAAGGGCCACCTCTCAGGACCTATCAAGCTACTGAACCCTCGCAAGTATGCGTCGGATCTGAGCCATGTACTCTACGATCTTACGGAGTCGTTTGTTCAGAAGAAAGGTGGCAATCCGACCGAGCTTAGGGAATTGATGGAGCACGTCTTCATCAAGTTGAATCCCATTAACTTCGCTATGCCTGACTGTGCCGGACCAATGTTCGACCTCTCGGCGGAGATCATTCAGACATACCTTAACGGTTACGCGGCCGTAGCGGAGAAGATTTTCAAGGCGCTCGACAGCAGGAAGCCTCTGCCGGCAAATCCCACAGCGACGGTTGTATTCAATACCGTAGAATTCCACGCGAACTTGGAGCAATTTGGGCTTGAGCCGGTGCATCTTATGGTGCCACAGGCTTCTGGGCGAGCCGGTCTTCCACACAGAGTGGTTCTCCGAAAGAAGGAGGCCTCGCGCTTCATTCCAGGACTTGCGGAGCAAATGAATCTTCAAGAGGGCGAGCCTATCCCGCAGGATAGTGATTCAGAGGAGGAGAGCGGAGGTCCTGCAAGTGCAGCCGTTCTAGTTGAAGAGGTAGAAGCTGAGGCGGACGCTGAGGCGGACGCGGACGCGGACGCGGACGAAGAGGCGGACGGAGAGGAGGAACTGTGAATACATAAAAAGAAATAAAAATAGTATATAATTTTTTCTACACTGGCCGCGTATATTAAACCGCGCCACTCTTGTCCAATACCTGTATCTCTTTCCTATGCATCAGCTTATCAAAGAAGGTTAGCTCGTCATTCTCCCATCTTTTAGTGAGCAATTCTTTTTCCTTCGCTGCCTTTTGTGTCTGCTCAGCCTTCTTCCGCTCTTGTGCTTGCAACGATACAATAGAGGTGGATGCACGCTTTAATCGGCGCTCTTCATCCGCCATCTTCTTTGCAGCCATCTCTTCGCTAATCTGTCGAGAGCTCTTAGGTTTTCTGCAAGCCGGTATGCAGCAGCACAGATACTGTCCGATACAGGAGACTTGAGTTTCAGTCTTCCTTATGTTGATGACGGGCCTCTTCACGAACACGGCGTAGATGATAGTGACAAGTACGTTGAACGCAGATATACCGAACATAAACCACTTATTAGTTGCCGATATGTCATCCGGCGCTGGAGCACGCGTTGCTATAACGTTAATCTCTCGGCTATAGTTATATGTGTTGCGAATCCTATACTCGTGTCCGGTATCTTCTACTACATACATGGTTTCCATGGCCATGCTAATGATTAGAGGAGTTATAGAGTTTATCAATTCTAGCCCATCCGAATTTACGTTGAAGTATAGCTTAGCCATCGGAAATACGAAACCTAGATACTCATCCAAACTCCTGGCACCCTCAGGAACAGTAACTATTATAGTCTCATCTGGAGCTAACGTTGTTGTAATATCGACATTAGGGAAGTCCCTCACAGGGTTCAACTGATTTAATAATATTAGCCCTATCAGCGCTACTACCCCTATAATCACTATGCCGGTGTATGACTTGGACATTCTTTAATAAAAGAAAAATAATGTACATATAGTTCCCTTTTTGTGAAACAGAGTCATCTCTGTCCGCCATAGGTACATAATTTATAAAAATGAATAAAATATCCCTATTTAAGGAGGTGTATTGATACCTTCTTTGATGGGGCGCATGCGTCCTGTCTAGTGGGGGCGCCTCAAGGCTCGGTTAACACCGGGGTAAGAGTGTGTCCCCCACTCCGTCGAGGAGGACTGATGACAGTCCTCCCGACGGTCTGTATTCCTAGAATACCGACTTTCTACAGGTTGATACGATACGCCGTGCAATCCGTCCTAGACGGTGATCTCTGTGCGTACCTGCGTCAGGTGAAAGGGGGAGACCGACTGTGAAGCTCGTCAAACAAGACATTCGCTTCCGCTCTGATTCCCCACTGGATATTCAATTCTCAGTTGAAAACCATTGAAAACCATTGAAAACCATTGAAAACCATTGAAAACCATTGAAAACCATTTACTCTGCCATTTACACAAAAAGTATGTCCGGCTCTTGCCGGATGTGCTTTTTCTCTATATAAATATTACTCCGTTATATAAGTGATACTTTTTACCTATACAAATGGTGCCACGCATCGAGCAACTTTTAATAGCAGCGGACATAGTCGCTAATAAAAATGAGATAGTCTCTCTTCTAAATCTCGCCGATAGTATCTACTACACGGGGAAATCGCATGTATACAACGCAATAGAGTACTCCGTAGAAGATCTTCCCGCTGATGAAACGTATGATGCGTTTCGTGCAAGACACACACCGGATGTAGTCGCTGGAGCTAACCTATCTCCCGACATGTCGCCAGAGACAGAAAAAGTAAAGCATCGGTTTGCTATGGGCAAGATGCGAAAATACAGACCAGAGGATTACAAGACGTTAAAGAATCTATACCCTAATGGTGATGTCTTGATCATGGAGAAACTAGACGGTATAAGTATACGCACGACGTTCAACGATGCAGTGCTGCAATCTGCTGTAACCCGTCACAACAGTGACCTGGGTCGAGTCATTACCGCTAAGGCTAGTAAATTCATCAAGAGACCCGACCTTGCGATATCTAAGGGTGAGATAGTAATAGGCGGAGAGGCGGTCTACATCGGAGACGGATACAAGGCATTAGGCATGTCTAAGAGGCGTAGTGCAGCAGCAGGCCTAATTGGACGTGACAGTAACCAAGACTACACTAACTTAGAATACATCGCATTCGAGATAATACAACGGGCACAGCCGGGTGCATCAGATCACGAGGCTGCGCCCAGCATATTAGATCAGGTGCAGAACCTAGAACTACTAAAGGCAATGGGCTATCGCATACCAAAGTACGAAGTCGTACAAGCAGCTGACTTAACTCTACCGATGCTACAAGATATCTTGAAAAGGTGGCAGCGAGAGTCAGCTAATCTGTACGACATCGACGGCTTAGTACTCGTGCCTAGGATGTATGAGTTTGAAAACTCAGATCTTCCCGTCACAAAAGTGTCGTTCAAGATGCAACTCGCCGGCGAGTGGACGGTAGTCGAAGAAATCAACGCGAGATGCACACGAACCGGACTTATAATTCCTCACGTCACCGTAAGAAAGGTATTGATCGATGGTGATGAGATTACGCACATCGCCGGTGCTAATTACGACATACTAAGGGAGAAAGAGATAGTAGTTGGATCTAACGTATACGTCATAAAGTCTAACTCCGTCATACCGTTTATATCGCAAGTCGACAACAGTGATCTAGATGGCGACCCTGTCATCGCTATACCGACTGCATGCCCGATAGACAAAACAGTATTGGAACCTAAGGGCAGAATGCTGTACTGTCCGAATCCGTCATGTCCGGCAAAATCAAGTGGTTCTGTTACGCACTTCTTCACGCACATAGGATTAGATGGATTCGGTAAAGTACTGATAGGCTCGTTGAATCTGGATTCAATAGAAGATGCATATGCCCTTAGCATACATCAGCTAGAACAGATAGATGGCTTTGGCACGGGCAGAGCTACTGCCTTTTACGAGGGCATACGAAAAGCCCTGATCAACTTAGAAGACTCTACTCTGCTCACTGCGTTTGGCATAAACCTAATCAGTGATAAGACATCAAAGCTACTGATGAATAAGCTTAATCTGAATACCTTGTTCATGCGAAAATACTTTCCGTACGTCGAAGTGTCTGAAATAGACGGCATAGGTACAGTCAAGGCAGACAAATTAGAGAGCTTTGCACCACGTGCTAAAACGCTTATAACGTTTCTAACATCGCAAGGCATGAAGTTAGTATCTAGGAAAAAGAAGATCAAGCTAAACACTGAAGTCGCTGATAAGATATTTGTCTTCTCGGGTCCAGGTCCTAGCAAGGGACAGTCCAAGGCATTTTACGGTGAGCGACTAGAAGAGGCTGGCGCTGTAGTCAAATCGAGTGTCTCAGGTAAGACACATTATCTAGTCTCAAACCAAGAGGGCAAGCCAACGGAAAAAGTAGAGACAGCTAAAAAATTAAAGGTGCCTATCATATCGTACGAAGAGCTGCATCGGATGCTAAGCTTGCCTTAGGACATTCACTGCTTACAGCTACTGCTTACAGCTACTGCTTACAGCTACTGCTTACAGCTGCTGCTTACAGCTGCTGCTTACAGCTGCTGCTTACAGCTGCTGCTTACAGCTGCTGCTTGCAGCCGCTTACTGCTGCTTCTTCTCTCCGCCGAGGAAGGCCTTGAGATAAGCCAACGTCATGGGATGGAACAAATCATTTTTGTTACTGATCTCGATGAGAGAGCACCACTTTTTGTCGCCTGGTCGGCCGTCATCCCTGCTTGGAATCTCATTGTGTTCCCTGATAAACTTAAGCATCAGTACACCGATGTCCGTAGCAAATAGCCTAGTAATTGTTTCGCCACGAGGCCTAAGGCCGCCTAGCGTATACTCATACATTCGCCTCTCAGCTCCCTCGATACCATCCTCCGGCTTAATGAGAGTCTGAGGCAGCTCGAGCATGCCACTAGGACTATATACGAACAGAATCTCCGCCTTAGGTCCCTCCTCTCCACGAATCCAAATCAATACATTAATGATACCCTTTATAAACTGTACTTTCAAACCGCGATCCTCAACTTCCTTCGGAACATTAGCCTCTGCGAAACTAACCTTCTTTGGTCTAACCTCTTCTGGTTCATCCTCTTCAATAGCACGTTCCTTACCCTTGTCAGCAGCGCTAGCCATTTCCTAACTGATAAAACCATCATTTTCCTAAGATATCATATTTTACTATGCCGCCTCGTACGTTATCTGCCCTTTTAAGCTGTAGGCGTTTGTATTGACGAATATACCTCTTACAACTACGTTGATAGGGGATGTATCGTTCGCCGCTATCTCCATTCGCCCTGGTGTGTATAACGCATCCGTCGTATCCTCGATTAGAATGCAGTTTGTAAACAGTCCACCTACGGCGGCAGTAGCTATGCCAGTAGCTAAACTGAATGTAACCGTGGCTCCGCTAACGGTACTGGTGAATGCAAAGTCAAATGAAATGGTAACAACCTTGTTTACAACCGTATATCTAGCATGCGTAATGACACCTATAGTCATGCCCGCTACGTTAACGGGATCAGCTAAACTAGTCCACACGCCCACACTGTTACCTCCTAATGAGATGGCCGTAGAGAAGCGCACAGTGTTTAGATCGAAGTCAATTATTTTTGTTGTTCCTATATAGTCCTCCACCGTCATCAATCCTCCTGTGATTAGGGCTCGTCTGCGATGATACTTCGGGTCTTCCGCTACGCGAAGTATTAGATCAGATTGCTTAGTATCGCCTACCGTAGGATTGCCGACTTCAAAGGCATGTTGTACACCTCCTAAAGATAGGACACCAAGCAGCACTCCTGGAGCAACTGCACCGCTCTTAAAATTCAAGATACCAGTCGTGTGATAAAAATCGCCCACCAGAAACTCATCAGCATTAAGTATAAGATCATTACCAGCTTCGACTGTTACATCGGCGTTGAAATTACACGTACCGTTAACAACGACTGTGTTGAACGTCGCATCCGTTGCGTCTATTATAGCACCATCTGCAAATGTAACCGTTCCGCTGAATAATGAAGCTCCTGTAGCGTATAGAGCATTGCCCAGTGCTTTGGAAAAGGTAGCTGTCTCCTGGAATTCAGCAGTGCCGGCGAATGTGGCAAGGCCTGTAGCGGTGGTATTAATAGCAGCATTGAATTCCACCGTTCCTTCGAATTGTGTAGCAGCCTTAACGTGGAATGGCACTACACCACTTTCAAATGTCCACATGGAATTAGTTCCGATATTATTTCCATAACTCACTGTATACGTAGGCAGCGTAGGAGGTGCTGCGTAGCTTGCCAATAAAGCATATACTCTTGCGTATACGCCTGCTCCCGCTCCGGTTGTAGTACTAAATCCTCCGGTAGTAGTTGGATTGCTATTTATTGTTCCTATATTAGTAAAATCGAATTGAGGTCCATCGTCCGTACCGAGTTCTTGGTTGATATGTCCTGTATTGAAAGGGCTGAAGTCCATTTACGTATATCAAAAAGAACGCTAATCTTTAAAAATGAATAAACTTTTGTTTTAAATGGAGGGACGAGCAACAACTCTTTACATAATGTTACACCTGTATAAAGGTAAAACCACACTAGTGGGTATGTTTACTGATAAAATTATTGCCAGTCGCGTAGCTAGTAATCTCACCGATCTAAATCACGGAGTGTTATTAACCGCAGCTATTATACCCAATATTGTATATACGCAGTTAAACGCTATTCCCGTTATACGCTATGATGGAAATGATAATCCTATTTTAACTGGATGGGACGACTCAGAGGTGCATGTACTCGGTGGTCCCGCTCACAAGCCGAAAACAGAAGTACTATACGATTCTAACGATGAGATAGGGCCATATGATGACTCATCAGATCCAGAACCAGATGATCTAAACCCTGAACGTTGGGTGAAGAAACCTCGGGATGGTTTCGATCCAAGTGACTTTGCACGCAAAATCGGCCTACTCGATGGCAAAGGGAAAGGGAAAGGCCGAGCAGATGATGAAGAAGCAGAGCAAATAATTGAGACGCGTCTGTCCGGATATGAGCTATTGAAAAGGATAGGCGTGACAAACGCCTTGCCGATCGATTCATTTGAAAAGGACATGGAAAGAGCCATAGCAGAGAGTATAAAAACATTTGAAGAGCCTGCGGTGGCCAAGCCTGCAGCGGCAGAGTCTGCGGCAAAGCCTGCGATGGCCAAGCCTGCGGCAGCCGGCGGCGGTGGTGGCGCAGCGGCTGATGCAGAGCCTGCGATGACCAAGCCTGCGGCGGCAGAGTCTGCGGCAGCCGCCGATGCAGACCTTAATGCCGGCGGCGCAGCCGCCGATGATCCCGATGATGACGTAATAAAGTTGGATTACAGCGATATGCTTGGCTGGAATTTGCCATGGTTGAAGCCTGAACTGGAATAGATATAGCTCACGATACTCATATAATTTTTCTACAATACGAAAGTGATATAATATACGATTATAAATGGATGACGAATGCGCCGTCTGCGGCGAGGACTTTATGTATATTCATACTGCTACAACGAAGTTGATATGCGGGCATAAGTTTTGCTCAAAATGTCTAAGCAGTTTCCTTATCGCTTGTATTGAAAACGACTCTGCCTTTAGATGCCCTGGATATAAATGTGGTGCGATAATTAATCCAGATGGTCTACTACCAAGAAAGATTATGGAAGCAAAGGCTCGAGCCGAAGCAAATAAACGATCACTGATAGAACAGCTCAAGTATGAGAAAGAAAGAGCTCGTAGACTGTATAATAAAGACGGACACGAACGCCTAAAAATAGAATGTCCAGATGAGAAATGCAAAGGTGCGGTAAATAAGCAAGCCGATGCGACGATCGAGCACGCAGATATTCTCATTTGCTCTAAGTGCAACAGGGCAATATGCGACTACTGCAGAGATTTCAAACATGAAGGTGATTGTGGGAAAGAATACTTAGAAGCTGTAGCGTTCATCAACAAGATGACAAAGCCTTGTCCCGCTTGTGGCGTCAACATAGAAAAGAATGCTGGCTGTAACCATATGCGCTGTACTATATGCAAAACGCATTTCAAATGGAATGAAACAGAAAAGGGTCAGCCCATCAGGAGGGCTGTATTAACTAAGGCTATACGATGGTAGGTAGTATCTAATGCGATTAAATATAAAAGTGATATAATATCCTTTTTATAAATGGCTGACCAATACGTTACAGAAGAAGATCCACGATGCGTAGATCCCGGATTCAAAGTTAAGCTATATCCGCACCAACTAGCTATTGCCTCCAAGATGTTATATATGGAAGATCAACATCGCATTAAATGGATAGAGGGAGATCAAGTACGCGTGTTGCACACTAACCTAGGCTTTATAACAGATCATATAGGTTCTGGCAAGACTCTCACTACTCTTTGCGCTATACAAGCCGGCAAGATGACTAAGATGGACAAGCTAATCGCGAAAGGTTCTAAAGCTATGTTGGGCCCATCTGGTAATGAGCGAGTCTATTGCTACGCGGAAGCAACAATAGAATCAACGACTAACTTAGTAGAAACCACTCTAATCATCATACCCAAGTTCCTAAAGAAGACGGTTTGGATCGGAGAGATAGCTAAGACGAAACTAATAGCGCATGAAGCATCCGAGTTTCACACATACACGGTGGAGGAACTAAATAAAATAGATATAGTGCTATGCACGAGCGAGGTATA
>Ga0209541_10017710_pt1 | contig 10388 bp, 16 predicted proteins | sample RifCSPlowO2_01_FD_184027 | JGI IMG/M metagenome (GOLD analysis project Ga0209541, IMG submission 184027) | Groundwater microbial communities from Rifle, Colorado - Rifle CSP2_plank lowO2_0.1 (SPAdes) (version 2) | ecosystem: Environmental > Aquatic > Deep subsurface > Groundwater | place... | reverse complement strand
TTAATTGTGTTTTGGATTCTGGTGCAGACAGAAGTTTGTTTCCTGCTGCTTATGCTTTACAACTCGGGTTTGATGTAAAAAAACAAGGCGAGGAGTCAGAAGTTGTTGGGATAGGTGGCCATAAAGTTTCTGTTTACATTTTGAAAGTCCAACTTGGTATTGTTTCTGAAAAACCAGAAATTTTTCGAACGGAGATTGCTTTTAGCTATGACCATAACCATCCGGTTTTGGGAAGAAAGGGATTTTTTGATCTTTTTGAAAAAGTTGAGTTTAGGGAGAAGAAGAAAACAGTTGAGTTGATTTTGTAAGCCTAGACTGTGTGGCCTCTTTAGTGTGCACAGAGGTGGTTTTCTTAGTAGGCATGGTTTGTTTTGGAGTGTGTTACTATTCCCCTAATATGGCTGAACGGGTAGCGTCGAGAGTGGTTTTAGAGTTGCGGCATCCGAGGGTTGTTACGCTTTTTTCTGGAGATGGGGTTGGAATGGCAACGTTGGTAAATGATTTTGACAGCTTGGCATCCGAGGGTGTTGGGTGGGATGAGTTTGTACGTCAAAAGTTGACTGAAGGGCAATCTTTAGTTACTAGTTCTAGAGATGTTGTAGAGGCGAAGGCTCGCTTATTGGGCGTAGGTTTTGATCTAACGTTTACTGATCCCGAGGAGGCTTTTCGTGTGGTTATGTTTTACTTGGAGAATGTTCGGCCGGGGATAAGGTATTTTCCTGGGGTGGTTTTGGAAATGGCTCGACCCCATCCGGCTGCCTCACATGAGCAGATTGTTTTAAGAATGGAACGATAGTGTTGTTCTGGTTTGTTCTTAATACCCAAGAAAAATAATATATAAGTATATGTTTAGTGGTATTACCTAATAGAGAATCATATTTAAATGAAAAAGCAGACTTATATCGAGAGGGTGCATGAGTTAGTTTGGAAAATTCCGCTTGGGAAAGTTAGCACATACGGCGATGTCGCCAAAGTTTTGGGTATGCGAGATGTTAGAAAGATTGGGTGGGCATTGCATGCAAACAAAGATACAAATTGCCCGTGTCACAGAGTAGTAAACAAAGATGGACGTGTTGCGCCAGGATATGCTTTTGGAGGGTCACAAGAGCAGCGCAGGAAACTAGAGGCAGAAGGAGTGGTTTTTAAAGATGATGAGCATGTGGATTTGGAGAAGCATTTGTGGGGGTAAAGACTATTTTTTGTGGGGTTTGGAGATGTTGTGGGATTTCACGGAGTAATAGAGCAGGAGTATGCCGACTATGGTAAAGACTGCGATCAGCGCACTTCGTTTATAGAGTTCTTCACCTACATAGAAAAATACCGCATCGGGCAAAAGGGCGAGGAGGTTTGCAAAGAAAAAAGTTCTGAAACTTATTTTTGATAAACCTGCGATATAACTTACAAAGTCAAAAACTGGAGCTGTTACGAGGCGTATCCCCAAAAAGGCTAAAAACTTTGTTTTTTCGTTGAATTTTCCTTCCCATTGATGGAGGTGCTGAAGAGGAACAAGTTTTTTTACGAGGGGCTTTTCGTACTTTCTTGCAAGGAAGAAGGCTGTTGTGGTGCCAAGTATTACGCCGATACTTGCAAAGACAAAAGATTGGAACCAGCCTAGGATTGGGAGTAGGGCAAGAGATACGATTCCTCCGGGGATAGGGGGGATTACTATTGCCAAGAAACGCCAGGAGATTAAGAAGAGTGGGGCTATTATTGGGTGGTCTTTTACGAAGTTGGTGAGTTGATTAACGTTATCTGGGACCCAGAGAAGGAGTAGGGCGAGGCCCAAGAAGGAGAGGGATAGAGTTGTTGTGGCTATGGCAAAATTGCTTCGCATGTTTGGTGTGGTATTCTATATTATACGTGAGTTGAAGCGTTTTTCTTAAAACGATTATACGTGTATGAAGAATAAATGGGTCTACTGGGGAGTTGCAGCCCTTGTCTTGGGGGGAATTGGGTGGTGGGTTTATAGGGGTTTTTCTACGCCGCTACCCGGGGAGGCCGTTTCCGATTTAGGGCAGAAGCATGTTTTGGATATTTCTAGTTCTACTTATAATTCTAATCCTCCAACTTCCGGGGATCATTTTCCGGTTTGGGCAAAGCCGGGGTTTTATAACCAGCTTATTTCGGACGGGCATTTGATTCATTCGATGGAGCATGGATATGTAATCGTTTGGTATGACTGTACGAAGCCAGTACAAAGAACATACGGCACAGTGAATAGGGTTGAGGCGCATGCGGGGGTTGATGATGCGACGATTGCGACAGATTCTGCACATCCATTGGCAAAAATGACGACTCCTATTGGTTCTGATATGAGCGCTTTTACTCCGGAGAATCCGCCGGCAAAAGAGGTTGAACTTCCAAAGGAGTTTAATAGCCAGGAGTGTAAAACTTTAACAACAGCCCTTAAGGGCTTTTTAAGGGTCGAAAAAAGGGTGATTATTGCTCCGAGGGTTGGAATGGATATTCCGATTGCATTGACTGCGTGGAACAGAATTTTGGGGTTGAATAGGGTGGAGAAAGAAAAGATAGAAGGATTTATAAGGGCGTTTCACAATCGAGGGCCGGAAAAGACGGTTGAGTGAGGACGAAACGTTAAACGTTAGACAGTAGACTGGGGATCGGAGGGGGAAGTGCCGCGGGGCTGTGCATGCCGAAGTGGCGCACTTGTTGCCCCGCGGGCTTTGGGTTGGCGGCTACTGCCTCCAGATCTGGACTCGGATGGAGGCGCCTTCCTGATCGTAGAAGGGTGAGCCGTCGGGCAGGACGATTGCGACTCTGGAGCCAGGCCGGTCTACCAGGAGACATTCATCCGTAGGTATTCCGCCGAGTAACCCCGCGAGTAGCTGCTCCCGGGAGAGCTGGGTGGCTGTGGGTGGCTGAGCTTCCTTTTGCATGGGTCTGCTTACGGTGACTCCCTCAACGTGGGTATATCTGTTACCGTTTCTGAATAACGTTCCCTTGTCGACCAGGAGCTCCAGGGCGGTTCGCGTATCGCCTGGGGAGATTGGCAACTTGCAGTGGTCGGTTAGGTAGTTGTGACATGACCCTGCCGAGTGTTGGTAACCCAGTTGTTCGCGTGATAACCAATTACCAAGCAACGTTATGGCTGGAGTCAGGCGCCTGATTGCCTCTTCGTCGGTCGCTGCCTCCAGTGCTTGTTGGAGGAGGTGGCTAAGGGGGCTTGCCTCGGTGGGTGTGGTTGTTGTTGGCTCTGATTTTTCTACCACGGCCCAACCCTTCCCGGGGTGGTATCTGACCAGGTCGTTGGCAGCTAGCGCTGTCAACATTTGGCCGGCTGTTGATGGGGTGACGGTTCTTCTCAATAGGGCACTTGCCCTTTCGGCCACTTCGATTCTGCCCTTGGCGATTCCTCCGTCCTTTAGAACTTGTACGATGGCTGTCCTCAGTCCTTGCCACTGTGTTTGGTGACCGGCTCTGGTTGTAGGTTTGGTGGCGGCGGGTGGGGTACCCCGCTCTTGGTGTCTCTCTAGTGCCTGGAGAAGATCGGCAAGACAAACAAGGCCGAAATTCCTAAGGTGTAGTAGGTCATCCTCGTTCATGCCCGCTAATTGGCTTTCTCCGGGAGCTCCGAAGCGGGTGATACTATTTCTCTTCAGGCAGTTGGCGGTTAGGTTTGTTAGGCCCAAATCGTCTACTGCGACTTCTGGGTGTTGTGTGAAGAGTGGGTAGCGTTCTGCCAGGGGTCGCATGTCGAATTTTTGAACTGCGGTCTTTGCGGGTAGGTTTTCGATCACTGCGCGCTCGAACTTAGACGATGCGGCCTGTTCGCCGTTTCCTGTGGGGACTGCGGGTTGGGTATTAGCACTGTCGCTCACGGGGTTTGCCCTTTCCTGTTCTATTGACCACACATTGCCTGTTATCGAGACGACTAGGTGGGTTGGGCTGCTTTGGCTTGATGTAAAAGGTAGGCTGTTGCGCCCTTTCGGCTTGTTGCCCACACGGAGTATTCTGGATTCCAGAGATAGACGAATCCATATTTCTCTAGCTGGCTGAGTAGTTTGCCAAGTTTTTGTTTGTTGTATTCTCCCGGAAAGCGATCATTGAGGTAGCCGAGAATCTCGGTGCTTCTCTGTGTACGTATAAGGGCTATTCCGAGAACCCTGGCCTCGTGCTCCGATAGTTCTACAAGGAGACACGCGATGTGCTCGAGTGCTTGTAGGATGTCAGCTAGTAATTTTTCACCAATACCAGGGATTTTCAGCAGATCTGCCTCTGTGAAATCTGCGAGATGCTTTATAAGGAAAATATCCCCACCGTGTTCTTGAATTGCTCTGAACGTTCTGCTGTCGTGGAAGGGCAAGTGCCAGATTCGACCGTCAACCTCGGTTATGTAGGGAAATCGCTGTCCCAGGGGGCGGAGGTCTCGTAGAGCGTTCGCGGATGTTGACATAGCCTTCTCCTTATTTGCTTTAGCTGTTAATGTTCACTGCCGTTGCAGCAGGGTAATTGTATCCTATAATCGCTTGCAATTCAAGCAAGCTCATATGTCGACTACGTCATAATTGCTTGCGTAGCAAGCTCATATGTCGACTACGTCATAGTCGCCTAGATTCTGAATAGGCTCATATGTCGACTACGTCATAGTTGTAGTTTTTTGTTATTGACTATTTTGGTCAAAATGGTTAAAATGGTTAATTATGAAGACTATTACAATTCCCGCGACGGAACTTAAGAGGAATACAGCGGAAATTTTAAACATTGTTGCGTACGGGAATACTGTGGCTATTATTGAACGGCATGGAGAGGCTATAGCAAAAGTTGTTCCTGTTGTAGGGGGGAACAGGACGAAAAAGGAATGGGAGGAGATATTAGAAAAGAGTTTCGGTTCTATGCCTAATTTTCCAGAGGTGGATAAAAAGAGATATTTTCGTAAGCGCTTCGTTAATCTGTGAAATACTTATTGGACACGGGTATTATTGTTGATCATTTAAGAAAGAGGAAACTCCTTGATGCTTCGTGGTTTGAGGAAGGATGTGGAATAAGTATTATTACTCAGGCAGAATTGTTTTATGGGGCTGAAAAGTCAAAAGATTCTGCCAAGGAATTTGAAAAAATTCAGAATACCCTTAGTGTTTGGGGTATAGAAGTGTTTAATTTGAATAAGGAAATAGTAGGGTTTTATGGAAAACTTAAGGCTAGTCTTGAGAAGAAAGGGAAGCGATTGGATGAGTTTGATTTATTGATTGGGGCGACTGCCATTTCTGAAAACTTAATACTTGTAACAGGGAACTCTAGACACTTCAAAAGAATTTTTGGGTTGTCTTTGGTAGAAAGTTAGGGCGGGGAGCACCAGGGCTGGTGTTGGTGCTCCCCGGGGAGTGGGCTGGCGACTTAGTCGGTTGGCAGATAGTCGGGGTCGTAGTACGTGCGGCCGTACTTTGCGGCCCGTTTGTCGCTGACAATCCTTCTTAGCAGGGCTTTTGCCTTTTCTTTGGGCATCTCGATGTCGGCTTCAAAGAACAGAAGTGCTGTGGCAACCCTGGGGGTCATACCCAGTGAGCCCCTTTTGGCGAGCCCGACTACTAGCACATTCAGAAGCTCTTCTAGTGTAAGCCATGCTGTGGTGCTGGTGGGAAGGTCAGGTTGGAGCAGTTTGTTCCTGGCTGCTTTCAAAGCGCGTCGACCCTCACTGGTGAGCTTACACTTTCTGTCTTTGTTCTGACGGATCATCCCAAGTTCGACCAAGTCAGAAAAAGTCTTGTACACCTCTGTTGTGCCATTTGGGAAGAGAGAACTGTGGTCGGGATCTCCGTTGACTATGCTGACAACCATAAACGGGTGGAGTTTGGCGCGGGCGATGGTTTGTAGGACCACTAAATGCTGGGCGGTTAGGTTGGGCACAGGTGCCGCGTGGCGTGACTTGGCAGCGCTCTTTGCTTGTGCCATTTTGTACTACTCCTTAATTGTGATGTGCCGTTGGAACTTCCAACGTGCAAATTTTACTCTGAAAAGATTGCGAAGTCAAAGCTATGGGACTTTTTTCTTAATTAAGACTTGCTAGGAGATTTTTAGTGTGGTACTTTCTAAGTCATGATTGTTGAAGTTGCGGAACAGGATTTTGATTCTAAGGTTGTAACTTCTCAAACTTCTTCGTTGGTTGATTTTTGGGCGCCTTGGTGTGGGCCCTGTAAGATGGCTGAACCTGTACTTGAGGAACTTTCGGAACAACACACAGGTAAAGTTGATTTTTATAAGGTGGATGTTGATCAGAACCCTGGCTTGGCTTCTAAGTACGGGGTCATGTCTATCCCTACGACCATTCTTTTTAAGGGCGGTCAAGAGGTGGGTAGGCAGATAGGGTTTGGAGGAAAGGCTAAGTTTGTGGACCTTCTAGGGAAGGGGTAAGGCCAATTTTCAATGTTTCAAACATTCATTTCGAATTTTAAACTTAAAATTGTAAATTTATTTTGAAGGGGGTGATTATATTTTAATGAATCCTAATAATCCAAGTGATGGTCAAAGTCAGACAGGTGTAGGTCAAGCTCCAGTTGGAGTTCCGTCTGTGCCGTCTAACGTGCCTTCACCTTTGAACGAGGTTCCAGGACCAGTTACTCCACCGGCAGCTCCTACGGGAGATGTTCCAGGAGTTCCTGGTGGTATGCCAACCCCTCCGGCTCCTGAGCCAGCAGATGGCGGTCAAGGCGGGCAAACTCCTCCTCCGACGCCTGGCGTTTAAGGGCACAGGTAATGGAGTCTCTTAAATCCAGCTGGAAAGAGACTCCACTCCTGTTTTTTTAAACTTCTCCAATGGAAGACAAGATTTATGACGTTATTATTATTGGTTCGGGTCCGGCGGGGCTGACTGCGGCTATCTACGCTACTCGCGGAGCTTTATCGACTTTAGTCATTGGAGGATCGAAGTGGGGTGGGCAGCTTCAGCTGACAACGGAGGTTGAGAATTATCCGGGATTTCCGGAGGGAGTGCAGGGGCCGGAGTTGATGTCCCTCATGCGGAAGCAAGCCGAGCGTTTTGGGGCAGAGGTTAAGGAGGAGGATGTTGATGCTGTTGACTTTAGCCCCACTTCGCCCGAAGGGCTGGACACGCTCCGACAGCGCGGGGTAAAGGTGATGAGGGTGATTGCAGAGAAAACAGAATACAAAGGGAGGTCTGTGATTATTGCAACTGGGGCAGAGACCAGGTGGTTAGGTTTGCCAAATGAAGAGAAGTTGATTGGAAGGGGAGTTTCTTCGTGTGCGCCTTGCGATGCGCCGTTTTTTAAGGATAAACGGGTTTTTGTTATTGGGGGCGGGGATTCTGCTATGGAGGAGGCGTTGGTTCTTTCTAAGTTTGCGGCAGAAATTACGATTGTTCACAGAAGAGATAGTTTTCGGGCTTCGGATATTATGCAAAAGAAAGTTCTTGAAAACCAGAAGATAAAAGTTATTTGGAATAGTGAGGTTGCGGATATTTTAGGAGAAGAAAAAGTAACAGGAGTAAGGCTTAAGGATGTTAACACTCAGAACACAGAGGAACACCAAGTTGATGGGATTTTTGTTGCGATAGGGCATACGCCTATGTCAAAGGTGTTTGGAGGACAGATTGAAGTAGACGAGAAAGGATACGTGAAGAAAATACGAAATACGAAATACGAAATACGAAATGAGCAAGGTGAGGTTGTCGGAAATACCTACAATATGATGACTTCTGTTGAAGGGGTGTTTGTTGCTGGAGACGTGCATGATCACCATTACAGGCAGGCGGTAACTGCTGCTGGGATGGGTTGTATGGCTGCAATGGATGTGGAGCGTTGGTTGGAAACACAGAAAGTTTAGTTGACATGAGCGCGGGTATCGGATATTTTTAAATCAATGGCTGCAAGAAAATCTACACGAACCCGTTCGGCTCGTTATACTCGCTCAGGGCAAGCGCCTTTGGTGGTGGAGCCTCTTTCGTATGGCCCTTCCTCTTCTTCTTCTGGGATGAATTGGTTAAAAGTTTTGGTTCCTGTTTTGGGGGTTCTTCTTTTAGGGACTTCATTTTTGGTTGGTGTTCTTTGGACAAAGCTTTCGTATGTTCAGTCTGGGGCGGCTGCAAGTTGCACAACTTCCCCGTTGTCTTCCGATTGTTTGAAGAATTACGCGAAGGAACTCAAGCTTGATAAAAAGAAATTTGCGCAGTGTTTGGATTCTGGTAGTAAGAAAGAAATGGTTAACGCGGACGTTTCTCAGGGCTCTTCTGTGGGGGTTACTGGGACTCCGGCGACGTTTGTGAACGGGTATTTGATCTCGGGGGCGCAGCCGTATGATAATTTTAAGAGGATAATAGACTTTCTTCTTGCCGGAGGAGATTTGGCAAAGCCCGATGAAACAGTCAAGGACTTGGTGACTCCGGCTACTGGTGAAACACAATCTTTGGTGGTTAACAAAAAAGTAAATGTGGACTTAGGTAATGCTCCTACGAAAGGAAGTGCTTCTGCTGCGGTTACTGTTGTTGAATTTTCGGATTTTGAATGTCCTTTCTGCGGGCGTATGTTTACCCAGACACTTCCTCAACTTCAGAGGGATTATATAGATACCGGCAAGGTGAGGTTCGTTTATAAACAGTTTCCTTTGACTTCAATTCATAAAAACGCGCAACTTGCGGCAGAAGCTTCGCTTTGTGCGCAAGATCAAGGAAGGTTTTGGGAGATGCATGACAAGTTGTTTACTGCGATGAACGCGAAGACGCAGTAGTTAGAGTTTTGAGATGAATTCTCTGTTGAACTTCGTTAGCGATTCTTCTTTTAGGGCTTCTTGTTTTGTTACCCATTTGAATTGGTCGTGTTCCCAGTTAAGTTGTACATCTTCGGTTTTCGCGCGGCCTGCCCATACAAGGAGTAGGGCCGGTTTGTCTGAAAAGGCTTCCTTTTCGTTCAAGGCGACTGTGTGTATGAGTTTTAGGTTGTTTATCGAAAGACCTGTTTCTTCTTTGATTTCTCGCTTTATTCCGCTTTCTGGTGTTTCATCTTTTTCGAGTGCTCCTCCCGGAAGGCTCCAAGTTCCAGGATTTGAGCATTTGTCGGATCTTTTTATGAGCAGAAGTTTGTTGTTGCGAGTAAGGAGTGCTTTTTGTCCAACTAGGAAATAAACTCTTTTAGGTTTGTAGTTTGGATCGTAGCTGGTCATATGGCGCAAAGTAAACTTCGCTAGTACTGGTTTGGGCGCGCAATGAATTGCGCTAATACAGTATGTAGTAGCAGATTTTAATCTGCGACTGGTTCGAAATCAATAATTGAATAGCTTTTAAAACAATCAACCACAAACTCCTTTCCTTTATCTTTAGTCCACTCATGAATACTGCTCCACTTGTACTTGGTCATCTTTTGTGTGTATCCATGTTTTACAGGGTTTTGGTGAATATAATTTAGGTGTTTGTAATAGTCTTCATCGTTCCTTATTACGTGATCCATGTATTGGTACCAGATTGGCGGGTCTTTGGCTTTCAGTAGAGCTATGACTTTTGGATCATATAGGCGCGAATTAAAATTCGCTATTACATTGTTCTTAGAAGGTTTTGCTATTGCGTTGTTTGTATTAGCAGAATTTATTCTGCGTGTTTGCCGAATATCCCAAGGAGTTATTTCTCTTGTTAGGATTTGTTCTCCGTTTACTATATTTGGCAGGCTTTGTTTGATGTGGTGTGCCGTTGATCCGTGTAGGTGTTTTACGAATTTTGGTATTTGTTTCCCGTCAGGAACACGCAAGAGTAGGTGATGGTGATTATTGCATATTACCCACGCGTCTAGTTCTAGTTTATATTTAGGTAAAATCTCAAAGAGTTTGCTGTAGAAGTATTCTTTCGTTTTTTCTGGGTGGAGCCACGATATGCCAGAATATGTTCTCCCAGTTAAGAAAATGACACTTGTGTCCGGATGAATGTGTGGAGGGCGATGGGTTTGCATGTTGGCGCAAAATGAATTTTGCTAATACAATATAGCGTAATGGCAGACTTTAGTCTGCGTTTGTGATGATGCTCAAACTAAATGCGAAAGAGTTGAGGGATAGGAAGCCTACTCTCGAGGAGTTGGTTGGCATTAAGAGAAGGCCTTTGTATATAGTACTTGATAACGTCTTGGATACTTATAACATTGGAGGACTTTTTAGGCTTGCTGATGCTGTGGGGGCTTCTGAGGTAATTATTTGCGGAGAATCAGAGACTCCGCCTTCGTCAAGGATTCATAAAGCTGCTGTGGGGCTTGAAGAGTGGGTACCATGGCGGTATGAAAAAGATGCTCATACCGCAATTTCCAATTTGCGATTTTCAATTTCCAATTTATTGATAGTAGTAGTGGAGCAGTCAAAGAAGAGTGTTCCTTATACTGAAGTCGGAAAATATGTTTCGGGTAATGTTCCTGTCGCGATAGTTGTGGGGCATGAGACGGAAG
>Ga0209541_10017708_pt1 | contig 10389 bp, 7 predicted proteins | sample RifCSPlowO2_01_FD_184027 | JGI IMG/M metagenome (GOLD analysis project Ga0209541, IMG submission 184027) | Groundwater microbial communities from Rifle, Colorado - Rifle CSP2_plank lowO2_0.1 (SPAdes) (version 2) | ecosystem: Environmental > Aquatic > Deep subsurface > Groundwater | place: Rifle... | reverse complement strand
TTCAAATTTTTTACCAGTTTTGACAGCTGCCCATAGACAGTGGCCGGGGTTTGATCTGACGGATAGGATGTGGGCAATTTGACTAAATATGGCGTAAGCAAAGTAATATAAGTCTTTGGTGCGCATAAGAAATTTATTGTTAAAATCTTCCTTCAGTAGACTTGCTCGGTCCTGAAGTTTCTTGGCCTTTTCTTTATCTAAAGATTTATAAATTACTGACCAAAGTTTCAGGGCTTTCCAATAGTAACCCTGGACTTCTACCAGGGCGATCGGTTCCTTAGGAGGTTCTCCATAGATAAGTATAGAATCCACACTGTCCATCCAACCTTGGTTTGACAATCCACCATAAGGTTTGGGGCGATGAAGTTGGTATTCCAAAAACAGTCGGTTGCCACCCTTAGGACTAAATTTTTGTAAATACTCAAGGGCGGTTTCTACTGATGGTAAGATCCCTTTTAGAAATTGCGTGTCGGCTGTCAAATTGTAAAATTCGGCCGTAAGAATTAAAAAAAGTGGGGTAGCATCCACTGAATCATAATTACGTAAGGTTTTATCTGGATACAAGTACCAGGGTCTGGTTTTACTCGTAAGGTGGTAATAATCTTTTTCCCGGTATTCATGAATGATCTTTCCTGGTTTTTCCCCGCTTTTAAGATTTATAGATTTTCCTTGAAATCTAATAGCTGTTTGGATAGTGTGACGAACAATCCTAAGAAAAACATCGTTTGGGTTCTTTTTATGAACACGAAGTAGTTTTAGACAGGTAATCATCGAATCACGACCAAAAAAAGCAGCGTAGCGATCCTGATGGGCTGAAGCATTTATGCCTAGCGGTGTCTCTAGGTCTAAAATGGTCTTGTAGGCGAGTTCATTTAAGGACTTTAGATCTTGATACGGGAGTGGTTTGTGTGTTGGGTGATTGTTTTTGTCCATTTATTATTTCATAATACAATTTTTCGTAAGCATCTACCATACGTTTCAGGTTAAAATTGTTCTCGACGTGACGTCTACATTCTTTTCTTGATATTGAATTAATTTTTTTGATGGCTCGGATCATTTCCGATTCTTTTTCGACTATAAAGCCAGTTTTTCTCTCCACAATTATTTCTGGTACCGAGCCTTTATTAAAAGCAACTACCGGACAGCCGGTTGCCATAGCCTCGATCATGGTAAGACCAAAGGGTTCTCGCCAAGTGATAGGGTGCAAAAGGCAGAGGGCATCGGCAGTAAGCTTGTTCCTTTCTTTTTCATCCACCTCCCCTACCCAGCGGACCTTGCCGCCGTTGGAAAGTCTGGGGGCTACGTATTTATTGAAATAATCCACGTCGTACTTGTCTAGTTTTGCCGCAATTATTAGTTCCATGTTTAAGGCCATGGCGACATCCATAGCAATATGAGTACCCTTTTCCAGCGAAATTCGACCGACGTAGACTAGATAATTTTTGTGGTTCGCTTTGAACGGAAATTTTTCCAACGGTATTCCGTGATAAATAGTGGCCCGCCAGTTTAGGGGTGGGCCCCCCTTTCTTTGTGAGTCAGAAATCGAAACAAAGTTTAAATTTTTGTACTCGTCATAAATATTTCGGTTCTCTAGGGTAAACGCTCCATGAAAAGTGGTGACTGTTGGTACGGGTGAAAAGTAAGCAGTTGGGAAAGCATAATAGTCTAATTGATTGTGGATGACGTCAAATTGTTCGGCTGATTTGTAAACTTTGGCCACGTTCAGCATCGTAAAGGCGGCCTCGTCGGACGTATACATAGATCGAAGAGAGTGAGATGAGGAAGCGACTAGTTTGGCTTTTGTTTCTGAATCACCAGAAGCAAAAAGGGTTACGTCGTGACCCCGTCGTACGAGCTCCTCAGTGAGATAGTGGACAACTCGTTCAGTACCACCATAGCGTCTGGGTGGAACCCTTTCGATAAGAGGAGATAGTTGTGCTATTCTCATTTGATTGGAGGTGTTACTTGGGCGGGAACGTTTCATTTTAACACTTGTAGGAATGTTTGGCAAGTAATTGTGGAAATACTTTTGATACTTTTATTTACGGTGTTTAGAGAAGCGACAAAGCCCCCAATTTTGGGGGCTTTGCTATTTTATTCGTTCCGACGGATGAATTATTAAGCCACTTCGCCAAAGCGAGTTCTAAGGACGCGTTCGGCAAGTCTAGTTACGAATCCAACCATTATCAGTAAGAATGGCCAATTTGGTAAGCTGCCACCAGTTACTGGCAGACCTTGCGCCGCAGCCAAGACCTTACCTAGTTTAGGAGCAGAGGAGGGTAACACGGCCGGTGGAACGCCAGGACCAGCTGGTTCCTGTGGCAGCGGAGCACCAACAAAGTTCTTATTCAGATCGTTGGTTATCTCCACTGAGAAATCGATATCCCCAGTTGAAACCCAACCATCACCAGTGTTTTTGTCAGCGCTGTTTTCCCCAGTGTTTAGATCGGCGTCTACGTCGTTGTCGACGTTTGCTTCATTATTTACCGTGATATCAATATCATTACTTACTTTTACATTTGCTTCGTTATCTGAGTAAGCTCCGGTGTTAGAATTACTTGCCGAAAAATTACAATCGCAATTTAGGTTCAGAATCGAATCAAAAGTACCGTTCATGTTACCGGTATTGATAACTTTTACTCCCCCGGTTATGTCACCAGTTGAAACCGACCCGTCACCAGTGTTTTTATCGGCCGAGTTATTACCCGTGTTAGCCGAGATGGAAATGTTGTTGTTGATGGTCGCAGTATTACTCGAATTAACGCTCGTATTGTTACTGATATTAACCGTAGCGTCGTTTGTAGAATCTGCCCCGGTGTTAGAATTGGTAGCCTCAACTGCTAATGCTCCAGTCGCTAAAGCCATACTGCCAAGAAGAGAGGCAAAGATTGTAGCCACCTTTGTCCAGATGTTTTTCATGAATTTTTTACCGTCTCACCTCCTTAAATAATGCCCTCCTACTCAAAGAAAATACTACTCCAAATATAACTGGGAATATCAAATAAATTAGTTTGAAATCGTCTAGTAGTCCCCTATCCGCGGTAAATCTTGCTACCGGTGATGAGTCAGACTGGTTTGTTCCAAGAACCAAGGCTAAGTCGTTGTTTTTCTCATTTTCGGAATTGCCTTTCGCACTACTACCTTGGCCCAGAGCAAAACTGCCAATAGGGTATGCCTGGGAGTAATTGGAAGAGTTGACCTTATTTGGTGATATAGCAATCGATTCGTTTGGGTCTACCGTTATTGCCCCGACCGCTTCTCCATTGATTATATTGCCAGTGAAACTGCCAAATATGTTCACGATTGTTAAAGCAAACCTACCGCCAAGAAAGATATTGTTTAAAACATTCATTATGTTCGCGGCTACATTCACGTCGCCAGTTTTTATAGCACCGTTGCCAGTATTTTTTGAGGCACTATTACCACCAGTATTTGCATCTATCGTCACGTTATTGGTGAGGGTTGCCGTATTGGTGATGTTAATATCAGTTTCATTATCGACACTAGTAGCGGCTTCATTATTGCTATCAGCGCCGGTGTTTTGATTGGTAGCTGCCAAACTTCCGTCAGGATTTACGGTGAAGGTAAAGAACGGAGAGTATGCCCCACTGTTGTTACTAGTATCGAAGAGTTGTCCGGTCCAAGTACCCATGTTGTTTACGAGGACCATCCAGATAGTACCTCCACCGCCGATGGCCGTGTTGTTGGCAATGTTGGTGATGGTGGCATTGGTGTTCGTGCTTCCAGTCGAGATCGATCCACCGCCAGTGTTCTTATCGGCAGTGTTGTTCCCGGTAGTGGCGTCTAGAGTGAGATTGTTCAATACTTCAGCCGAATTTGCTAGTGTGATATCCGTATTGTTATTTACAGACGAGGCTGCATCGTTGGTGGAGTCTGCACCAGTGGTGTCGTTGGTCGAGGTCAAGGCGCCACCATTGTAGGGAGAGCCGGAAGAACCACCCAATCCCTGCAACACTATATCTCCACTAAGACTGCCAAAAATATTCACAACGCCCAGTAGTAGTTCTCCCCCACTGCCCAGGAACGCATTGTTCAAAAAGTTTATAAGGTTAAATACTACGTTAGCGTCACCGGTTGTAATAGACCCATCACCGGTGTTTTTATCTGCAGTGTTTCCGCCCGTATTGGCGTCAAGATAGTAGTTATTGATGATATTGCCTTCATTATCAATCAAAATTTGAGTATTGTTGTTTGCGTCCGAAGAAGCAGTGTTGCTGGAATCTGCACCAGTAGTGTTGTTAAAGGAGCTTAAATCACCCAGTATATATGGGGAGCTTCCCAAGCTATTAAAATCAATGACTACGTCTCCAGTTTGGTCGTCATAAACATTAAAAGCTTGATAGCCGACGTTTGTATTATTAGCGGTATTGATAGCAGTGAGGATAACTTCCGCATCCCCTGCTTCGATTTCGCCACTGCCAGTGTTGTAACTAGCGCTATTATCCCCACTATTGGCATCAAACATCACCCAGTTGTCAAGGTCAACGTTGTTGTTTATATCCAGCGAGCTGTCATTATTTAGGGTGCTATCAGATGTATTTTCCGATCCTGCCCCAGTGTTGGAGTTGCCAGATTCTAAACTGCCAATACTTATCGTGTCACATTGGGTAGAGCACTCTAAAGCGCCAAGGTTTATGCTGTTGGCGTCTGTTTCAAGACTGCCGTTGATAGCAGCCGTACCTGTGTTTACCGACCCATCACCAGTGTTTTTATCGGCATCATTACCACCGCTAAGAGCATCGACCGAAACTAAATTGTCTATTTCAGCGTCGTTATTTAGGTCGACATCAGTATTGGTAGAGGTTGTAGTTTCGGCGGTATTGCTAGAGTCAGCTCCAGTGTCGGTGTTAGAAGAGCCACCATTATACCCGGACTCACCTGAAGTGGTGCTTGGGTCTTGGGAATCAGTAGTTACAACTACCTCTTCTCCAGGGAGTTCTGGCGAGTCTGGGCTATCTGGCGAGCTTGGTAAGCTCGGAGAGCTTGGGAGAGACGGAACTGCGTAAACAGTAGTCGCCGCAAAAGTAAACGGATAAAGAGCTAGTATTAAACTAGCCATGATGTTTATAAATCTTTGTTTCGCTTTCAGCTTCATTTTTTTGTTTCTCTGGCAGAAGACAACTCTTAAATTGATTAAAAGGCCTCTCCTACCATCTTGGGTTCCTTGCCCCACCCGGGAGGGCGGGGCGAAGGAAAAAATCCCAAGAAAGATGATTAGTCTAACGAATTGGAGTTAACGTCAGTTGATACTTCAACATCTACGTCGCTGTCTCCAGTGTCAGTACTACCATCACCAGTGTTCTTGTCCGCGTCGTTACCACCGGTATCAGCATCAATGTCTCCGTGGTTGCCTACTTTGGATTTATTCTCCTGAGTGACATCGACATCGTTTTTGACTTCGACTTCGGCTTCATTGTTACTGTCGAAGCCAGTGGTTTCGTTGCTGGCTTCAAAGTCACCTTCTACACCAGTATCGACAGAAGCATCGTTCGAATTACCTTCGGTGCTGACCTCTACGTCAACATCAGCATCGCCAGTTTTAACAGACCCGTCGCCGGTGTTCTTGTCGGCACTATTGTCTCCAGTGTCAACGTCTACGTCGACGTCATTGTCGACGCAGAGCCGGTTCTCCTGAAGCACATCAACATCATTCTTGATTTCTACCTCAGCTTCATTATTGCTTTCCGCACCAGTCTCTTCATTGGAAGCGGAAGGGTCACCAGCGGCACCAAGACCGTCAATTTCGAGCTCGTTGCTGTTAAGATCGTTTGCGACGATAACATCAACATCGGCATCACCAGTGTCTACAGATCCATCACCAGTGTTCTTGTCTGCATCATTACCACCGGTATCGGCATCGACGTCAATTTTATTTTTGACGTATGCTTTATTCGTCTGAGTAACGTCGACGTCGTTCTTGACTTCGACCTCAGCCTCATTATTGCTATCCCAGCCAGTGGTTTTGTTTGATGCGGAGTAATCACCGCTTCCATTTCCTTCCAAAGAAAGAGTGTTGGAATTACCGGAGTTTGATACATCTACTTTAGAATTGGCGTCACCAGTCTTAACCGAACCGTCACCAGTATTCTTGCTGGCCGAATTGTCTCCGGTGTTTACGTCTACATTTATATTATTGTAGACTTTTAACTCGTTTTCTTGGAGAATGGTAATATCGTTCTTGATTTCAACTTCGGCTTCGTTGTTACTTTCCGCACCTGTGGTGTCATTGCTTGCAGTAGCTGCCATGGCCGGAGCTAGTGCAAAAGCCAATGAAGCAGCACCGCTTAGAGCTGCGTGGATAAATTTTGTTCTTGTCATTGTTTCACCCCCTTTCATGGTTTTTTCAGATTACTTCCTATTACTTGGGTTTCTTAGCACTACTAAGTTTTTTCCCTGAGCAGAAGCAGAGGTGTATCATTTAGACTACTTATTTGTAGTCTGATAGGAAAAACTCTTTTGCTACTATCGATATTCTATATATAGAGAACCTATAATGTCAATACCGTTTTTTATTTTAGATAGTCCTGCCGTGAAATGTCAACTGACAACCAAGCATTTGTACCGACGTGTCGATAAAAAATATCCTATTGAGATCGGATAAAATCTACATCAAAGTCTGTTGATCGGCCGAGACCATTTCCAAAGTAGCGTCAATAGTATTTGTATAACGGTTTAAATAGATATTTATTTATAGCTGTTAGTAAATTTTTTGCGGTTAGGGGGTTGTTTAGTTAAAAAGTAATTTCTAGAGTTTCTTTTGGTGAGTTGATATCGCCAACTTCGATTTTGAATTTTTTCTCGTTTGGAAGAACTATGAAAGCAGCGTTACTCTTTTTGGTAGATTCCGGACGAATTCGAACAGCACCTTGGTGGACAGAAGGGGCAAATTTTTGGCCGTCTTCTCTTACAAATCTGAATAGGTCAACTGGAAAAGCATAGAGCGATACTTTGAAAGGGTTCTCAATTTCCATGTTTATAACCAGGAAGGTCTTACCTTTGACTGGGGTTGCCCTTTTCCCCTGCACGAGAATAGAATCAGCAAACTGGGCGCTAGTTACGGTTAGGTTGAATCGACCGGTAGTTCTCTGCCCCTCCGCTGTTCTAGCGATTATTTCGTAGGATTTGCCAATTTTTACCGTGGGTTTGTCCTCGGTAGAATCTGAAGAGCGGCTGTTAAAGAGAAAAAACCCGGCGGTAAGAATCACAAGGGCGACCAAACCAATAACTAACAAGTTCTTTGGCTTAGTAAGCCAAGAGGGAATTTTATTTTTGTTTCTTTCTAAAATCTCGTTGACCATGAAGGTGGGCCGTATTATCTTCTATATCTTATAGTTTGTCAAGCCTTGGAATTTTAAGAATTGATCTACTTAAGAGTAAAAGACTAGTTGATTGTTTTGAACGGTGGCTTTTATTTTTGACCCCCGTTTTATCTTTCCTGATAGCATTTCTTTGGCTATTTTTTCTTCAAGATTGTCAGCAATGAAACGTCGCAGTGGTCTCGCACCGTATGTGGGATCAAAACCACTCTTGGCTATCCATGAAAGGACTTGTGGGTCGACCGTGAGCGAAATGTCTTGCTTCTGTAGACGAGCTGCCAGCTCTTTGACCAGTAACCCAACTACTTGAACGATCTCGACCTCGCTGAGGGGTTTATAGACAATTATACCATCGAAACGGTTCAGAAATTCTGGTTTGAAAACCGCCTCCCTTTGCAGTTTTTCCAAAAGTGATTTTTTGAGATTTTCCATAGGTATATGTCCTTGTATTGATTCTCGAATAAATTCTGCTCCAGCGTTGGAAGTCGCAATGATTATTGTATTTGTAAAAACTATTTTTCTCCCAGTAACATCTTCAAAAACCCCCTCGTCCAAAACGGGTAAAAAAGCTTCCTGGACTTTTGGATGGGCTTTTTCCATCTCGTCCAAAAGAACCAAGCTGTACGGATTGTGTCGGATCTTTTCGGTGAATTCGCCCCCTTCCTCATACTCCCCTGTTCCGGGAGGGGCGCCGATGAGTCGATTGATCGAATCGGTAGATTGGTATTCGCTCATGTTTATTCGTATCACACTTTCTTCACTGCCAAAGTAAAGGGCGGCAAGGGCTTTGGCTGTTTCGGTCTTCCCAACTCCGGTTGGGCCTAGAAAAAGAAAACTTCCGATAGGTCTTTTAGTCTCCCTCTCAATTGTTCTAGCTCGCCGAAGGGCGTTGGCCAGAGTTACTATTGCTTCCTCTTGGTCGATAATACGTTGGTGCAATATCGCCTCGAGATTGGTAAGTTTTTTAGCTTCTTCACCGACCGCCTCTTTTACGGGAATCTTAGTTTTTTGGCTGATTAGTGTCTCGATATCAGAAGGTTCCAGAAGTTTTTTTTGTTTCATTGAAACAGCGGCGGCAGTCTCGTCCAGTAAGTCAATTGCTTTGCCGGGTAAAACTCGATCTACCATATATCTTTGGGAAAGAGCCACGCTTGACTGAATGGCCTTATAAGTAACGATGATTTTGTTCTTCGACTCGATGCCAGGGACTGCTTGTTCTAACACACGAATCGCCTCGTTTTCACTTGGTTCTTCAAGATCTATCGGTTCAAAAGCAGCGGCGAACGTTCCTTGCGGTTCAATGAAGCGTCGATAAGCCTCTCGGGTACTAGTGGCTATCACTTGCAAGCGGCCTTGCTCCAGAGAGTTGATAAGATGGCCAGTAATATTGGCGCCAGTACCGCTACCGCCGGCGAGGTTCTCTATCTCGGGAATAAAAAGCACCACATTACCCGCGTGAGTGAGCTCTTCTAAAAGATTTTGGAGTCGCTGTTCTAGTTCTCCGGAAGCTGCACCAGCCAAAAGAGCAGTCACGTCAATTTCTAAAAACCGCTTATATTTTAAAGCTTCGGGAAGCAACCCTTGTATTGATCTTTCAGTCAAACCGCGGATAATTGTGGTTTTTCCAATACCAGGTGGGCCTAGAAGCAATACGTTTCTCTTCTCACCCCGGGCTAAAACTTCTTCTACTTGTTCCAATTCTTTCTCCCTCCCGACTAACATGGAGGATTCTCTACCCTCTTGCATTTGCTTGGTGAGATCGATGGAGTATTTTTCTGTTTCTAACGTCCAGCCTCCGGCCCAAAATTCAGCCATCCCCGGGCCTAGGGTTTCGACCGGTTTTTCCCAGAAATGTTTGTTGTCCCCTTCAAACCAGGCTCTAGTCCAGTAAACAATATTCAATATATCGGCCTCTTTGATCTCTTTTTGGAAAAGAAGGTTTTTCAGCTCCTGATCTTGGTTGATGAGGGCAAGGAGAATATCTAGTTTATCAATAAAGTTTCTCCCCTCCTTTAGCGCCCAATTACGAGCGGCCAGTAGGGTTGTGGCAAAATTTAGCTGTTTATTACTAGCCGGAGCAGAGTCAAGTAATTTATTTATTTCCTCAGCGGTAACGTCGGCTTTGTTGATAACAAAAAGTACCTTGGGGTTGTTTAGAAGAGATCCCATTAAGCTTGCCGGATCATTTAAATTACCAGTGGTTAAGATGAGTCTAGCTGCTTCTAAGCTAAAAGAATCGGCCAGGTTGACCTGCCCCTGCTTCAGGGGAAGGGCAGTTTCCTTCAAAACCTTTTCTCGGTAAAAGATTTCAAATATAAAGAAAACAACTGCGATACTAAAAATCAAATAAAAAATTTGGTTGATACTGCTTGTATAAGAGACGGTGAGAAGTATTACCAATGAGACAGCTATCAGTATTCTTATGGCGACAAGAAAAATTGATGAATAAAGATTCACGAAAGAAGCCGCCGCAAATATTCTTGACGTACTAGGTGAAAATTGCTCCATATAACAAGATAATTACAACAAATGGTAAAAGAAGCCACGCTGCGAAAATAGTTGCTTCTACCACGAACAATGCCGTTAGTGCCGCTACGTCGAATAGTATTAGCCAGGTTTTTATAAAAGCACCGATAAAGATTCCGGTTCTTACCAAGCCTTCTCTATATTCATTTTTCCAAGGCTTAAAGTAAGTTGTGAAAAGAAGCTTGAAGGAAAAGAGATGAACAGCCGCCTCAAATATAAATCTTAATATTTTCAGCAAGGTGACCGGCGCTTCCAAAAACCACCACTGAAGAAATTCGGCTGGGAGTCTTATTAGGTAGACAGATACGGCAGGCGCGTTCATCTACCTTTAGTTTAACAAAATTAAACCCTTTGTTAAACCAGCTCGTCGTAAAGGCGGAGGTGATCAAGTAGAAGTCGAGTGATAAGGAAATGTTGCCGTACTCTATCCTTTCCTCTAACGCCCATTTTATTTGCGGCGTCAGGATTTTTAAGTAAATAGACGATTTTTTCGGCTGTTTCGTGAGCCGTAGTAACCAAAAATCCA
>Ga0209541_10017707_pt1 | contig 10389 bp, 9 predicted proteins | sample RifCSPlowO2_01_FD_184027 | JGI IMG/M metagenome (GOLD analysis project Ga0209541, IMG submission 184027) | Groundwater microbial communities from Rifle, Colorado - Rifle CSP2_plank lowO2_0.1 (SPAdes) (version 2) | ecosystem: Environmental > Aquatic > Deep subsurface > Groundwater | place: Rifle... | reverse complement strand
ACTACACACCGGCTAAATCTGGGGAAACGTCCAACGGCGGCCCCACTAAAACGTGGCATGGGACAAACCTCGCGATGGATGGCAATCTGCATAGGTTCAAGTGCAGCCAACGCATTCGCTAACCGGGCCTGGACCTCGGGATCCTTTTCCCATAATTGCGCTTTGACCTCACGTTTGGAACCCGCGTTACCCCAATCCCTTAAAAATCTCAACGCCAGGCGACAGGAACCACTATAGAGCCCATTTGCAAGCCTGTCCTGCAAACGATTAAAAAGCCGCCAGTTCGCGGGATTTGGATCTACTAACAGCCTGTCGTCATCAATCTTCTTCCGTCGCTTATCATCGATTGGATAAAATCCAGCTCCGGAGTGCGACTCGAAATATTCAATCGAACTCACATCCCGCTGGCTTGTCACAGCAACGAGAAGCCTGAGAAGCCAGTAATGTTTAAGCAAGTCGCCTAGATTACCTGCGTTATTATCCTGCGGATTTATGGTCAATTATTTGAACCTCGGCTCAACCGATCCAGTTGCGCCAAGCCCCTATGCTTCGAGCAAGAGCAATCAGGATTGTGACTGGGGTGGTTGTAAGGCCTGCCAGATCTGGCGCAATGCCGCTTCAAGCGAATCAAATTTTTCCGAATTCAGGCGGAATCGGCGACGAGGTTTTTTCTTATAGCCCAGTATTTTGAGCACTGAATCCAGTGGAAGTCCGTGAATTGGCTCGACCCGGTACTTTACATCTATCAGACGCTTGCTCTTCCACTCATCCCCATGATCAGAACGTTCTTGAGGAGTAATGGGAAAAATTTTGTCTGTAAGGATGCCGCTGGCGAAAAGTTTTTTTGCACCAGTCCACCCCTTGATTCTATGCCGCCCAACTTCATAAACGAGGACACGGTCACCCGCCTTTAACTTAACAGCCGGTTTCAAGTCTCTTTCCCGATACCAAACATAGAGTTTATCCGACTCGCGATTCGGGTCAGGCCAATACTGTTCGAACCATTCTTGTTTGAGCATCGTGTCCATTTTATACCGTCTCCGGAAACGCGTTATTCTGCCCGGTGGCAGTCACCGCATCTTTGATAATGAGAGTCATTTAGGACTTGCAAAGCTTTGCCAGATGACCGGAGACAGCCCTCTCAAAATTTAGGCTCGATAATCCCGCTATTTCCACAGCGTATTGGACTCTCCTTATGCGCTTGTCTATCGAATGGCGAAAGCTCTTAATTGTTATTTTTGGAAATTTCTTATCGACCAAGTACCACCTAGGTTCTCCGATGGAGTAACAGTACGAAATATACTGGTCATCAAGATGGCGCCGATAACCCACTCGTTGCAGTTTGCTCCAAAACCTGTCTAATGCTTCTCCTTCGGTTTCGAGCAATGTCTCAACGCTGCGTATTGTATCGACAATGTTAGTGCCAGTTTCTGAAGGGGTAAGTATCATGACGGCGACAAATAGCTTGTCGAATAGTGATGGATCCAACTGCTTTAAATTATTGATAGTCAATATTGGTGGTACAGTCACGGACGTCTTCACTTCCACGCCAATTCGAAAGGCCTGGAAATCATGGTCATTACCATCTGGTCCGGTCCAAGCTGCGACTGGTGAGCATCCGTATTTCTGGATAAGGCTTTCCAGAATCTTGAGTTCTCCCAGGAGCCCTCGGTACCATTCCGAAGTGAAATTGTCCTCATCTTGTGTGGCCCAGAATTTGCGCCACCGGAGATAGCTCTTGGCAATTGCTGCTTCCGGTTCGATATTAAATGACTCTAATTCAAATAGCACATCTTCACAAAATCTGCTGAAAGGCCTGCGTAAAAACGATTTCTTATTACCCGAGCACGTAATATCGAGATATTTTTGCATCGGAAGGCCAGAAATTATCCATGACCTAACTTGTAGTCCCAGCCCCTTTAAGTTAAATCGTTTTGTATTTGACAATTTCTCGGGTGCTGGGGAGAGCAGCAGATGGGCTCGATCGTCTTTATCGACGGCAATGAACGCCCGTGCCGTACAATTTAGCGTAACTTCTTGTCCGCTGAGGCTGCTATCCTGAGGCAGATTGCAACTCAGATTTTCCCAGAATGGCCCGAGTAGGCCAGCAAATGTCAAACTACGGCCTCCTGTTGTGTCATGTATTCAATTGTCGCGTTTGAAGTTGATCCGGGAAATACGAAAGTTAAACCAATTACGTCGGCACCTTTTTCTGGATCGTCAAAGAGGGCTAGAGAACCCTCTTTAGATTTGTGATCCACGGCATAGAGCAACAGCCCTCCTCTCGTGGGGTCTTGAGGGTTTCGTTTCAAGGTGTCCTGCCACGTCTGTATATCAGCAGGGCTGGCCAGGACACGAATAGCATTGCGGCCAATCTTCATCCGGGCACGGACAACCTTATTAGTACTGATTCCCTTGGCCCAAGTGTAAGGGTCTCTTGAGGCATTTCCCCTCGGGATGACAATATCCCATGTTGTTAGTTCTTTGTGCTTGTTCTGCGTCTTAATATATTGGGTTAGTGTTTGGCTGTTGACTCGGACTGCATCTTTGCTGAATTTGTAGGACCGAAGCAGCTCAATTACGGTCGCCGGTGGCACCCCCGTCCAATAATAAAACCCATCCTTGCTTTGTTTCCCGCTATTGCCTAGTTGTTCGATCCACGCCCGCAGCACGGCCTGATTTTCGATAAGGACCGCCCGGTTGTCGAGCGGGAATGTGATGGTTTCTGCGCGGCTGTGCTGCAGGGATATATTCACGCGTGCCCCAGCGCCCATCTTTAAACGGGAGGTGACAGCGAGTGTGGAATGGGCCCTGATTCTCGGCATCAGATCCATAGGCGTCGGTGGGTTCGGCTCCTTCGAATACTGACTGAGATCCTCCCGGAGCTCGACTTCAACGCGAGCGAGGTCTGCAAAGGCGTCCGCCATGCGTTGTTCGACAAATATTCTTGTGAGGTCGTGATAGCCTTCCCGATACCCGAACCATCGACCCATTTGAAGCAACGTATCATACTGACGTGAATCTCGTAAGAAGATGCTGATGCTGAGTCCCTCGAGTGTCAGGCCTCGGGAAAGTCGGTTGCCACCGATCACTATATACCGCTTTTTGCTTCCAGTTCTGTAGTCGAGCTCGTCGTCAGAGCCGGAATTGAGAATTTTAATGTCAATCTCCTGAAGAACGGGTTTTGCAAATTTCCAGACTTCGTCAAACTCGAATAGTGAGCAGGCAGGGTCGTGTAGCGATTTAGTCAGAGGGGTGAAATCGGTATTCCAGATTTGTTCCGCCTTCTGTATGACAGGTCGGAAAGCGGATTTTGGAGGGTGTTCCAGGACAGTTCTGAGAAAGCCAATTTCCTCCCGGACAACGCGGGCAAAATCTGTGTGCGATGCTATTTCATGTGATGGATGAACGAGCATGGTGAAGTGATCACTCTGACCCCTTGCCAACCGACCTGCCGAACTCAAGACGAACATGAGGATCGCTTTCTTCAGGACTTCCGGACATTCAGAGGTGGGGGTTAATTCGTCGAGCTCGGTCAAATCTGCTTCTTCAATGGGTCGGATAATGTCGAGTTCAGGCTCTTGGGGATCTTCGGGTGATAACTCCGAGGGAAGCATACCCAATCCGAACAATCTTCTGGGGCCGAAATATTTCTCAGGCTCAGGGAGAACTGCGATGAAATTTCGGGGATACAAGTCTTCTTCAATAGCCGCATCGATCAGTACATTGGCAAACGGAGTTGCAGTAAATCCGACGTAGGCGCACTTTGGAAAGAGGGCGACCAGGTCTCGAATTCTCCCGTTGGTGGCCGATGGATCAACAGGTGTACCGGATTCGTCTATTTCCTCGTAATTGGTGTTTATGGAACCCCAATCGGCCTCATCATCGAGCACCATTACGGGGAAGTCCTCCCGTCGAACAGGAGATCGCGATATCAGATTTATGAACTGATCCATGACGCGGACATTCTTTTTGATGACAGCTAGTTTGGGTTTGTCGAGCGAAGGATCCCAGGGAGTCGTGCCGGACCTGAATTCACCCGCCATCCCGGATTGGGTCATGCGTATCCATTCAGGAGTTCCAGGGTCATGCTTAACGAGCGCGCCGATATCAGGATTATCGGAAAGACCGGTAATCTCCTGGTCAAGCCGGTCCTGCGTCTGGGATCTTAAATCTCGATAAAGTCCGGAGAGTATGACAAACAACCGATACCCTTGGTCCGCCGCCCGCGCAATAAGGGCTGCCATGTTCGCTGTTTTGCCACTCTGGATATGACCGACCACAAGGCCTCTCCACTGAAAATGCTGGCTTGTTTTCGGTTGTGGCAGACGGCAGACCAGTTTGTGAGAGGTTTCGCTGAGGTTTTCGACCACATTGCGGGACCATTCACGATTGTTCAGGAGGTAATTGCAGAAACCGTGGATATAGGGCTGAGGATGGTCTTTATTGAGAGGAATACACAAAGGAATCATGCTGGCGTCTTTAATAATGGTCGGCGGCCGTATCTTAACCAGTTTCGGATTAAAATAGTCTTTTAGCCGGGCGACAAGATGAACGGGCACCTCGGTCTTCACTATGGCTTCATCAAGTGAAATTTTTAAATGCTTCATCAGAGCCTCAATGGCAGCTTTATATTCGATAAATGTCATTCTTGCAGCACCCTCCGGAACGCGGTTTTCAGCTTGATGATGGGAATCTGCGACGGTTTTAAACGGTTCTGGAAAAGAGCTTCAAGCAGAGCAAGGGCTACCATGCAGAAATCCTGCAACTTTCCAGTCCCATTCCAAGACGCTAGTTCATGGCCGGCTGGCATGGTTACGTGGAGTTCTCCTGATCTGGAATCTTGCTGAATAACGAATTTTTGACTGGTCGAGCCTTCGAAAGACAGTTTCACTCCACCCGCGCGAATTGTTGGATCAGGTTTAGTCGAACCCCCGGCACCTGATGGTGATGCAGGGGTCTGTGTTCCTCTGCCGGATGGGCGGGCCTTCCGATCGTAGTGGGCGCGTGCTTTCTGCGTCCATTTGGATATGTCTGTTTGTAAAGCATCTCTAATATCGGCAGGGATCCTGGCCCGCATTTTCGTTACATTGATCGAGAATGCCGTATCCAGGTCGGAGGGGAAATCAACGGCTATCCTGAGCAGTTTGGTATGTTCATCCGGTGATCGGATATAACTCCAGCCACCTGCCTGCAGCAGACGTCCATTACGATAAAAATAAAGTCCCTGCTGCTGATTCCATCCTCGCGGCCCCGCCGCGTTTTTCCATGCCTCCCGCGTTGAGTATTCATCTTCGCGCGGCAGGATGAATGGGGAAACAGCGACTTTTTCCGTAGCCCCGGCAGCTTCCTTGCCCGGAACGCCAACCGTCAGCGATTTTACACTGAGACTTTCAGTTTTATCCTCATCAATACAGAACGGGTCCCAGGGAGTCAGACGGAGATCGCCGACTTTGATAGTCAACTTTCGTCTGCCCTGCACTTTCTGCTGCATGAACCGATGAAACACCATCCGAAGATGGCTGCTGACTTCCTCCAGGAGTCGCGCGAAGAACCGCTGCCTCTTATTTTCATCGCCTGCAGACAATAATGGAAGAGCTTCACCAAGTTCTGACCATAAAATGACAGTTCCATGGGCGCGCGCCAGAGAGTTGTTCAAAACTTCCTTTTCCCATGGTTGCAGGTCTCCGCTGTCAAGATCCAGAAGATCCCAATCGTCAGCTTCGTACACGCGATCAAGATCCCAGCGTACGATGTTTCGCAATGATCGTTTCCCTTTGCCATATCGAGGTTTGGATGAAACTGTCAAACGTCGACACTGGCTGAGAGAAGCCGTTTTCAATCCCAGACCGTATTTGCCCAGGTCCTCGGAATCATATTCTTGAGTCGAGCCGAAACGCATGGCTTCGTATAACGCTCTTCGGTCAATTCCCTTTCCATTGTCGGCGATTACGATATAAGCGGGGATTTTGCCGTCTTTCGGGTGAATATCAACAAAGATTTCAGAGGCGTCAGCACTTACGCTGTTGTCGATGAGGTCAGCGATGGCCGTGCTGCATTCATAGCCGAGGTCGCGCAAGCTCTCGATAAGTCGCTTGGCTCCCGGCGGGGTCTTTATGCGTTTCATTGGTTTGTTGGCTTTTGCATGCTCATCTTGAAATTAAGTAGGTTAATCGTATGGTGGATCGTATTTCGCCGCAGCACCGCAGCTGGAATATGAGCAGAATTCGTTCCAAACATACCCGGCCCGAGAAAATCGTGCGGTCTGTGCTCCGTCGTATGCATCACAGGTTCAAGCTGCACCAAAGGGGCCTCGCAGGGAGTCCCGATATCGTCCTGCACGAACATCGTGCTGTTATCTTTGTTCATGGATGTTTCTGGCATCGACACGCTAACTGCCGATTCGCCTATAAACCGAAAAGCCGCCAGGAATTCTGGGAAAATAAGTTCGCACAGAATAAGAGACGGGACAGTAAAGATCAGCGCACGCTTGTAAAGCAAAAATGGAAAGTCCTTACTGTCTGGGAATGTCAAACCGGCGATCCAGTTAAACTGCAGCGACAGCTCGAACGTCTTTTTGTTCCCCTGCTGCCGGTCGGGTAGCAATCCCGTTGAATAATGACGCTGCAATCTGTGCGATTTGTTTGGCGAGCAGCGGCGGTACGGCATTGCCCACTTGGATATACTGTTTCGTTCTAGGGCCTTCAAAAAAATAATTATCTGGAAAAGTCTGCAGTCTCGCCGCCTCTCTCACGGTCAGACTCCGGCATTGCGCGGGATCATGATGGATAAAGTAGTGACCGTCCTTGGATATATGGCAGGTGACGGTCGATGATGCTGTGTTTTTCATCTGAACTCGGAAACGGTCGTTAAAAATCATTGATTTAGCGCGGACCTTTTTGAGGTTTTCGTGGTCCGGACGAAGCTGCCGGGGGAATTCCCCGACCAAGGGCGAGCGGCGATAGCAGCCCGCAAAAACCGCAGCAAAAAAATACCGCTGCAGGTCCTTGTTCATGTGACTCCTTGCGGCGTGATTGCAGAAGCCGCTGATCTTCGGGTCCCAGAACCAATCCCGGTACAGCCTTATAGATTCTTTCGTGTATTTACCTGGGATATATTCCGCGCCGGCTGTTAATCTTTTCCGAAGGTGTTCCAGCCTACCTATCAGTTCTCGTTTCATCTTTGTGTCCAGTTGTCTTAACCAGGCGCGCTTCTTGATTTGAACAATAGCAGCCTGCCAGGCATCCGAATTGTCGGGCTGCCTGGACAGTTGGCTTCTGATTTTTGGAAGGTCGGAAATTGCCTCATGCAAGGTCCGTAGCCGCGTGCGAATGAGCTGATCCGGCGAATAATTGAGGTCGGTTCTCACTCCAACAAGGAATACTCTGTGCCGGGCCTGCGGAATTCCATACTCTTCAGCTTTGACAATGTAATCCCTGTTCGAGAGCGCGGAGCCTTCTTTGACTGACTTCACTAGAGAAAAAACTCGATATTCTGCTTTCCATAAATTACCGTTCGTTCCTCTTTTCTTTTTGATCGCGTCGCAGGGTGACTTGAGATCGGCGATGATGTCTTTAAATATTTTCTCCCCGGATATTTTGGAAGAGAGTATCCCTTTAACGTTTTCCATGATAAAAACGGCCGGTTGATGCACCGCGAGTACCCGCAAATATTCCTTGTAGAGGCGGTGGCGATGATCTTTCTCAAATGTCTTTGTTTTCTTTTTTCTGTCCAAGCCCAGGAGTCTCGACCGGCCGGCCAGGGAATAAGCCTGACATGGAGGTCCACCGAGCAGGAGCCAGGATTCCGCACCGCCCAAGGCAGTGTGTATTTTCTGATCGATCGCATAAGACGGTGTCTTGCCGAGAGTTGCTTGCCACGCATCGTTCCTGGCCCGGGCCGCCTCGCGGGGGTGCTTAGCCATCAAGGTCTCTCTGTCCAAAGCGCCGCGAATGTATTTGTAATACGTCTGCGGCACGCCCCTACCAGCAAACTGACGAAAAAAACTCCGAAGTTCAAGAGTTTTATGCGCGGTCGGCTCACTTTCAATTGAGAGGACCACTTTGAACGGCCGCTCGCTATTCGCACCTGTGAAGCTCGCGAAACCTTCGCTCAAACCCCCAGGCCCGGCAAAAAGGTCAATGACTGGAATAGGCGTTATCATAGAAGGGTGCTACGAACGAAGATTGATGTTGAGTCAACATGGATTCTGGTGTCAGGCCCGTTTGGCGCAATCGCAAAGCCATTTCCCCCGCTTGAGTGCGTTACAGGCTACTAGGCTACCGTTAGGCCAAGGGCTATTTTCGTTGATTATACGTCTATTTATTAGCTATTGGTTGGAGTTGGTTCTGGCAGGATATTCGGATTTCTGATCGGCTCGATGGGGAGTGGGGCGATTTCGGGTTGGGTAATCAGAATAGGAGCAGGGGAGGACGCCAGCGGAAGCTGTTTATCGAGGCTCAAGGCAGCTTGGCGGACGTGTCCTGGGGATAGGTGGGCGTACCGCTGCATCAAGGATTGAGTTTTGAGGCGTAAAAAGCTCTGAACGGCGAACGGATCTTTGGAACCCATGATCGCATGGGATGCGGCCGTGTGACGCAGGTCGTGGAAATGGAAGTTCTTATTGCTCTTCACCTTCTGCCAACGGGTCATTCCCTCTTCCCACACCTCATGAAGCAACCCTGCTTCCTTCCGGGCGGCATCCCATAGCTTGTCGTAGTTAGAGAAATCGAGCACATTGCTTTCGGGCAAGGGAGAAGTCGCATGAAGGGAACCATCAGGAACTATAGACGTCTCAAGAAATGCCGCACATCATCATGCGAGCCGGCTAGAACAAACGTCAGACGATTATCTCCCACCACATAGAGGACACGCCACCGGATCCCCGCCCGCGCCTCCCAAAGATTGCCCCGCAATTGTGTCAGGCCTAATCCGGGCGTCTTTTGACCGGTTTCATAGTAATCGATCACATCCGCTACCGACGTTTTGACGCCTTCCTTAATTTGGGGATCGAATTTCTTAAGAATCCGCAGAAAGGCTGGGGCGTAGACAACCTCCATGGTTATAAACTCTGAAGATACTTCTTCGCTGATTTGCCTGATTTAAACTTTTTCCCACCTGACTCTTCAGCAAGAACCTGGAGCTTTGCGAGATCCTCAGCCGAATAGTCCCCACGACGCTCTTCAATAGGCGCAATTTCCACGTGGCCATCATGCAGAAAAAACCCCAGCTTGATGTGTGGGTCATGAAGCTTAAAGATTTTACGGATAGTCGCAGGAACCACCGTCTGTCCGTTTTTCCCAATGGGCGAGGTTGCAATTAATTTAGTCATCCTATCCTCCTATAATCCTAGACTCCTAAGACAGGATAACAGGGCTTATCCTAAATGTCAATGGGTCTGGCGTCGAAACGCTCTCTTTATTGCAGTGATCGGAATACTGATCGGCTCTACAACGTAGTCCAACGATGAGGGTCTAAGAAGGGCTAAAAGGTCAAAATAAAGAGAGCTAAGAAGAACGAAACAGGTCTAAATGTAGATAGGATTATGAATCTTCCCCGACGAGCTACCAGGCTGCTCCACCCCGCGGAGCCATTATAGCACGGGATGACGCGGTGATCGGTGAATTTGTCCGGGGGGCAATGGGGTCAGGCATGAAAGAATCAGACGTTCATCGTACAACTCTCATTTTCTCACGCCTGACCCTATTATTGGCTATGCAGCTTTTTTAGGGCGAAACTCGACCAAGAGACCCACCGAATCCAGGATTGCGCGGAGAGACCGATATTCCGGATTTCCCTTCTTGGACAGCATCTTATAGAGACCTTCGCGCTGGAGTCCCGTGTTCTTGGCCAAGGTCGTCATGCCGCGCGCGCGGGCGACATCCTGAAGTGCGACGAGAAATACGTCTTCACCCTCTTTGTATGCGGCATTTAAGTAGTTGGCCGCTTCGACAGGATCTTTTAACGACTCATCCAGATATTCTTCAAATTTCCGCAGCTTTCTCATGACCGCCTCCCGTTCGCTATTTCCTCTTCGACGGGACCTGCAGCGCAATAACTCATGCGCTGCGGGTCCATTCAGACCAGAACTCGTGTGCGAGTGCGATATCCTTCGTTTGACTTCTCTTATCGCCTCCGCATAAAAGAACTATCAACGATTGTCCGCGTTGCCCCAGATAAACCCGATAGCCGGCCCTATTTTCACTCGCAATTCAACGACTCCTCGGCCGACGCTCTTGTGATCACCGAGATTCCCCGGTCGCGCACGGGCAACTCGGGCCAGGATCGCAGATCGACCCAGTCCATCGCGTAAGTGAAAGGCGCAGCGGTGTTTTCCCCGGTTTTCTGCAGTTTGTAGTTCCTCATTAATACGCAGTCTTCCTTTCCTCA
>Ga0209541_10017704_pt1 | contig 10390 bp, 15 predicted proteins | sample RifCSPlowO2_01_FD_184027 | JGI IMG/M metagenome (GOLD analysis project Ga0209541, IMG submission 184027) | Groundwater microbial communities from Rifle, Colorado - Rifle CSP2_plank lowO2_0.1 (SPAdes) (version 2) | ecosystem: Environmental > Aquatic > Deep subsurface > Groundwater | place... | reverse complement strand
TTTTCATTAGATAAATTACTTAAATCCGTAAATTCATCAGAATTTAAAGGAAGATTATTTATAGTCTCATTAACAGGCTTTAAAGTCTGGCCAAGGTCTTGACTTACATAAACCATATGTTTCTCACTCACAACTAACTTTCCCTCTTTTTCATCAGAATCAACAAAATCAATTTTATACATTTCATCATTTAATATTGAATTATCAAACTCTTGAACTTCATAAGGCAATTGCCATTCTCTCTTCCCTGTTTCCTGATTCAGAGTCATAACTCTGTCATCATCTTTCAATTCAGAGAAATATTTCCAGCCCTCTTCAGTCAAAATCTCTGTTTGATTATCATAACAATATCCTGAAACATCAACAACTACACTATCATTCTCTCCTAATGAAGATCTATTATCCATATTCATCATCAAGGCAACTGAATCATTAAATAATGTATAATTTGTACTATTCCATCTGAATATAACTTGATCTAAATTTGCTTCTGAAATTGATGTATTGATCAATATAGAAGTATTTGAAGTTGTTGTTGCATTTGGTGCAGTAGGGTCAATAAATGAGATTTGTGGGAAAATAGAATCTATAGAGAAATTTACTGCTTGTGTATTATTTAGATTATTAAGACTATCATTGCAATAAAAGTTAGCTGTATGAAAACCTTCTGTCATGGAAGAATTTGTATCATTAAAAAATTCCAAAGAAATATTTCCCAAAGTTACATTACCACTACTATCTAAAATATACCAACATGAAGAGATAACTGAAGAATCATTCACACTTATATTAAATGTAATAGAATTGGTTGTATACGTTTGGTTTAAAGGAGAGATAATTGAAACATTTGGTGGAGTTGTGTCTGTTTGAACAGTATAATTAGCATAGGTAAAATTTCCAATAGTTAAAGGTGTATAAAAAGAAGTTAATCCATCACTTGAATTTGAATATAAAATAAAAGAAACATTATTTGTTTGTGCTGCTGTAAATGAATAGTTCGATATTCCACAAGTTGAATTAAAATAAGTTTCTGAACCACCATCTATTTTTAGAGAGATATTAGTATTAAGAATATTCTCACAATCATCAAGAGTTATATTTATCCTGTTCCCAGTCAGATTCATTGTATGATTAATACTTCCAGAAGTTACAAATCTTGCACTTTGATTGTTGTAAATATCAACAATCTGACTTTCATTCAATACTTGATTAAATATCATTACTTCATCCATTTGACCGCCATAATACTGTCCTGCATTGGTTCTTCCAAGTCCAAAAAACTCCATTGTTCCTGTTAGACTTGACAGGTTCTCACCAACTTTAGCTCCATTAATATAAACATAAACATCATCTGTAGTGTTTCTTAAAATTGCGAAATGTTGCCATTGATTTGTGACTATTGCTGGTAAAATATCAATGTTAGTTGCTGTTGCTACTGGAACAAAATTAATTCTAGTAGCATTAACTATTCTTATTACATTTTGGTTGTTTGCAGAATTACCAAAAATAGTGTCAGTTGAAGTTGTTGTTGGTCTTATCCAAACCATAGCTGTAAAATTATTTAATGTCAGACCTGAAAGTCCTGTTGGAAAACTTATTGCATCATTTGTGCCATCAAAAGTATAACAAGCTCCATAATTACAAGAAGCATTCCAGACAATACTCCCAGTATTTGTAGTTCCATCATAAGAATTAGTAGAATAATCGTAGGTTATATTATCTGATGTATGATTTACATCAAATGGATAATAAGCAAGGAGTGTGTGATATGGTGAATCTGTTGTTAGATTTAAATGAGTGAAATTTGATTCATTAATCACTTGGGTAAAAGTAGGGTCAAGGTTAATAATATCCCCAATTGAATAATTTGTATTATTGAAATTCTTTTCAATATAAATGACAATTGAATTGTTATATTTTATATCTTCAAATATAAAATCTCTTTCATCATTATTTGGATTTTCTGTTATATTATTGATATCTTCAATAATCCTTCCGGTAAAACCAAAAATCCCCTTTATTATATCTCCAGTTATAGCAACATCTTGATTCTCAGGAATAGTTGTTTCTTGAATTTCTTCGTTTTCGTTATTAGGTTGTGTATCTTCTATTTCTACATCAGTTTCTTCTAAATTTTTATTTGAATCAATTGCTTCTTGATTATTTTGAGTTTCTTCTGTAATCTCTTCTTCTTCATTAGCATTATCAGTTATATTTTCAGTATTTCCTTCAGTTTCTGTCTTATTTAAAGAAGTTTCATTACTTTCATTATTTATTGTCTGATTTTCTTCATTAATTTCAGGTGTTTTTGTTATATTTGTTATGTTTTCCTCTGTTATGTTAGTTTCAATTACAGTTAGATTAGTTATATTAATATCTAACAGAGGCAATTCAAATCTTACATTATACCCCTCTTTAACTAAATCCTGAAATGAAAGCAGATTATTGCCAATTCTCAAAGTAGAATTATCCCATTCTGTTATGTTTTGGTCGGTTGTTACATCAACTTTAGCAATAAAATTCAAGTCGTTTAATTTTATTTTATAACCCCATTTATAACTTTCTTCGGGATTATTTTCCGATTCATTGACAATAATATCAAATTCTTCTGCATTGATTATGGAATCTTCCGCTGCATTATTAATTTCACTTTCATTTAACTCTTCTATTTTCTCTTTTATTTTTTCTAAATCAACACTTTCTATATTATTTTTATGGTTATTTATTATATTTTCTGTCTCATTTAAATCTACTCCAATAACTCTAGAGGTTACTTTCCCTATTCCCAAAAAGAAATTAGAAAAAAAGCCAGATATTCCTTTTATAACTCCTCCAGTTATGCCAATATCTTGATTTTCAGGTTCAGTTGTTTCCTCTATTTCTTTACTTTCTTTATTTTCTGTTTCTGTTATTTCTTCTGTATCAATAATTTCATTACTTTCTTCTGCAATCCCTTCATTTTCTTCAATTGTCTGATTATTCTCACTTTCACTCTCATTTATTTCAGTTATATTATTAACAGGCTCAATTTTTGTATTATTAACAGAGGTTTCATCGTTTATTGTTTCATTTGCTATTGTTTCGTTATTTATAGTTTGATTATTCAAACTTTCATTTCCTTCAGGATTAGTTTGGTTTATTTCTGTATTGTTTATTGTCTGGTTTGTTTCATTGATTGTAGGTATTTCAGTTATATTACTATCAGATTCAATTACTGGAATTTCAGTTTCATTGGTTATGTTTTCCTCTGTTTGGTTTTCAAAAATAACACTTTCATTTATTGTTATATTTGAGGAGGTTGGAATATCTGCCAGATTTTCAACAAACTCACTGTAATTTAACAGATCAAAATAAAGTCTTACATTTCCAGCACTTGTATTAAATTCCATTCTCTTATTTTTATTCTTGCTAAGCACATTATCACCAAAAGTTGCAGGCTGTTTTATTTCCAAATCCACATTCTCTTTATCAAAAGATTGTTCTACACTTTCATTATTGTATTCTCCATAGACCAATAAGGAATCAGTTATTCCTGTTAAATTTTCAGGAGTATCTTCAGAGATATTTTCTGAAATAGTAAAGCCTGTTCTAAAAGAAGGGTTAATAGAATTAGAATAAAACCCAATAAAATTAAACATCAATACAAATATAAATAAAACTAAAAGTACTCTAAAAATAACTCTAGTTTTATCAGGTATATCTTTTGAAGAAATAGTATAAACCTGTTTTTTTTGATTAGTTGAATTTTCAGATTTTTGATATGCATAACTGGGAATATTTAATAAATTTTTTGAAGCACTTTGTATTCTAGAAATAAGATTTTTATTTTTTTTAGATGGTTGTTCTACACTTTTTTTCTTTTTAATCCACTCTTTATATTCTTTTTCTCCACCAATGTAAATTTTTTTTACTTTATTTCCTTCTCTATAACTTTCATAATAATAAGGACCAAAACTTCTACCCCTCTTTTTTACATATTTCTTGTAAACCATCACCTAAAACTAAACTCTTTTTAACATAAAATTAAATAAAAATTAGTTTAAATAGATTACTATAGAAAATAGAAGTTGTTCTACAAGAATTATGTTATTTCAAATTAATTTAACAGCCATTTCCAAAGAGGAATAAAATTAATCTTTCTCTTTATTCCAAACCATTCTAAATTTTCTTCACTAGAATGGTCTTTATTAATTATTAAAAGATTATCACACTTTAAATCCTTGCTTGCTTTTAATAAAGACTTAATTTCTCTTTTTTTTGTATCAGGATCAGAAATATCATAACAAACTTGTATTAATTGATCTATTCTATTATTATCTTTTATAACAAAGTCCACTTCTTCTTTTTCTACATTTTTCCAATAATAACATTCCTTCTTTCTTCTCTTTAATTCAACTGCTACAATATTTTCATAAAGCCTTCCAAAATTATTTGAGAACTTCGTTGAAATTGAATTAATAAAAACGTTGTCTATAAAATAAATCTTTCTTTGATGTTGCATTTGATTTTTTATTTTATAAGAAAAAATAGGCAGACTAAAGGTAAAATAAGAGTTCTCAATACAAAAGATATATTTCTGCAATGTTGATTTACCAATTGTATACCCTAAACTTTTAAGATTATTATAACTTTTGCTTATAGAATATTCCTTTGAATCTAAAAAAAGTTTTAATAGGGCTTTTAAAGATTCTTCATTTTTTATATTGTATCTCTCTACAATATCTCTTTTTATAACAGTAGCATAATATGACTGTGCTAATTCAAATTTTTTATTTTCATCTACAAGAACAATTTCAGGCAATCCTCCATATGTAATATATTCTGTAAGAGCTTTCAAAATAATGGGCATTTCTTTTTCAGAATATTCTAATATTTTTAAGTCAAAACTAATTTTCTTAAACTTTAAGAATTCTTTGAAAGATAGAGGAAATGTTTTTATTTCTAAAAACCTTCCCCTCAATTCGGTAGGTATTTCCTCTTCAGACATCTTTGAAGAAGAACCTGAAACGAAAATTTTTATATCTTGATTATCATGTATTCTTCTAAGCCATTTACTCCAATTAGGAATATTATGTAACTCATCTAAAAATAGATATTTAATTTTTTTATTAAATACCTCATCAGAGGTTGGAATTAAGTTGCTTAAAAAGTCTGTTTTAAGTGGTATTCTTTCATCCTCAAAATTAATCAGAACAACTTCTTCACGAGTGTTCGATTTAAGAAGTTCATTAACTAATCCATATAAGATATATGTTTTTCCTACTCTTCTAAAACCATTTAATACAATTATCTTATTAATTTTCATATCAAGATAGCCGTATAGATCGATATCTCTAGGAATTATTGTTGGAATATTCTTCCCTTTCCATTCTGCTAATATTATCTTTATTATTTTGTCCATAGTACAATTTTAATATACTATTGTACTATTTAAAGTCATCTATTAAAAAGACCCTTATGTTTTTTACCTTTCTGCTCTTCTTTTAAAGCAGATTTAAAACAATCTTTTATATCTTTTTCTAAATTCATTTTTTTAAATCCTTAATAAATTTTACAAACTTTTCCTGGCCAAAAAGTATAAAACCTTTTTTTATGCTTTCTAAATAAGGTTTGTTTGATTTTTTTAATTCTTTTCTCAATTCATTAGGAGTTAAACAAATATAATGAATCTTTTTATCTAGAGTTTCCTGAATTTTAAAAATAAGATTATCATTTTTAGCAAATTTAGATTTCTTTGAAGCAACACTTAAAATATCAATATCATTAGCTTGTTTAGGAGAATGTAAAATACTCCCAAATAAAATAAGAAAATCTACATTATTTTCTAATTGAGAAAAATTAGAAACCCACCTATTATATTTAATAGATTCTTGAGCTAGATATAAAGATAAAGTTCTCTCAACCAATATATTATTCCAATTTAATTTAATTATATAGGTGCTTGTCTTACCTTTTCCAGTTGGCTCAATTTTTATTAATTCATCTCTTTCGAGTTTTCTTAAAATTTTCCATATACCCCAACGACTCATATCAAGTTCTTTAGATATAGAACTAGCTGTTTGAGCTTCAGCTAAATTTTTTAATAAAAGTAACAATACATCTTTATGGCTATTTTTTATAGTCTCCATATTATTGACAATTGTAAACAATTAGTTGATAACACTTATAAATGTTTTTATTGATTATTTTCATTGTAAGTATTTAAAAAATAATTAGATAATCATACATGAAAATGGACAATATTATAAAATAAAAGTTATCTAGAATATCTTATCTATCCTTATTCTACTTGGCTTTAATAATTTTCCAGTTTCTAAATTGCCTTGGTTTATCATAAAAGAAAAAGGTTCATCTTTTATAACTGTTGTTAAAGGAACTGCAACACAATCCTGACATTTTTTATTAAAGTCATTATTTGAAAGATACTGTCTAATTAAAGTCATCTAACTTTTTGCAATTTTATTTCATTAATGTAAATATTTATTTTAAGGCTCCTCTTGCTCGCCTTTTCCCGTCGGTAAGCTATAAAAATTATTTAATAAGAAATTAATTTATGCATATAATAATAGGATGGATATTCAAGAAATGACGATAACTTTACAGTATCTATTTGAAACAATAATAGCTGGTCTGACTTTACTTCCTTCTTTATCTGTAAAAGGGTAAGGTAAAAGTATTAACTATTTTTGTTGAAAAATCATTTTTATTTTCTTAGGTATGTTGCCCAGATATCATCTTCTTTATTATCCCAAACCTCTTTTAAGGAATCTTGATTATATTTTAATATGTCTTTAAAATCATCTTTAATAGATTTAGATATTTTATTTAGTTTTTGAATTAATATTTTTCCTTCATTTTCACATAAAATTAATTCATCACCTTTATCAATTCCTATTTTTTCTCTAATTGAAGAGGGTATAGCTATTTGTCCTTTATCAGAAACTTTAACTGTTTTAATTTCCATAGATATGTAAGATAAAATTATAGTTATTTTTTAACTTTTTGAGAGAGTTCTTCTTTTAAATCTTCTTTCTTTTTTAGTTTTGAAGACACTTCAGCTTTCACATCTTCTCTCTTTCTTATCCAGTTTACTTTTTTTGGATCTCTCTTCAAATCAGCATTTTTTCTGCATTTACTTGAACAAAAATAAACAATTCTTCCATCAGTAGTATAAACAGTCAACCCTCTAGGAAAATTATACTGTCTTTTGCAAAATGAACATATTGGCATTTTTAATAAGCACTTCTAGACAATTTTGATTTAATTCTTCTTGCTTCAATTTGAGTTTCTCTAAGAATTAATATATCTTTTTTTCTGACAGGACCTTTTACATTCCTTCTCATAACCTTGCCTTTGTCATGACCCTGTAATATCCTGCACTTAACTTGTGTGACCTCTCCTTTAGCGCCTGTTCTGCCTATTATCACTTCAACAATTGCAGGTACAGCATTTTCAGATAATAAAGCTTCAGCTCCTTTTGCTCTACTTCCTTGAGATCCTTTTTGTCCGCTTCCATGAATTTCCTTTACTTTCTGAGTTTTGCTTCCCATTTTATTTTTTTAATTCTCTAATATCCATCCCACTTAAACTGCCGATTCTTTTTAATGAATAATATCTGTTAAAGTTACTTGGTTCTTCTGAATATTCATGTTCAATGAAGGAAAAATCAATCCAATTAGGATCTCTTTTAATAATCTCATAAAATCCTTCTCTTATTCTTGATCCTTTATTTTTGGAGTAAAATCCAACTTTGTTTCCTATTTCTAAATTTAGAGTCCCATCTAAAATTTTAACCATTTCTTTATCTTCATCAATAAATTTTAATAATGTTCTTTCAGTTAATTTTTCTGTCATATTAAATTAAAAATTATTTCATTGATTTAAAAAAAGCTTCCATATCTCTATCCGCATCACCAGGATTAATAATTGCTACAGAAGAACAAGGCACATTAAGTCCTGCAGAAATACCTAATTTTTCCTTTTTGTCCACATCCACACAAGGTATATTTTTATCCTTCGACAAGATAGGCAGATGTTGAATTACTTCTCTAGGATCAACATCACTAGCATAAACAACTAATTTTGCTGTTCCTCTCTCAATAGCTTTTGTAACTTCGTTTGTTCCTTTCTCTATCTTTCCTGTCTTTCTAGCTTTTTCTACTATATCATAAACAGATACCATTTTCCGAAATTTTATTTAAAATGAGGAATTGAAAATTTTAATTTTCATTTTACCTCAAACATTGTTTCATTGGTTTAATTCAAACACAAACAAAACAAAGGTTTATAAACCTTTTCACGAAATATATATTCATGGCAAAAGATTCAAAGTCCAAAGGTAAAAAAAAGCATCAAAACCAGCCAACTTCAAAAAAATACAAAAAATACAAGATTGATGGTGATAAAATAACAAGAGAAAGAAGCTGTCCAAGATGTGGCGCAGGTGTTTTTCTTATGATCACAAAAGATAGATCATACTGTGGTAAATGTCATTATACTGAATTTTCTAAAGTTTGATTAATTCTAATAAAAACCCGAGAAAATTTCTTAAAACTCAAATATATTATTTAACTGGAATTTCTGAAAAGTTAATTTCAAATGGGAGATTAAGCTTTATACTATCCAAAGATTTAGCTCTCTCCTTAAAGTTGATTATACCAACTCCTATAATTTCATCTGTTTTTTCACTTCTAAAAAGAGTTATGTCATTACCTATATCTTCACCATATGTAGGACTCTCTCCTTGTATAAAAATCTCTAAGTAATCTCCTTCTTCGTCATAATATATGCTTAATTTTCCTTTCATTATTTATACAATTTTATTTAATTATCCTTGTAAAATGTACTGATAAAACAAAACCTTCTTTGTTTAAAATCTCACTTTAAAACACTCTTAAAATCAACATTGACAGACAGAGGAATTTTAATATTTTTCATACCAATTTTAGAAAAGTCAAAAATCTTATAGCCTTTTAGTTCATTATTTGTTTCGTCATGAGCCTCAAAAATCCCATCATCAACCTCATCAAAAACGCAAGAGCTAGGTTTACCTATAGTTATTTCCAAAATATCTGCTTCTGCATCATAATAAACCTCTAATGATCTTTGTCTCATTTTCTTTTAATATTTTACAGAAATATTAACCTAGAATATTTAACGGAAATCTTAAATTAAACTTTACTAGTACTTTTTTTAAAATCAAGAATTCCTATTCCCTTTATCTCATTTGTTTCCTCATCTCTTGTTATGAAAACTCCTGGCTCAGTTTCATCTGAGTACTCTTTCTTAGGGGGTAGACCAAAAGTTATCTCTAAAAAATCTCCTGCTTCATCATAATAAATATCATAGGTTTCCTGCTCCTTCATTTTCTTTTCATTTTTTTAATAAGAATTATTTTGTTTTATTGTTTATCTGAGAAATATCAAACCCAATCGGAAGATTAAACTCTATATCTTTTGAATTAGATCTTTTTCTAAAGTCTAGTATTCCAATGCTTTTAGCTTCGCCTGTTTTTTTATCAATTCTTAAAAAAACTCCTTTATCTATCTCTTGTGCATAACATTCAGTTGGCTCTCCTACAAAAATCTCTAAAAAATCTCCTTCTTCATCATAATAAAAACGGGTTCTATTTCTCATCTTATATATTCCACATAATAGAATGTAATAATAAATCCTGTTCCATTTAAATAATTAACTATGACCATTAAGAAGTTATCCGGAGATTTTCTATTTTTGTAATACTTAGAATAATAATGTTTTGATCCCTCATAAGGTTGAGTTATTTTATCTGGTTTTAATACAGTCTCTTTTATTAAACCCTCATTTTCTATTTCTGGATGATCTTGCCTTATATGACTCCATTGCTTGTCTGTTAATCTAATTTTCCTTCCAGATTTATCCTTAACTTCAAAAATAATGCTCATATAAAAGTAAATAACAAGGGGGTTATAAAAATCTGTTTATTAAAAATAATAGTTGATTAAATTTCTTCTATATTCCGGGTTATTATATCCTTTATTCCAGTAGCTATATCTAAAAGCAGTTTTCGTCTACTTGTGCTTTTCTTTTAAGCTCTTCGTATTCTTTTCTTGAGATAGTAATAGTTTCTTTTTCCACATATCTTAAATGATATATTAGATTATGAAATTTACTGTTATTTACTGTTAACAGAAGATATTAAAAAGAAGGTTTTATTGTATCTAGGATAAAAAGGTGTTAAGATGAGTTGGAAAAATTGGCCTTATTGGTTGAAGGGTGGAATTATTTCACTATTTTTAGTTATAATAGTTTTGGTGATTAGTGGAAATACGGACTAAACTAACCTCCTTATACATAAAGTAACTAATAGATTATAAATATTTTCATTTCTATGATTAAACCTAAATTCCAT
>Ga0209541_10017703_pt1 | contig 10390 bp, 4 predicted proteins | sample RifCSPlowO2_01_FD_184027 | JGI IMG/M metagenome (GOLD analysis project Ga0209541, IMG submission 184027) | Groundwater microbial communities from Rifle, Colorado - Rifle CSP2_plank lowO2_0.1 (SPAdes) (version 2) | ecosystem: Environmental > Aquatic > Deep subsurface > Groundwater | place: Rifle... | reverse complement strand
TGATTTATCTCAAATTTTATATGGTACTGGAGTTTCTCATTACAGGGAGAACTTAGTTAAAAATTTATTAAAAATAGACACACAAAATGAGTATTTGTTGTTTGGAGGATCACTTAGAAGATACAAGGAATTAGGAATTAGGATTCAGGAATTAGGGAAAGCAGAAAATAAGATTTTTCCGATTCCACCAACACTTGCTAATATTATCTGGAATAAATTGCACATATTACCGATAGAAAAATTAATCGGTAAAGTTGATTTAATACATACTTCAGATTGGGCAGAGCCACCATCTAGTTTACCTAAAGTAACAACAATTCATGACCTTACGCCATTGAAGTTTTCCAAAGTAACCCCTAAAATAATCGTGGAAACTCATAAAAATAGACTTAGGTGGGTAAGCAAAGAATCAAAAAGAATAATCGTACCAAGTGACACCACAAAACAAGATCTAATTGAATTAGGATTTGATGAAAATTTAATAACAGTTATATATGAAGCACCAAATAATAGTAAAGCAAAAACAGAAGAAGTAGAAAGAATTAGAGAAAAATTTAGAATTCATGACGATTACATAATTGCAATTGGTACAAATCCTCGAAAAAATATTGAAAAGATAGCAAAGGCCTACCACCTTTCAAAGTCGGGTAAAAACATTAAATTATTAATTTATGGGGTTTATAATAATAAAATTTAATTTTTAATTATTATATTATTATATAAGTTTTTCCATAATATATAATATATATAATATAATATAAATATTAAATCTACTATTTTATTTAAAATTGGGTTAAGTCCACTAGAAAAGTAGGTTGATTCCATATGATAAAGTACTGCAATGGAAATAGAGGTGTAGGTATATCTATTACAGGATAATAATATTTAAATATCAAATACAAATATCAATTTTAAAATGGGGGGAACTAAATTATCTAAATTCTTTGAAAACTATTTAACACAGAATCCTATATTCTTGAATAAAAAATCCTTACAATCAAATTACACTCCTGAATCAACCCCACATAGGGAGGAGCAAGTTGAAGAATTAGCAACAATATTAGCTCCTGCTTTAAGAATGGAAAAGCCAAGTAATGTTTTTATTTACGGAAAGACAGGAACTGGAAAGACTTGCGTAACACAACACGTTATGCAACAAATATTTGATGTTGCCAAAAAGAAGAATTTAAAGCTTAAATACTATTACTTAAACTGTAAATTAAAGAAGGTTGCAGATACGGAATATAGGTTAATTGCACAATTAGCAAGGGCATTTGGAAATGAGGTTCCTTCTACTGGATTACCAACAGAAGAAGTCTATAGATCATTTATAAAAGGAATTGATAATGAAAACCAGCTAGTTATCTTAATTCTGGACGAAATAGACCAATTGGTTACAAAGGCAGGAGATGGAATATTATATAATTTAACAAGATTGAATTCAGAATTAACAAAATGTCAGATTTCTATTATTGGGATATCAAATGATTTAATGTTTACAGAGAACCTAGATCCAAGAATAAAATCAAGTTTATCTGAAGAAGAACTTGTCTTTCCTCCCTATAATGCGATTCAACTTCAAGACATTTTAAAACAAAGGGGAGTTTTAGCATTTCAAAAAGATGCACTAGAAAATGGTGTAATTGAAAAGTGTGCCGCATATGCAGCTCGTGAACATGGGGATGCAAGAAGAGCTTTGGAATTGTTAAGGGTAGCAGGAGAATTAGCAGAAAGAAAAAATGAATCCAAGATTAAGCTAATACACTTAGATGAAGCAGAGGAGAAAATAGAAAAAGATAGAATTGTTGATACTGTAAGAACACAGCCTAAACAATTCCAAATAACACTATATAGTATCTTAAATGTTTGTGATGATAATAATAAGATATCTACGGGTGAAGTCTATGATTTTTATAAAAAAATATGTAACCAAGTCAATTTAAAACCGTTAACTCAAAGACGAATTTCAGATATAATAAATGAATTTGATATGCTTGGAATAATAAATTCAAAAGTAATCTCTAAAGGAAGATATGGGAGAACGAGAGAGATAATGGTTGCTATTCATCCATCCACATTTCCACAAATAAAATCAATTTTAAAAGAAGGGCTAGGGTTATGAATGATATCATCAAATATTTCATTGATAATGGGTATTTGATTAGTCCAGATGCTCTTGAGGATATTCACGAAGAAGATTCTCTCATAATTATAGATTATTTGAAAACTTTGAAGGAAAAACCTTCCGTGATAAATAAAGATTTAATTAACTTAATAAAACAAAATAAAAAATTTATCCCATTAAATTGGAATGAATTTGATAAATCCAGGGTTTTATTTGAGAAAAATAAAGATAAAACAACTTATAATTCTTTTTTAAGTGTCATGGATCCAAAACCAATGAACGGATTTTCTGATTTGATTGAAGTTGAGTTAAAGGAAAATGAGACGGGTTATGAAGAGCAATTATCAAATGGAGAAGAATCAAATGTTATTATTCTTAAAAATTATTATGCTGGCGATAAAAAATATGAAGTCAAGGATTTTGTAAATTATTTTAAATTAAGATATGATAAAATAAAAGATCTTTTGATTTCAAGGAAAGAATTGCAAAATTCAACCTCGATTAACAGAGTTTTAAATAAAATAGACAGAGAAGGAACAGCAATTATCGGACTGGTTAATGATAAAAGAACTACCAAAAACGGAAATTTAATATTAAATCTAGAAGATCCTACAGGATTAATTAATGTTGTTGTAAGTAAGAATAAACCAGAGCTTTTTGATTTAGCTAATGATACTTTATTAGATGAGGTTATTGGAGTTACAGGGCAGGTTGGGGATAAAATTATTTTTGTTAACGGACTGTTTTATCCAGATATCCCAATTAATAATGAGCTTAAGAAAGCAGAAAAAGAAGAATACGCTCTTTTTACTTCTGACATGCAAGTTGGAAGTAAGGTTTTTTATGAAAAAAGTTTCCTTAAATTTATAGACTGGCTGAATGGAGATTATGGGACAGAAGAACAAAAAAATATTGCTAAAAAAGTAAAATATTTCTTAATTGCAGGAGATGTTGTTGAAGGCGTTGGAGTTCATCCAGGGCAAGAAGAGGATCTTGAGATTAAAGACATTTATCAACAATATGAAAAGTTTGCAAATTATATTGAAAAAATCCGTAAAGATATAAAAATTGTTATTTGCCCTGGAAATCATGATGCAATGAGAATTGCAGAACCTCAGCCAATTATTGACAAAAAATTCTCTAAAAAATTAAATGAGATGCCGAATGTTTATTTAATAACAAATCCAGCTTTAGTTAATATAGCCTCGACAAATGACTTTCAAGGATTTAATGTTTTATTCTATCACGGTTTTAGTTTTCCATATATTGCAGAAAATGTTGAAAGCATAAGAAAAGGGGGGAGACTTGAAAATGTGGATTTAATAATGAAGTATTTGTTACAAAGAAGACACCTCGCCCCTAGTCATACTTCAACTCAATATCTTCCTGGAAACGATGAAGATGCATTATTCATAGAAAAAATTCCAGATTTTTTTATTTCTGGGCATATTCATAAGACAAAAGTTATGAACTATAGAAATATTACTTTGATGAACTGTAGCTGTTGGGTTGGCATGACAGAGGATCAAGAAAGAAGAGGAATAAAACCAGATCCCTGCAAGGCAATTTTAGTTAATCTAAAGACAAGAGAAGTTAAAATATTAAATTTCATGGAAACTTAAAATGCAAATCAAACAATATTTTGAAGAACTTGAAAAAGGAATTCAAGAAGTTTACAAAGTTGCTGAGAAAGCAAGAGCCCTTAATTATGACCCGGCAGATCACGTTGAAATTCCAATTGCAAGAAACATGGTCGAAAGAGTAGAAGGGTTATTATCTGTTGTCGCACCTCAACTTAAAAATTCTGGAATGACTCAAAGAATTGAAGAATTAGAAGAAAAATACGGGAAATTAGATTGGAGGGTTGCGATGATGGCTTCTTTGGAAGTTGCGCAAGAAAAATTCTGTAAATTTGAGGATAAAAAAAGGGCAATGGAAATTGGAATTAGGGTTGGATTAGCTTATTTATCAAACGGAGTTGTTTCCAGTCCTCTAGAAGGATTCACTGAATTAAAAATTAATAAAAGAAAAGATGGAAAAGAATATTTTTGTTTGATGTTCTCTGGTCCAATAAGAAGTGCCGGAACAACAATAACTTGCGGAAGCATTTTTGTTGCAGATTACATAAGAAAAAAAATGGGATACTTTGAATATGATCCGACAGAAGAAGAAATTAAAAGAGCAATGGTCGAAGTTCATTTTTTCCATGAAAGAATCAATAATTTACAATATCTTCCAAGTGAACCAGAAATCGAATACATGGTTAAATATCTGCCTGTTCAAATCAATGGAGAACCAAGCGAGAAATTAGATGTTCCAAATTACAAAGATTTAGACAGAGTTGGAACTAATAGATTAAGAAATGGTTTTTCTTTGGTTATTGGAGAAGCTTTAACACAAAAAGCACCTAAATTCTGGGGTAAGATAAGTCCTTGGTATAAGGAATTTGAAATGGAGCAATGGGGATTTCTTGAGGGCTTTGTTGCATTTCAAAAAAAAATAAAAGCTCATGAGAAAAAAGAAACTAGTTCAGAACAAAAACTAAAACCAGATTTTACATATATAAAAGACATAGTTGCAGGTAGGCCCGTTCTTACACATCCTTTACGTGTTGGTGGATTTAGACTAAGATATGGAAGAAGCAGAACTTCTGGATTAAGCAGCATGAGCATACATCCTGCGACAATGATATTGTTAAAAGATTACATTGCTGTTGGAACGCAACTTCGTTATGAACGTCCTGGGAAGTCAAGTGCAATGGCCCCATGTGATACAATTGAAGGCCCCATAGTTAAACTTAAAGATCAAAGTGTTTTAATTGTTAATACAGAAGAACAAGCTAAACAAATTAAAAATAACGTTGAGGAAATCTTATTTTTGGGAGATTTCTTAGTTAATTATGGAGAATTCTTTAACAGAGCACATTTCTTGGTTCCCTGTGGTTATAATGAAGAATGGTGGCTGCAAGAATTTAAAAAATCTATTCTAAATAAATATAAAAAGCTTGATTTAGAAAAAGTTTCGCAAGAATTAGATTTAGATAAATTAATCTTAGAAAATCTATTTAAAAGACCAATAACGAAAATTAATTTTAAAGATGCTTTAAATATTTCTTTAAAATTTAAAATTCCTTTACATCCAAGATACACATATCATTGGAATGATATTAATAAATTACAATTTTTAAGTTTACTAGACTGGTTTAAAAAAAGCAAGATTGTAAATAATGAAATTTATCTTCCTTTAACATATGATATCAATAAGGATTTAGAGGGAATAGACGCAAAACGCGTCTTAGAATTATTAGGGATTCCGCATGAAGTTATTTTAAACAAAAATATTTTCATTAAAGGAGAGAATGCTGAAGCTGTTTTGTTTACCTTAAATAATTTTGATGTTAATCTAAACTCTGAAAATATCCTCGAAAACTTGGAAAATACATGTAAGGTTAAGATAAGAGACAAATCTGGAACTTATATTGGGGCTAGAATGGGCAGACCAGAGAAAGCTAAACTACGTAAGTTAATTGGAAGCCCACATGTTCTGTTTCCCGTTGGAGAAGAAGGGGGAAAATTAAGAAGTTTTCAAGCTTCTCTTAAAAACGGAAGAGTTACAGCAGAGTTTTCAACATTTTATTGTGAGAAATGTGAAATCGATACAATTTATCCTAAATGTGAAGTTTGTGAAGGTAAGACAACTAAAAAATATTATTGCTGGGACTGCGAGGAATCACAAAATCAGCCTTGTCGTAAAACTAAAATTGAAAGAAATAATGGAAAAGAAACAGAAAAGATTCACAAATCAACACCATTCTTAAAAAAAGATTTAGCAATCAGTCATTTTTTCGAATATGCAGTTAAAAAATTAAATCTAAAAGAAATCCCGAGTTTAATTAAAGGAGTTAGAGGAACAAGTAATGCAGATCATACCCCTGAAAATTTAGTTAAAGGAGTTTTAAGAGCAATACATAATCTTAATGTAAACAAAGATGGAACAATAAGGTATGATATGACAGAGATGCCAATAACTGCATTTAGACCAAGTGAAATTGGAACAAGTGTGGAAAAATTAAAATCTCTTGGATATGAAAAAGATATTTATGGGGAAGAAATTAAAGGCAATTCCCAATTAATTGAAATATTTCCAAGTGATGTTATTATGCCTGCATGCAAAGAATCTCCGGATGAAGGTTCAGACATTGTTTTTGTTAAGATAGCAAATTTCATAGATGATTTATTAAAACATTTTTATGGATTAAAACCTTTTTACAATGCTAAGACAAAAGATGATTTAATTGGACACATTATTATTGGATTAGCACCGCACACTTCTGCAGCAATTGCAGGAAGGATAATCGGATTTTCAAGAACACAATGCTGTTTCGCAAATCCAATGTGGCACGCAGCTCAAAGAAGGGATTGTTTTAGTTATGATACAAGTGTTCCATTGTTTTATGATAACCAATGGCATAATGTTAAACTGGGAGAATTCGTAGAGTACTTAAATCCAAACCAAGTTGTGGATTCTTATGGGACACTGGCGAAAGATGTTAATAATGTAAGTACATTAGCTTATAACACAAAGACAAACAAAATAGATTTAATGCCTATAAAATGGTTTACTAAGCATACAACGAGTAGATTAATCAATTTAATCTTAGAAGATGGAAGGGAAATAAAAGTTACAACAAACCATAAATTTTATGTAAAAGAAAATGGAAAATTGAAAATTAAAAAAGCTTTTGAAATTAGCAATAATGATAAGCTTATAGCCCCCTATAACATCAATTTTGGAGAAAAAGATATAGATTTCTTATCTCTTGAAAAAATTTATTCTAACGCAGACAACATGATGGTGGGGAGTATTAAGTCTTACATAATGAAGAAATTATCTCTTTTGGGCTTAACTGAATTTTGCAAAACCTTTTCCATTAAAAAAAGATCCTTATACAACTTTTTGTCTAGGGACAATTTTCCAATTATTTTGGTTAACAAAATTTTAAAATATTTCAGCGATGATTTTAATGATCTTCCAAACCAAAGAAGTTTATCGGTAAAAAGGAATTTTGTAAAACTACCCTGTAAAATTAAATTAAATAAAGACTTTTTAGAGATTATTGGATTTTACCTTGCGGAAGGTTACTCTAGGAAAAAATTAGGTAAAAACGGATATTATCAGGTTGATTTTGCAATAAATGAAGATGACCTAAGGGAAAACATTAGGAGAAAGATATTTAAAAACTTAAATTTATTGCCAAGCAAAACAAAAGAAAAAAGAATAACATACAACTCAAGGATATTTTATGAAATTATAGTAGAAATTCTTAAATGTGGGCATAACGCGCATACTAAAAGAATACCTGGTTTATTTATAAACCTGCCAAAAAATAAAATTTCTTCTTTATTAAGGGCATATTTTGAAGGGGATGGAAGTGTCAGCGAATCTGACTTAAGAGTTACGTGCGATACTGTTAGTCGTTCTTTAACTCATGATTTGGAGTTAATTATGAGCAGGTTTGGAATTTATTTGCATAAATATAATTCAATAAAGTCGCCTGGGAAAAAGGTTAAAGAATTTTATTTAAGGAAAAATAAGGAAATTCCGAAATTTGAATCAAATAAACTCTCGATTTCTAGCCAATTTGTAAAAATATATAAGGATAACATAAATTTTATTTCTAAAAACAAAAAAAATAAGCTTTCAAGGGTCTTGGCCAGTATAAATCCAATTGGGATTAAGCAAGAATATGATGACCTCAATGTTTATTTGAAAGTCATTAATAAAAAAATTCTTGATAATCAAATAACATACTGTCTAAATGTTCCCGGGCATCATAACATCATCGCAAATGGAATTGTAGCAAAACAATGTGAAGGTGATGAAAACTGTGTTATGTTGTTGGCAGATGCTTTAATTAATTTTTCAAGAAAATATCTACCAGCACACCGCGGTGCAACGCAAGATTCTCCTTTGGTTATAACATCTATATTAACTCCAAGTGAGGTTGATGATATGGTTTTTGATATGGATGTTGTTTCAGAATATCCATTGGAATTTTATGAAGCAGCTCAGCAATATAAATGGCCTTGGGAAATTAAAATAGAACAATTAAAAAGCAGATTGGGAAAAGATTCACAATATTATAATTTTGCCTTTACTCATGATACTAGTGACTTTAGTTCAGGAGTTAGATGTTCTGCATACAAATCAATTCCAAGCATGCATGAAAAAGTTCTTGGTCAAATTGAACTAGCCGAGATTATAAGAGCGGTCGATGCAGCAGATGTTGCACGTTTAATTGTTGATAGACATTTTATAAGGGATATAAGGGGAAATATGAGAAAGTTTAGCACGCAAACTTTCAGGTGTGTTAATTGCAATGAAAAATATAGAAGGCCTCCTTTAAGCGGAGTTTGTTCAAAATGCCAGGGGAAACTTATTTTTACAGTATCCGAAGGTTTTATATTGAAGTATTTACAACCAACTTTAGATCTTGCAAATAAGTTTGAGCTTCCACCATACTTGAAGCAAAGTTTAGATTTAACTAAGCTAAGAATAGAAAGTATGTTTGGAAAGGAAAGTGAAAAGCAAGAAGAACTTAAGAGGTGGTTTACTTGAAGATAAAAAGAAAATGTGTTTATTGCGATCAAATTAAGTTAATAGCTTTTCATAAAAATCCGCCTGTTTGCGAAGAATGTTTTACAAGAATACAACACGATAGACATTATGTTATTAAGTTAATCGTCTTGCTTGTGATCATAATATTAATATTTATCGCTTCTATTTTTATTCAGTAATTACAATAAGAAAAATAAAATTACGGGTAAAACTAAACAACCCATCATATGACTTTTTTGAATTCCAAAGATATTTGTTGTTAAACCAATCGCTGTTGAAACTATTAAAACTAAAAAGCCCAACCAACCCGTTAAAATTATAACAAGAATTGTAACTAAGAGAACAATTATTAAACATAATCTTGAATAGTTAACCTTTGCCATTAATCTTGAAAATATTTTAGCTAATTTTAAAGTTAAATAAGTGGCTATGCCTGCCGAGATTAGAGATGCGGCTAAAAATAATATTAAATGGTTTATTGTAAAATTTTCTAATAATTTTGAAATTACAACAACAGATCCAGATCTCGCTTTATCAATTGAGTAAAGTGCTAGAAAACTTACAATCATAACAAATGTATTTATTCCACCAACTACCACTAAAAAACTTTCAGGGGTTATCTTCCTTTGAGCCGATGTTGCAACTAGAGCTGCTTGACTCGATCCTAATCCCGGGAGTAACCCTAGAAGAAAACTAGCTATAAATCCAGAACCCATAGACTTAGCTAAATCTTTATTACTTAATTTAACTTCTGTAACCCTTTGTTTTGGAACCTTGGTTTTTTGATATATACTTGTTAATAAAATACTTGTTCCAAACAAACCAGACAATAAAGGAAAGAGGGGTTGAGACAAAGGTAAATTTAAGGTTATTATTCCTAAAACTCCCGAAAGTAAGAAAATTATCAATGCAAAATATTTTGATCTAGATTCTCTATAAATTAACAACAAAGAAAAGAAAATTAAAATATAAGGAATATATTTTTGAATTATTGGATAAATATAGTTTATAAAAGGAATTCCTAAAGGAGCAAAAGCAACCATCATTACAACTGCGAACAAACTCCCAATTGCAGTTAACACAACAGCTTCGTAACCTCTCCCTTCTAATAATAATTTATGTCCAGGCAAAACACTTAACTCCATTCCAGAATCTGGTGCCCCAAGAAAAATACTTGGCAATGCATCTAAAAACGTATGCGTTACAGACATTGAAATGATTACTATACTCAATGTTAATAATGAAACATATTGAGAAAGGAAAGGTGATAAAGAAAGAATAACAACACTTACTAAATTAATGTGAACTCCGGGAGTTAAACCCGTTATAATTCCAAGTAAACATCCGATTAATATCGCAAGTAATATTTCTAATAACATCTTTTTATATAAGTATGACAAAACTTATAAAATAATTACTTTTGTATGTCTTTTAAAATATATTTCTCAGTATCCTGGACATGAGGACAAGTTCGCTACAAACCTTTATAAACAAAAATTACCTAATTTTATCGACGTAAAATGGATAATTTATTATCGATAAATAAGGTAAAAACTTCAATACAAACAAGAGTTGAAGCATATAATTTAATGAAAGAGCTGAAAGAAAAAGGCATTCTTAGAAAAGAAATTCTTGAACTCGTGACTA
>Ga0209541_10017699_pt1 | contig 10392 bp, 17 predicted proteins | sample RifCSPlowO2_01_FD_184027 | JGI IMG/M metagenome (GOLD analysis project Ga0209541, IMG submission 184027) | Groundwater microbial communities from Rifle, Colorado - Rifle CSP2_plank lowO2_0.1 (SPAdes) (version 2) | ecosystem: Environmental > Aquatic > Deep subsurface > Groundwater | place... | reverse complement strand
CCAAACAGCAATCAGCTTGAATCTTATATTATTTGTATTAATTTTTTCAATAGTTATTGGTATGGTTTCCGGTGTGCTTCCAGCTTATAGGGCATCAAAGCTAAGCCCAGTAGAAGCATTAAGGTATGAATAAATTATAAATATAGCGGGCCTGGGAGGACTTTCAATTCTTTTTCGAGGTTTTCCCTAAAAAGCTCTTTTGAACCCCCGACCTTCTCATTAGGAGTGAGACGCTCTATCCAGTCTGAGCTACAGGCCCATAAATTTACAGAACTTATATTATTTATAAACCTTTAGAAATATAGTCTCTAAGGACTTTATATGCAAAATAAATCTCGTGTTTCATATTTGAACTTCTGCCAAACCTGATATCAAATTCCTCATTGTTAGGCCTGTCTAATTCAAAAGAAATGTTTTTAAATATTTTTTTTGTCATTTTAATTATATCGCTGATTTTTTTAGAATCTCCAGAGAAAAAAACTTTTACGAGATAATCTTTTTTAAAAATATAGAATGATTAGCATCTTTATAGAAATCTATTTCCTCTTTAACTTTTTCCCAATTATTAAATTCATTCCCATCTATTATCTTTCTTATGTAACTAGTGGTTATTCCTGTTAACTTTCCAGGCTCGCTAACCCTATATATGCTGTTGCTATCGCCATCAAATTCAGAGTTCAATAAACTAAAATTTTCTCCAATAATTTCCTTCTTTAAAATATCACCTAAATTCGCAATATTCCCCTTTAAAACTTCGCTTAAATATTTATTTTCCAAGTATAATTCTTCATACTTTTTCTTTTCGCCATTAATTTCTATTTCCATTTGAACAAACCCTAGAATTAACTAGGTGACTAATCACCCCTAAAATATTAATCGTAAAAGATTATTTAAATCTTCCTATAATCCCATAACCAATCTTCCATTCTTGAATATTTTTACCTTTCCTCCGGATTCGGAAACAACTACAGCTACAGCGTTAGTCTTTTTAGTAATCGCGGCGCAGCACCTGTGCCTTGTCCCGTAGCCATGCGGGATGTCTATCAAATCAACAGAATCAACATTTATGTAAGTCCCTGCAGATAAAATAGTTCCGCTTTCATCAACCATAAAACATCCGTCTAATTGCGCGAATTCTTTTACAGTTTCTCTCATCCTTGGGTCTGTAATCTTTCTGGAATCTTCAGGATATCCCAAAAACGGGTTTATTATCAGCTGTTTTGTATGGTTCATAATTTCATCTTTGTTTCCTATGACAAATGCAGTTCCTACTTTCTTTCCTTCCCTTCCTTCCCTTCCGATTTCCAAAGCCATATCCACCACAGTTTCTATAATGTCAGAATTGAAATTCTCAACTAATTTATGGGTTGAAAGATTAAAGAATAAATTATCCACATCAAAAATAAATATCACTCCTTTATAGCCGGTGCCGATGGATTCATCCTGGATGCAAACAACCCTTTCACCTTTGCTTATATATTTCTTGTTGATTGCGCTCATAAGAATTTTTCTTAAAGGAGCCATGTGCCCCTGCTCTGGTTTTTTTACTTTTGTTGTGTACTCTTCCTTGGCATAAACCTTGTCTTTCACCCTTCTGAAAACCCCTACTTTAATATCCATATAAAAAGGGCTTTCTTCGTCAATGCCTTCATGAATCTTTTTTTCTATGGAAACAATGCAGTGCGCCCCTATGCTTTCAGAAATCTTTACTGCTGCATCACCTACTGTTTGGCCAATTTCCATAAGAATTTAGCCACGTCATTATTTATATTCTTTCTTATTCTCTAATGAATATAACATCTTTTTCTTCTTCTGCCTCTATAAAATCAAAATGTTTCAGTAATAACCTTTTAATTTTTATAAAATTCTTGGATTTTTTCAATAAAGTTACAGCAACCTTACCATTTCTCTTCAAAACTCTTTTAATTTCCTTTATAGACGTCTCAGTGTCTTTAAAATTATGCATCGCCGTTACACTAATGACAATATCAAACATTTTATCTTTAAATGGCAAACTCTCTGCATCCCCAAAAACGCAATTTTTGCCTGCTTTCTTCAGCATACCCTTGGAATTGTCTATCCCTATACTCTTGCATTTGAAAAATCTGGTTGAAATGCCTGTTCCACAGCCAATATCCAATAATAAGTCCTTTTCTCTGACTTTTAGGTATTTGCTGATTAATCTTAGCTTGTTTATTTGTTCTTCTTCATGCAGCCTATCATATGATCCAGCTATTTTTGAGTAATAATCCATTATAATCTCTTAATTAATTTGCAGGCTTGACAGACATCTTGCGAGCAAGGCTCTCCGCAATTGCTGCAGGATTTTATTTTTCCTTGGGCTTCTTTCTTTAATAAAGGCAAAACCTCTAGAAATGAGCTTATAACATTGTGTTTAGTTCCGGGATATTTTCCGTCAAATTCATTCAGCATGTCTCTTACAGAAGCCCTGTAAGAATCAGTCTCATAAGGGCATTCCATATATTTTCCTAAAAATCCTTTAAGGAAAGCATATGTTGTAGTTTCTTTTTCAGTTAAAAAATATAAAGGCTTGATTCTTTTTATAAATCTAATATCTGTAACAACGCCGGTAATAGGCCCTAATCTTGCGGATAATTTTACATTGCTTCTGAACTGGTTCATTAATACAGATTGCGCTTCGTCATCCAAGTTATGCCCTGTAGCCAGCTTATTTACTTTTAATTCCTTGGCTTTTTTGTTTAAAATAGTCCTTCTTAACACCCCGCAGATAGTGCAAGGCCTTTCTTTCTTGACTAATTTATCCAAAGTGGTCTTGAATTCATCTTTAAAGGAATAAATCTTTAAATTAATCTTTTCTTTCTTGCAGAAATCTTTCAAATCTTTTAAAGTTTGGTCTCTATACCCCTTTATCCCTTCATCAATAGCAATCCCTACAACCTTAAAATTATTTTTCTTGGCTAATTTATTTAGTATATATAACAATGATGTGGAATCCTTTCCGCCGGAAACTGCAACCCCGACATAATCTCCTTTCTCAATTAATTTATATTTCCCTATGGTTTTAATCGCTTTCTTTTCAAAATATTTAATAAAATCATTCTTGCATAATTGAACATTAAAGTCTATAAATTATCCCCCAGATATAACAGACATTATTTTTATCTTGTCTTTCTTGTTTAATTTATAATCTTCAGTAACAAGTTCATCATTTGCAGAAACAATTACTGTAGTTGAATTTATCTTCAGATTTTTCAATAATTCTTCAACAGTTCTAGCTTCTGATTTTACTTTCTTATTTTCTCTCTCAATTAAAACTTCCATTTTTAATAAATTCTTCCTCTCGTTCTACATCTTCTATTTTCCCTTTTGTAATAGGATGCTTAGGCCCTAAAACATCGCATACCTCAGGGCCAACCGAGGTTTCATAAGTTCCTATCTTTTTGGCAATATCAATAATCTCATTCTTGTCAAACCCGATTAACGGCCTTAAAACAGGAATATTAACAGCTTTGTCAATGCAATATAAATTCTCCATAGTCTGAGAGGAAACCTGCCCTAAGCTTTCTCCGGTAATTATAAAATCCACTTTCTCCTTCTTGGCAAGTTCTTCAGCCTTTTTGAACATCAGCCTTTTTGACAAAATAAAATAATACTTATGTTTGCTCTTTTTGGATATAATTTCAAGCTCTTTGCCCATATTAACAGAAATGAATCTTTTAATGCCCAAGACATCGCAGTTCTTCCTCGATTTTAATTCAGGCGAATTGTCAGTAAAAGGCTCGTATGAAAAATGTAACCCTATCAAATCCAATTTATCCTTTAGTAGGTAACCTGCTACAGCAGAGTCAAATCCGCCAGATATTAATAATATTCCTTTCATATTATTCCAATATATAGAAAGATTTAAAAGCTTTTATTTCTAACTTAAAATATGAAAGACAAGAAACCTATCCATTTAATGCCATTCGTATTATTAGCGTCTATAATAATTCTATCAGGAACAATTATATTTCTATTAACGCAGATAAATTCAAATTTAAAAGAGCAGGCAAAGGTCTCGGAAGAAAAAATAAATTCCTTGAATTCCGATGTAAATGTTTTGGCGCAGAAAATATCGGGCCTGCAGTCAACAACGGCCGCAAATTCAGCATTATTGGAAAAGATTCTTTCTGGTAACTTGACAGAAGCGGATAAATTATGCAATAAATTAAATAACATTAAAATAGAAAAATCATATTATAAAGAAGGCATACTATTTGTTAAAATAAACAACGAAAATAACCAGAATATAGCCGGTTTCTCTTTTAATTTAATAGGGGAAAATATCGCAAAAGTTGAATCCAATGAAAAGCTAAATGCGTTTGAAACAAAAGAATATAATTTTAATAATGTCAATATAACAAAAGTTATCGCAACACCAATGGTTTCAATAGATGATAATTTATCATTATGCGAAAAACAGATAATATCCGAAGTTAAAAAATACTTTGATTTAAATGGAAATTTCAATGTCTCATCCAAATTCATTGCTTCAGGACAGGAAAAGAATATTACTTTATTGACAACATTCAATCAAAAAGAAAATTTATTAACAGCGGAAGCTAAAGTTCTAAAAGAAACAGGGGAATATGGCGAGCCTTTCAGTTTATTAGGTGAAATAATTGAGGATAAATTAACTCTTTCAGGAAAAGAGGTGATAATCCCTGCAGGTTCTATCTCAGGAGTTGACCAGGATGTCAAGGCGGATATATCTCTTTCAGGAATAATCATTAATGACAACCTTATAGAAGGAAAAAATCTTGGTGACGTAAAATTAAATGTTAAAGATGCTATCCCTGGCGTTACAATAACAGTTGACGGCTCATTTAAAGCAGACAGAATTTAGTTTCCGTCATGGCTTAAGTAATAAACTGCAATAGCGGATAATACTAATCCTAATAAAAATGATACCCATAAAACTGTAATTTCTTTTAAAGGTATATAGCTGTCCATTATATTCCACAAGCTCCTGAAAATTAAAACAGAAGCCAAAACCAATAGAGTCTCCCAAAATATATGCTTGAATCTTTTCATAAATTTAATAATTAAAGCTATTATTTAAACCTTTTCTAACAGGTATACATGCCTTTTCTTTCAAGCAAATAATCAAAAGAACCATCATAATTTCTGCAACCTGAATTTTTTACTTTAATAATTTTTTTTGTTTTTTTATTAATAAGTTTTTCTAATGTAATTTTTGGTGTTATTTCAAACTTTTTTCTTAGTTCATTATTAAAGTCCCCTGTCATTTTTATAGCCTCTTCTTCATTCCAAGCTTCAAATTCAAATTTTAAATTCTTAGGTTTCTCCTTATATACACTATTAATATTTAAAAATTCATTATATTCATACACTTTATAAGATACAATATATGTTGGCATAAATTATAATTTTAATATAGCTTTAAATAGATTATTATAATAGAGAATATACTATAATTTAGAATAAAATTCCTTGGCAATCTTTTCAGCTTTCTCTTTGCTTTTGCATCCCTTAATCAATAATTTTCCCGTTTTAAAGCAGCTGATATCGCAGTCTTTAACCTTGACTAATAATAAAACAGGGGTATCAGCTATAACCTCAAATTTTTTCTTTGCCAAATCAAAATTAAGCTTTTTATCAGAAACAACCTCAAAGGCTCCTTTTGTGCTGCATTTTTTTACTATGAACATTTTAACCCAGATACTTGTCATACAAGGCTTTAGCTTGTTCCTTGCTGTCGGTCTTAACCAAAACCCTTCCATCCTTGAATATGATTAAATTTTTAAAAAACAAAACATTTTCATTAAAATTAACCTTGTCTAGTTTTTCAAACCTTTTAACTAGCTCATTTAATTCTAAATTTCTTCCCTTAATCTGGTAAGTATTGCTCCCGCACATTTTAACAATATCCTGCTCTTTTTTTCCCAGATATTCATAAGTTCCATTGCATGAAGGGCAGTTATTTAATTTCTTAACATTTGTTTTGGTAATCTTGTTTTTCCATAAGTCATAATAAATCAGTTCTTTGTTATAAGCTTGTTTAGTCAGTATTTTTATGGCTTCAGTAACCTGTATGCCTGCAATAACATGGGGTATAGTATTAATTATCCCTTCAGTGTCGCAAGTTCCTAATAATTTAGTTGGCTCTTTAAAAACGCACCTGAAGCACGGAGTTTTTTTATGGAAAATATTCAATGTCATTCCATGGCTTCCGATAACAGCACCGTAAATCCAGGGTATGTTTTCTTTCAGGCAAAAATCATTTATCAAAAATCTTGTTTCAAAATTATCTGTGCAGTCAATAACCAAGTCGGATTTTATTAAATTTATATTTTCACAATCCAAATCAACGCAATGCGCTTCTATCTTAACATTGGAATTTATCTTTTCTAATTTTTCTTTAGCAGCAAAAACCTTTAATTTATCCACATCAGCTTCGTTAAATAAAGCCTGTCTTTGAAGGTTGCTTAATTCAACAACATCCCTGTCAATTAAAATTAATTTTTTTACCCCTGACCTTGTTAGCAATTCAGAAACAACAGTCCCTAAAGCCCCTATTCCGACTACAGCAACAGATGATTTCTCCAATAATTTCTGTTTCTCTGCTCCAATCTTCTCAAATATAACCTGCCTTATATATCTCATGAATTCTCTTTAAAAGAATAAATATTTAAGCCTTTTTAAAAATCCTAGCCATAAAAACTATAGAAACAGCAAATATTAAAACACTCAAATACTGTGCCAAATCCAAGCCGTAAGCATGCAAGCCGTAATCCAAAGGCAAGTCCTTGTAAAATTCAGTTATAAACCTGAACACGGAAAACATAATCATAGACAGCCAGAATAAAAATCCTGAAGGCATACCCTTTAAAGTTCTAGCGTACAGCAAAGTTAAGAAAGTAACAAAATTAGTAAATGCCTGATACAGCTGAACAGGATGCCTTATCCCTTCATAATTATCAAATTTAACCCCCCAGGAAACATTTGTTATTTTCCCAACCAATTCCCCGTTAATGAAATTTCCTATTCTTACAAAAACAGTGCCTAAAGCTATAGGTATGGCTAAAATGTCAGCCATATCGTAAAATTTTATACTATTCTTTCTTGCAAACCATAATACTGCTAAAACAGCCCCTATCAAAGCTCCATGGCTTGCCAAGCCTCCGTGCCATATGTAAAAAATCATTTTAGGGTCTGAAAAATAATAATTAAAGTCATAAAATAAAACCTCAAATAATCTTGCGCCGACTATCATGGAAGCTATTAAAACTAATAAAAAATTCTCAACCTTGCTCTTACTAAGGTTAAATTTTTCCTTTATGAATTTCAATGAAATAAAATAGCCGAAAAGAAATGCCAAAGCCAATAATATTCCATAATATCTTATTTCCAAGCCGAAAATATTAAGCAAAACAGGGTTAACCATTATTTTATAAAAATAAGCTAGTATATAAAACTATAGAAAGATTTAAAAGAACATATAAACTATTAAAATTATGAATAAAAGAGGCCAGTTTTTCATATTTGTAGCTATAATAGTGGCATTATTGGTTTTTACTTTAATTACAAAATCAAATATAATAAGGGAGGAAGTTACTTTGCAAAATTTTGAGCAGCTTTCCCAGAATTATCTTACAGAATCCCCTAAGGTGATTAATTATGCTATTTATTCTGTTCAGTCACCGGAAACGGAATTATCTGATTTTTCTGACGATTTTAAAAAGTATGCTGAAAAAACAGACCCTAATATAGGCTTGGTTTATGTTTACAATGATCCAGGCAATAATAAAGTAGTGATTAAAAATTTATTAAAAGAAGAAACTATTACATTTAACATAGGTAGTAATTCAAATTTATTATTCTCTACTTCAGATACTACAACAGGCAATATTTGCACTGCAGGGACAGGGGTTTGTATTCAGGGTACAACAAATATATGTGACACAATAAATCCAGAGTATTGCATACTATCAGGTGAAAGCCTTTCAGGGCAACTAAAATTAAGTATAAGCGACATAAGTTACGATTTCACTTTGCCTGAAAACAATAAAGGATTTATAGTTATAGTAAAATCAAAGGAAGGAGACACTACAAAAGTAGATGTCAGCCAAAATATAATATGAAAAAAGCAATATCTCCATTAATAGCTTGGATATTATTGGTTGGGTTCACAATAGCAACAGCTGCATTCATAACTAATTTTATCATAGGGGAAACTGAAAGAACAGTGGAGACACTTTCATATATAGAAGAAGGAGGTTTTTGCGAAGGAGTTTCTCTTGACCTAATGGCATCTTGTAAGCAATCTTCTTCAATTACTTGTGCCGCTGGAAAAACACCAGAAAAATTAGAATTAACTTTAGTGAACAAAGGGTCTTTTACAATAAAGAAATTAGCTATAAATGTTTTAGATTATGATATCCTTGGGAATAATAAAATAAACCTTAATGGTAATAATGGTTTAAAGCCAGGAGAAGAAATAATTCCTAATTTTCCTTCCGTTTGCTTGAGCACATCAGGAAATGAAATAAAAATAATCCCAAGCATAAATGCAACACAGGATAAAAAAGAAAAGTTCTGCAACGAAAATGCTTTAGTTCTTAGGGATGATATTTTAGGTGCTATCTCTGATTGTTAGTAATTTTATGCAAAAATCTTAAAATTCATATCCGAAAGCTTTAAATTATAGGATATTTATTGATAATTATGGAAAAAAGAGGTATCAGCCCGTTAATAGCCACAGTTCTTTTAATAGGTTTTACAATTACTATTGCTGCTATTTTAATGATATGGGGTGGAAATCTGGTTAAAGAAAGAGCGGAAAAAATATCAGCTAGAACAGAAGCACAGACTTCCTGCACAGCAAAGGTTGAAATTGGCCTTAATTCTGCGAAATGCGATACTACAGAAGAAATAATAAAAATATCAGTTGAAAATAAAGGCTCTGATACAATTAATGCATTCAGGGCAAGAATAAATTATGATGGGGATTCGGAAACAACAACAACATACAATTTACTAAATCCAACATCGCAAACATCTTTAAAAGTAGAGTATGATACTTCAAAAGGAATGCCAAAATCCGTAATAATATTCCCGGTATTAAATAAACAAAGCTTGTCATACACATGTTCGGAAAAATCAAAAGAAATTGAAGTAGAAGATTGTTTATAATAAACAAAAAGAAAAAGGAGGTGAAAAAGTGAAAAACAAAAAAGCAATTAGTCCATTAATAGCTACAGTTCTGATTATAGGTTTTACTATAGTTTTAGCTGCTGTGGTAATACAATGGGGTAGCCAACTTGTAGAAAGGCTTAAAGGTCAAACAGATATAAACATTGAAAAAACTGACGCATGCCAAAAATTTACTGATTTATCTATTACTAAAATAGTAGCAACAGCTCCATCAGCAACAGTCACAATAGATAACAAAAATGATAAAGTAATGGAAGGGTTTGTGTTAAGAGCTTATTTAGATGATGGTTCTGTAACTCCAGCAACTATAACTACTCAGGTACCTGCTTTTGGTAGTGGTTCAGGAACGGTTCCTTTCACAGGAACATTAACTCAAGTAGGGGTTGTACCTCAAGTAAAATTAAGTGATGACAAAATATATCAGTGTGGTGACCAAGAAGTAAAGAAGGAATATATTCCTTAAATTTTTTCTTTTTTTTATTAATTTTTTTAGTGCAGGTTTTTGCCTGCAAAAAAGTGCAATGAAAAGCAAAAAAGCGGACATTTGGATTTCAGCAGCCCTGTATTTCGGGTTAGGCATAATAGTTATCACTATCATTCTCAGCGCAGGCTTGCCATTGATAAACAGGTTAAAAGATAAAAATACTGTTATAGAAACAAAAGATGTTATGTTCAAATTAGATACAGCAATAAGGGAAGTAATAAGAAACGGACCTGGAGAGCAGAGGTCTTTATCCTTGGAAATAAAAAAAGGTGACTTGTCAATAAACAACAATGAAAATACATTAACTTGGTCTTATAAAACCTCGGCTTTATTGTCAGAGCCAGGGCTTACAATTTCAGAAGGCAACCTTAATATCACAACAGAAAATACAGGCGTAAAAGATGAATATTTAGTTACGCTATCTTTAAATTACGAAGGGCTTGCTGATTTAAAAAAATCCAGCACTCCTGATCCAACGGAAGATTTAATAAAGGTTTCAGGCCAAAACAGGATAATAATAAAAAATGTAGGCACAGTAAACAGTAAGATTGCAGTAACATTTAACAAACTATAAATCCTTATCCGAAAGGTTTATAATGCTATAATTGCTTAAATTCTTTAAAAGAGGTAAAATGCCGTTATTCAAAAAAAAGCAGGCTGAAATAGCATCAGAAACAGAATTAGAAGCTCCAAAACCGGAGGTAAAAGAA
>Ga0209541_10017698_pt1 | contig 10392 bp, 13 predicted proteins | sample RifCSPlowO2_01_FD_184027 | JGI IMG/M metagenome (GOLD analysis project Ga0209541, IMG submission 184027) | Groundwater microbial communities from Rifle, Colorado - Rifle CSP2_plank lowO2_0.1 (SPAdes) (version 2) | ecosystem: Environmental > Aquatic > Deep subsurface > Groundwater | place... | reverse complement strand
AGTTCTACCTTGCCATTTGTTTGTGATTTTTTTGACCTTAGTTTTAATATGGCCTATGTGTCTTTTTACGGCACTATAAACCAATAGTGTCCCATAAGCCAAAGAATAGCTTTTTAAAGGGAAACTCTTCTAAACAAAAGAGAATGACACGATTTTATCAGTATGTGGTATCAGATGGCACCTATGCGCGCCTATTACGCCCGGGAGAAACGGTAAACGAAGGTAGAATACTACAGTTGGTAACAGAAGATGAGCCAGAACCAGAATACCGTAGAGAATTAGCCCAGCAAATGGATTTTTCAAAAGTAACATTTCTTGGCGAGGAAGTATGCTTAGAAAATTACTGCGAACTAGGAAAAGAACAAACGGGACCATTTTTCCCCACGCACACTGACATGGATAGAATCATCTCGCACAGCCTGCAACTTAAAAAAGGGTTACTTAATCAAACCCCAGATATTATCACACTCAAATTCGACAGAAAGGATATCTTTAACGGTCACACTCGCACGTTATACGCCCTAGTCAGCATTTCCTACTTCGCCAATCGCCCATTTTCTCGTCAATATGCGTAACAATGTTTAAAAAGGAAGGACGTGTCTTTTGTGATTATGAACATCCTTGCATTCTCTGATACGCATTTGAATGAAAAAGCAGTGAAATCAATTATTAAAAAATCTGAGAAAGCAGACATCCTTATTTGCGCCGGAGACATCAGCTGGTTTGGTACCGGGCTCAAAAAAATCTTACACATGTTAGATTCTCAAATCCAGAAACCTATCTACATCATTCCTGGAAACCATGAAGAAGGGGAACCATTAGAAGAAATATGTAAACCGCTAAAAAACGTCCAGTGTGTCAACCGGAAAATAAAAAAAATTGACGACATTCTGTTTTTTTTCTGGGGCGGCGGCGGATTTGCACGAACAGATCCAAAGCTAGAAGCAGCAACCAACCAGTTTCAGCGCATACTCAAAAAAGAGGATAAAGTCGTGTTTGTCACCCACGGTCCTCCGTACCAGACGCCATTAGATTACTTGGAATGGGCAGGACACGTCGGCTGCAAATCTCGAAAACGTTTTATCACCATAATACGACCAATCCTTCATATCTCTGGTCATTTGCACGAACATATGCACGAGCATGCAATGCTGGGGAAGACTATCCTAGTGAATCCTGGTCCAGATGGAACATTACTAGAGCTATAACTCTCTACAGAAATGAAGAAAGAGTACAGGAGGCTTATCGTTTTCTCTTTTTCTTATTAACGACTTTTTTTGGTACTTTTGGCCTTGTTTTCTTCTTAACAATTCTATTGTGAACCACAACAAGCTTAGGTCTACGAACTAACACCATAGTTCTAGTATATATACCTGAAAACTATAAAAACGTTTCTATTCCTGCAACACCGCCACTGTAATGGATACAAAATTTTTTAAACTTCCTTTCCATTAAATGCCCTATGATTGATAGTACGCTAATTATTGTTGCAGTATTCATTCTCGTTGCTATCGTTATCGGCTATGTTGTTGGAAAGAAAATAACGGACCATGCGTGGCAGGACCAGCTTCCAAAGATACGAGAAGATGCAATCAAAAGAAGCAGGGCAGTCCTAGGTGGACAGTTCAGCGAGCAGTTGGCACCATACCTCCCAGACTTTCCCTACAATCCAACGGAAGCGCGCTTTATTGGCAAACCCATAGACTTTCTTGTGTTCAATGGAATGGACGAAAAAAATATTAGCGAAGTTATTTTTGTCGAAGTAAAATCTGGAAAATCAAGAACAAATCCAGTTGAAAAGACGCTAAAAAATGCAATAGAGAATAATAAAGTACGCTGGGCAGAATATCGGGTTCCAGAAGAAATTACTACAAAAAAAACAGTGTAAGATAGTCCAAAGGCTATGGGCAACGTTACGATTTTTCACGTGCTCAACCAAAAAGCATATGAAAAGAAAAAACATTGAAAAACAATATGGGCTTTATAGATACTCTCTTAAAGTTTCTCGTCGCGATTACTTTTGATGTTGCAGACTTCTTTATCGGAAGAATTCCTGTATGGGGAACAATCTTTGACATCGCCGGAGGGTTTCTTGGCCTCTGGCTCTGGGGTGGCATAGGAACATTGCAATTTGCAGAAATTATAGACATTACGGATCAGATTGACGGCTTTATTCCGACGCTGACTCTTGCTGGCACTATCAGTTTTCTGACGAGGGATACCTAGCACTACTACGCAGTTAAGACGACCGAAAGTTTTATATACAGGGAGTACACTCCCAAGAATATCACCTCTTTTTCCCCAGGGAGATACTCTTCGGAGTGTCTTCCTAGGGTTTTGAACATATAGCGAAAGCGCTAGAAAATAGTCCAATGAAAAGAAAAAATTATTTTTTAGTAAAAATCGTATAACCACATTTGCCACAGTTTTGTCTATCTGCATGCTGTGCTAAAAAAATTCCTGGTCCACATTTTGGACAGAACCCTTCTGCTTTTCCATCCTTGTACTTTTTGTACTTTGTGCTGGAACGTTTATTTTTGACTTTTTTCTTTGCCATGATTATTCCTTGTGAGCAGCTACCGCTTCTTTCTTCGAACCAGATACTGCTACATTTGCTGCTTCTTGTTCTTTACGTTCTACTTTCTTTAATCTTTCTAGGCGCAAGAGATCCTCTCTTGATTTGTACACATGCACAATAACTTTCGCGATAGAAACACCAAAATGCGTATACACGTGCCGAATTGCAATCAAATCTTTCTGCACGTTCAATGTCGACGCAACAAGGTCCTTGAAAACTGAGATAGATGGTGTTGCACTACCTTCAAACTGCACTTTCCCAATGACTCGTTTTCTGTTCAATAAAGGAACATCTTTTTGTTTGATAATTTCAATTTCCATATTATCGCACCTTGATAGCGTACTCGCCTTTTACCAATATTCCTACTTTTTTTGCAATCTCAGATTTATCAGCATCAAGAATATTAAGTCGACCTTTCCATGTTTCTGTGAATGCGTTTCCGTGGCACACAGGGCACTCCTGCCCATCAACAAACAACCTGCATTTCTTACAAACTTTTTTCATTATTTCTTCTCCTTTTTGACTTCTTTCTTCAAGTCTTCTTCAACCCACGAAAGTGCACCAAGGCGATGCTGCCGCATAGTAAGCCCAATCTTTGGGTTCGAGGGATCTTTATAGCTTACGGCAATTACACGCGCACGGCAATGGTCGCCAACTTTTAATGTTTTTTTGGTTTCTTTCCCAGTCAAAACATTGCTCTTAGAAAAGCTTACATAATCATCCATAGTTTGAGAAACATGAATCATACCATCAAGAGGACCAATTGTCAAGAATGCACCAAAGTCAGTTATGTCAGAAATCTTTCCGAGGACAACTTCGCCGACTTCCGGCTTAAAGCTTAATACTTGAAATGTAGTGTTGTAGTACACACCACCATCGCCTGAGATTACAACACCTTCGCCGATGCTGTCAATGGAAGTAACACCGACAACAACTCCAACATCTTTAGAAATATAACCGTCAAAGCGTTGCTGTAGTGATGATTTTAACGCTTGCTCAGGCTGAAGACCAAAGAGATTGGGATCCACCCGAATATGCCCTTGAACTTTGACGGTATAAAACATTTTTTTACATAAAGATGAGGTACTTTTTTTGTCTAACTGTAATCACTCGACCACCTTTTGCCTTGATACGTCGCTTGAGTCCGCCATCAATAGTTGCAATAATGCATTCAATCTTGTCAGCAAGTATATCGTCAACATATCGTGTCTCATTAGTTTGCATGACCTGAATTTTGCCGGAAGCAATAATCTTTTGCGCAAAAATAGCGGCTTTTTTTTGTGGAAGTGGGGAAGTCTTTATAAGTTTTTCCAATTCCTCGAGAGACCGATCAAGCACATACAATTGGTAAGGAAAGTCACAGAGACGTGCAATTTCAGAAAATATATCCAGTTTCAACTGAAAAACGGCAAGCAAAAAACTCGTATCTAGGACAATCTTTTCCATAAAAAAATACCGCCTATTAGCCTTTTTAAACCTTTGCAATAGCGATTTTTCCCGAAAACTTAAAATACCTTTTTAAAGGGTATAACTGCCGAATTCTGCATTTCTGAGAAGAGAAACGCATATAAATTAACGCCTTCTTTTACCATTAATAAAAACAGCACTTTCTCACACAAAATGGGCGACTACAAAGCAGTGAATATTCAGGTATTGAAAGGTCTTGAAGCAGTCCGGACAAGACCGGCAATGTACATAGGGGACACAAATGTTCGCGGTCTCCATCATCTCGTCTACGAAGTCGTCGACAATTCTATTGACGAAGCACTTGCAGGATTCTGTACCAAGGTTGATGTTATCATTAACAAAAATGGTTCTGTAACAGTTCGCGATAATGGCCGAGGAATTCCTGTCGATATGCACCCGACGGAAAAACGGCCTGCAGTAGAAGTCGTTCTCACTGTTCTCCACGCGGGCGGAAAATTTGACAAGAGCAGCTACAAAGTTTCTGGAGGACTACACGGCGTCGGCGTCTCTTGTGTCAACGCGCTTGCAAAAGAACTCATCGTCATAGTCTCTCGAGAAGGAAAAGTACACAAGCAACGATACGAACGTGGTATCCCGGTTACCCCACTCGACATCATCGGAGACACCACTCTTACAGGAACAGAAATCACGTTTGTTCCGGACGAAGAAATTTTTACAGATACCAGATACTTTGAGTACGACATTCTTGCAAAACGTCTACGAGAGCTTGCATATCTTACGAAAGGGATCACCATTACACTTCGCGACGAGAGAGACCCGGAAGTAAAGGAAGAAACATTCTCATTTCTAGGCGGTATCACTGAGTTCGTTATGTATCTCAACAGAAACAAGGAACCGTTGCACGAGCCAATAGCGTTCGAGAAAGAGGAAGACAAGATTATCGTTGACATTGCACTACAGTACAACAACAGCTTTTCTGAAAATTTGTTTTCTTTCGTCAACAACATTAATACAGTAGAAGGTGGAACGCACGTCGTTGGATTTTCTACCGCACTTACGCGCGTGATCAACGAGTATATTGAAAAGACTATGAAGAGCGATACGCGACTCACTGGTGACGATGTCAAAGAAGGCCTCACGACTATAATCTCCATCAAGGTCCAAAACCCACAATTTGAAGGGCAAACAAAAACAAAGCTCGGAAACAACGAGGTCAAGGGACTTGTATCAAAAATTGTCTACAAGGAGCTTAGTACATACCTCGAAGAACATCCTGCAATTGCAAAAAGAATTATTGAAAAAGGGGTGCTTGCTGCACAGGCACGGGAAGCTGCACGAAAAGCAAAGGAACTAACACGTCGGAAAAGTATTCTCTCTTCAGGATCATTGCCTGGAAAACTAGCTGATTGCCAGGAGCGTGATCCTACAAAGGCAGAACTGTTCATTGTCGAGGGAGATTCTGCCGGTGGCTCAAGCAGGCAAGGCCGTGACAGGCGATCGCAAGCAATTCTTCCAATTAAAGGAAAAATATTAAATGTTGAAAAAGCAAGGCTAGATAAAATTTTCCAGAACAACGAAATAATTACTATTGTCTCTGCACTAGGAACAGGGATTGGTGACGATTTTAACATAACAAAGCTTCGCTATCACAAGATTATCATCATGACAGATGCTGATATAGACGGTTCACACATCGCCTGTCTCTTGCTGACATTTTTCTATCGCCATATGAGACAACTCATCGAGCAAGGGCACATGTACCTCGCCATGCCTCCGCTATACAGAGTACAAAAGGGAAAACAAAAATGGTACGTGATGACAGACCACGAGATGCAAGAATTGTTAAAACAAATAGGAAAAGAAGTGGTAATTCAGCGCTACAAAGGACTAGGAGAAATGAACCCTGAACAGTTATGGGAAACAACACTTGATCCAGAGAGCCGACACATGAAACAAGTTCTCATCGAAGATGCAATCGCAGCAGACGAAATGTTCTCAATGCTCATGGGGGACGACGTCGAACCACGCAGGGATTTTATCTTTGCAAATGCACGGTTTGTCAAAAATCTAGACATCTAAAATGGAAGAAACTACACGCATCAAAAAACAACCAATTGAACAAGAAATGAAGAGTTCATACTTAGATTATTCTATGTCCGTCATTGTCGGTCGTGCGCTTCCGGACGTTCGTGACGGTCTCAAGCCAGTTCACCGGCGGATTCTATACGCAATGCAACAAATAGGGCTCACGCACGGTGCAAAGTTCAAAAAATCTGCTGCTGTTGTTGGAGATGTGATTGCAAAGTACCACCCTCATGGTGACGCTGCAGTCTATGACGCAATGGTACGAATGGCACAGGAATGGAGTCTTCGCTATCCTCTGGTAAAAGGCCAAGGAAATTTTGGTTCAATTGACGGAGATTCTCCGGCGGCATATCGTTACACAGAAGCAAAGCTTGCAAAAATTGCCGACGAAATGCTAGGCGATATCAACAAGGAAACAGTAGACTTCCAAGATAACTTCGACGGCAGTTACAAGGAGCCAATCGTTCTTCCTGCAAATATTCCAAACTTACTTGTTAACGGTTCCACAGGAATTGCTGTAGGAATGGCAACAAACATTCCCCCGCATAACCTCAAAGAAATTGCAAACGCAATCATCCACCTCATTAAAAACCCAAATGCTGAAAATGACGTTTTGTTCCAATTTGTACAGGGTCCGGATTTCCCAACGGGAGGTATTATCTGCGGCCGTTCAGGAATCTGGAACGCATACAAAACAGGAAAAGGACGATTAGTTGTTCGCGCACGAACGCAGATAGAGGAAAAAAATGACCGGCAACGCATAATTATAACCGAAATTCCATATATGGTCAACAAGTCAATGCTCTTAGAAAGCATCGCTGACCTTGTCAACGAAAAAGTTGTCGAGGGTATTTCTGATATTCGTGACGAGTCAGATCGAAAAGGAATGAGTATCGTAATTGAACTCAAGCGAGGAGAGGATCCAAATGTGGTCCTGAACCAGCTTTACAAACATTCTCAGTTACAAGAAACTTTTGGTGTGATCATGCTTGCGCTCGACGGGAAACAGCCAAAAGTCATGATACTTAAGGAAATTCTTGCGCACTATATTGCACATCGTAAAATTGTCGTGGTCAGAAGAACAAGATTTGACTTACAGCGTGCAGAAGAACGCGCACATATCGTAGAAGGGTTACGTGTTGCGTTAATGAATGTCGACCAGATTGTAAAGGGTATCAAGGCATCAAATACAGTAGAAGCTGCACGCGAGTTCCTTATGAAGAACTACAAGCTCTCTGAAATCCAAGCACAAGCAATCCTCGACATGAAACTTCAGAAACTTACCTCTTTGGAAACAGAGAAAATTCAGGAAGAATACAAAGAGCTCTTGAAAACTATTGACAATCTCCATTCGATCTTAGCATCTGACGAAAAAGTCTTGAACATTATTCAAAAAGAAGTAGAAGAACTGCGAGACAATTATCTAGATGAACGCAGGACAACGATTAGCGATGAAGAGGAAGATGTTGATATCGAAGATTTGATTCCAGAAGAAGATGTTGTCGTTACGATGACAAATTCTGGCTACGTGAAACGACTGCCGATTGAGGAATACAGAACCCAGCATAGGGGGGGCGTCGGTGTCAAGGGTGCAGAGAAAAAGGAAGAAGACATTGTCGAAAGCTTGTTTATCACATCGACGCATAACTACCTCTTGTGCTTCAGTACGAAAGGACGTATCTATTGGCTCAAGGTGTATCAGATTCCCGAGGCAAGCAAGTATTCAAAAGGAAAAGCGATTGTGAATTTGCTCAACCTCAAAGGAGATGAAAAGATCACGGTAGTGATTCCAATTAAACAATTTGATGATAGGCATTTCTTGATGATGGCAACAAAGAAAGGCGTAGTTAAAAAAACACCGCTCAATGCGTATTCGCATCCAAGAAAAGGTGGCATCATTGGGATCCAACTGCGAGAGAATGATGAGCTAGTGACGGTACGGCTAACACCAGGGACATTGAAGTTTATTCTAGGAACAAAGAAAGGACACGCTATTCGCTTTGAGGAAACAGACGTACGATCTATGGGCAGAAGCGCAACGGGCGTACGTGGAATCCGGCTCATGAAAGGCGACGAAGTCGTCGGGATGGAAGTTGCACTTGAACACGGATCGTTGCTTACGATTACAGAAAACGGCTACGGAAAACGTTCACCTATTAAAGAGTATCGTCTTATTGGCCGTGGCGGGAAAGGAGTAATTAATATCAAGACAACTGAGAGAAATGGAAATGTTGTTGGTATCAAAACAGTAAAAGATGACGACGAAGTTATGATTCTCAGCAAGAATGGCATTGTCATTCGAATCCCTGTCAAAGATATATCTGACATAGGAAGAAACACACAGGGAGTGCGTATCATGCGCTTGAAAGAAGACGATAAGGTGAGCACTATTGATCGTGTAAGAATAAGCATAAACAACCAGCTCCCTAATCCAAAAGAAGCTTAACTTCTCGCTAAGGCCAGAGCGCCAACCATATACTGTTTCAAGATAGTTAAGTTGTCAAAGTTGCGCAACTTATTGAAAATCACTTGCGGTCGGAAATAGAACGATCGCATCGCGCGCCGTTGCATTGCTTTGACTTCATTTGACTCACGTCCATGCGCAGTCCAGACAAGTTCCGTGTCCCCAAACCCAGACCACGTCAAATACTTATCCCAGTCATCAAAATCTGTGTGAAATGTGCCGAACTCTTGTGCATGTTCAAACAATTCTGTACCTGGGTATGGCGTAGAAATGGTAAACTGCGCCCAGTCAGGGTCAAGCTCTTTTGCAAATGCTACCGTCGCAAGATCATCTTCAGGAGTCGATCCAGGCATGCCTACCATAAAGTATCCGCGCGTTTCAATGCCAACGTCATGACACGCCTTGAACGTCGCGCTGATAGCAGCAAGCGTCGTATCTTTTTTTATGGTATCGATGAGCTTTTGTGTCCCGCCTTCAACACCAAAGTGAATGCCCCAGCATCCAGCTGCCTTCATTTTTTTAAGAAGGTCAACGTCAACAAGGTTTGCACGCGTGATACAGTCCCAGGTTATTTTTGTATGCAACCCAGCAGCAACAATCTCTTCACAGAGTTCTAACGTCCTTTTTCTATTGAGCGTAAAGGTATCGTCACGGATAAGAATTTCTTTCGCACCGTAATCTTCCACAAGGATCCGCATTTCTTCCACGACACGAGAAACTGAATGCATACGATAGCCAGTTTTTGCCGTCGCGCAGAACGTACAGCGATAAGGACAGCCACGTGTCGTAATCATCGTGTACGCTGGCAATCTTCGGTAATATGAAACAGAAGGCCTGTAGAGATGCATTTTCAGCAAGCTTCGATCAGGGATAGGAAAAAAGTCCAGATCTTGTACTTTAGGACGCTCTAGCGTTTGGATCACGTCTCCTGTCAGTCGATCTTTGTACGCAATCCCTTGTACGTCATTCAACATCTTTTTTCCTGCAAAGACATCAAGCAATTCTAGGAATGTAAGCTCTCCTTCACCAACAGTCACCACGTCAATAGCATCGACTTGTTCTGCAGTTTGTTTTGGACGCAGGTTTGCATGGGATCCGCCAACAACAACGTGAATAGACGGATTAATACTTTTCACCAAACTACAAACAGCAACAGACTGACTATACATTGCAGTAAGCATAGCAACACCAACAGCATCGTAACCACCATGCTGAATTCTTGGCTCAAGTTCTTCCAGAGAAACGCCTTCCGCATTACAATCCAATACTTCCGCATTATGCCCATGTTGGTTCAAGAACGTGGCAAGATAGAGAAGACTCAGCGGCTCAGAACGAGGGCCAATTTTTTTTCCGAGCTTTTTCCAATAGCCGTTATCCAACGATGGCATGATAAGCAAAATTTTCATAGGCAATCCACTATACTGGCAGTAAAAAGGAACGTTTATAAAGATTATGCTGGTTTTTTCTTAATATGAAAACAATTACTAACGAAAGGCTAAACAAGTATTTTGCAGTTACTAAGGAAGCATTTGCACTAGCACAACAGTCCGGAAACCTTCATCAAGAATTAGCGGAAGAACGTGCAGATTTTCTTGATATGATTGAACGATATATTAACGATGCAGAACATTTTGAAAAGAAAGAAGACAAAGTAAACGCGTTTGCAGCATTGAACTACGCGCACGGATGGCTCGATGCAGGCGCACGTCTCGGGTTATTTGATGTGCATAATTCTCGTTTGTTCACAGTTGACGACAAACCTTAAAAAGACAAAGGCCCTAAGAGAGATATATGGAAGTCTTTGTCATTTCTGTTGGCGGATCACTAATCAATCCAG
>Ga0209541_10017694_pt1 | contig 10393 bp, 8 predicted proteins | sample RifCSPlowO2_01_FD_184027 | JGI IMG/M metagenome (GOLD analysis project Ga0209541, IMG submission 184027) | Groundwater microbial communities from Rifle, Colorado - Rifle CSP2_plank lowO2_0.1 (SPAdes) (version 2) | ecosystem: Environmental > Aquatic > Deep subsurface > Groundwater | place: Rifle... | reverse complement strand
TGGAAGGATGCATGGAAACGGCTTTTCAAAAATAAAGCGGCCGTGGTGAGTCTTGTTTTTATTATTTTTGTTATTCTGATTGCTGTTTGCGCAAATCTTATCGCTCCCTATAGCTATGAAGTCCAAGACATCAGTAACAGACTGGCCTCTCCAAACTCGCGACACTGGCTGGGGACCGACATTCTGGGGCGCGATATCCTAAGCCGCCTTATATATGGCGCGCGTATGTCGATGGCAGTAGGTATTATCACAGCCTTCTGTTCTCTGGTGATGGGAACTTTTTATGGCGCCCTGTCGGGGTATATCGGAGGGCGTACCGACAATGTGATGATGCGCATTGTAGACATTCTTTATACCTTCCCTGCGATTCTTCTTATCATTCTGGTTATGATCCTTTTTGGCCGTGGGCTCATCGGCATCTTTGTGGGATTAACCATTGTGGGATGGGTCGAAGTTTCGAGAATTGTCCGAGGCTCTGTGCTTCAAGTCAAAGAGATGGCCTATGTCGAGGCCGCGCGCTCGATTGGCGTAAAAAACCGGTCCATTATTTTTCTGCACATCCTGCCCAATATTCTGGGACCCATCATTGTGACCCTAACGTTTCAAATCCCGGGGGCCATTTTATCGGAATCATTTTTAAGTTTCATTGGCTTGGGGCTGCAGCCCCCTTTTAGCAGCTGGGGGACACTTGCCAACGATGGCTTTCAAGCCTTTAAAAGTTTTCCTCATCTGATTATTTCTCCAGGCATAACTATATTTCTCACTGTTTTGGGATTTAATCTTTTAGGGGATGGGTTGAGGGACGCGCTAGATCCGAAACTTAAAAACGCATAATAAAGTTAAAATGAAAAAAAATTATCTGATAGGCATCGTTGTCATATCGATGATTGTCATGGGTTACCTCATGATCACCTCAAAGGATAGCCGCCAGCCAGCAGATGATTTTCGATTTCGGGTCACTTCCGAACCCCCCTCATTAGACTGGTCCTTAGCTACTGACCATGTGTCAAAAGATTTTTTATTTAACATCATGGATGGACTCATCCAATATGATGAAAATCTCAATGTAAAACCAGCGCTTGCAGAACGATGGGACGTTTCGCGGAATGGGAAACGATATACATTCCATCTTCGGAAAGACGTGGTTTGGACCGACGGAAAAGCCCTGACCGCACATGATTTCGTATACGGCTGGCAAAGACTCTTAAACCCCAAAACAGGCGCGGAATACGCTTATTTTCTTTTCGATGTTGAAAATGCACAAGAATACAATCGCGGAGAAATTACTGATTTCAACAAAGTAGGCGTTCACGCGGCTGATAATGATACATTGGTTGTGGATCTATGGCATCCGGCTTCCTATTTTATAACGATTCACCAATTTTGGGTAACCTATCCTATGCGAAAGGACATCATAGACAAACATGGGAACCGCTGGACGGAGCCGGAACATATCACGACATTAGGCCCCTTTAAACTCAAATCCTGGGAGCATGACTATCGTATTATTTTAGAGGCTAACCCCCGCTATTGGGGACCAAAACCCAAAGTCAAAACCGTGACTGCCTATATTGTAAACGAAGATTCCACCGCCTTATCGCTTTATGAAACCGGAAAACTCGACATTATCCGGGAAATTCCGCCTCTCGTCATTTCTAAATATTTAAATCATCCTGATCATCAAACAGCCCCTTATCTCAGAGGGTATTATTATGGTTTTAACGTGGAAAAGAAACCTTTCGATGATATCCGCGTACGAAAAGCATTTGCAATGGCCATTGATCGGTCACAATTTCCTAAGATTTTAGGGGGCAACCAAATTCCTATAACGTCCTGGGTACCCAAAGGCATGCCAGGATACGAACCCACAGTAGGACTTGAGTTTAATAAAAGCAAAGCTCAAAAATTGCTCGCGGAAGCAGGATATCCCCATGGACAAGGTTTTCCAACTTTTCAATTGGTCTATGATTCCCGAGATGATAATAAAGTCGTCGCAGAAAATTTACAAAATCAGCTCAAAGATACACTCAACGTTAATCCTGAAATCATCAATCAGGAATGGAAGATTCACTTAAAACAGCTGACGTATGACGCACCCCATTTTTGGCGCTTGGGGTGGGGCGCAGACTTTCCGGATCCTGACAATTTCCTGAATTTGTTCACATCCCATTCCGGTAACAACCACACTCGATGGAAAAATAGTGAATATGATAAACTCATTGCCGCTGCTGCCAGTGAATATAATCTTAAAAAACGACTCACCATTTACAAAAAGGCCCAACAGATCCTAACGGAAAAAGATGTCCCCATAATTCCCTTATTCTTAGAATCACTCAACTTTCTCATTAAGCCTTATATAGAGGGCTATATCATGGATGCCATGGCTACACATAATCTGAGACACGTATCCGTCAGCCATTAAAATTTTTTGCACATAAAACAAAAACGGTTTAGACCGGGCGGCCTAAACCGTTTTTAAGGTATCGTTGTGTTGTGTAAAATTTGACAGAAGGTGTTCTAGCTTAGATGTGTCAATGGGGAGAATTAAGCAAGTGACGTGCCAATCCCTGCAGAAACAGCAGATATTTTAAAAAACCTTTAAATTCAATAAGTTATATATAGTGTCATTGTTGTGTTTTTTTTAGCCAAAAAAAAATATTGTTTAAACATTAACTACTTCTGTAGGCTGATTTTTCCCTAAAAACCCTAACTTATTGTTTTTACATATCATTTTTAACCCTGTTCGTTTCCTAATCACTCTGACGCACTAAACAAAATAGAGCTGCCAAATTGACAAACCGTGAGTTGCACTTATAATTGGGAGTAGCAACCTGTAGAACGTTTAAGGAAAATCGATGAGTCAACGAGAAATCCATTTTTGGAAAACAACTGTTTTTATGACGCTTATTATCACTGTTGTGCTGAGTTTTATTCTGTTTCAAAAGCAATCCAATCATCAGGATAGAAATCTCTTTATTGTGAGTGAGCCCCCTTTAATCGCGTTAGATCATAAAACCTTTAATGACAAAGTTCTATTTGAAAGAGCTACACTGCTTACCGCGCCACTCTTTCGATTGGACAGCTATATTAGAAGATTTTCAGCTCCTCTCAAAAGTATTGCCGCTCACCCCATGGATTATGAAAGATCCATAATTTACGCCACACAAGGCAAAAATCTTATTAAGATATCATTGGGGGCGGGGGCCGATGAAATCTATTTTTTTGAAGAAAAACTCAATAGTCCTATAGCAGGCTTAAGTTTTCACCCCGTGCAACAACAGATCTTATATGCCCTTTGCGAAAATAACGATGTATTTAAAATTGATCTCTCAGCCCAGAAGCCAGTGCTGCAGGCATTGGGAAAAAGCAAGATCATGCCGGAATATATGACCGTTGAAGATATGTGGCCGAATCCGTTTACTCACCATATTACGATATCCTATTCCCGAAATCGGGACACCATACTGGTCGATGTTGATCCAGAAGACTGGAATCTCTCCCAAAAAGAGATGATTCTCACTGGACATGTGTTAACCGGAGGATTTTATGTCAGCAAACAACTCCAATTAGTTGCCGACGACCGCTATCAACTTCATGTCATTGATGCCCAGAAGCGAACGCGGGTAGGGCAATATAAACCTAATCCGCACTTCGCCTATGGTGATCTTTACAAAACAAAACCCATAGGTCTCACCATTCTTGGCAAAGAAATCTTTCTTGCCGATAATTATAACAGCATTTTAAAACTTAACTGGAGCCCGAATAAACATACGATCATTATTAATCGGGAGATTGAAATTAAGAATGGAAAAATTGCGTTAAACTGGAAGACACCGCAACAAACCAGAAAAGTGCTCTTTTTTGCTGAACTATCACTGACCCCCCCGGCACTGGCCGCAAAAAAACAACCCAATCTGCCCACAGCGCCGTTAAAAACGACAATACCCATCGGCCCCATGGAAAAAAGCTCCATGGAGCTGCCTTTCATCGAAACAGCTTATCGTTCTTTGGATATCCAATTATTCGGCATTCATGCCAGAAGCGGAAAATTGCTTTCCCCCGCCGTGGATTTTACAATTGAAACGGAGCACAACGAAAAATGAAGTTCTTTAACAAAAAAATGTTTCTGAGGCGTCGTCAATATATTATCAATCAAGATTTTCAATTTCGATATATGGGTTTGCTGATCGGCATAACCTGCATCATCTGTCTTGTTTTTGTATTAGCAGCCAAATATTACATTAATCTCAATTTGGATTCCCTGCTTGAATCCGGCATGATTTCTTCGCCTGTCATAGCTCAGTTGATTGACATTGAAAAAAAATTTTTGAATAAAAATTTACTCACTATTTTTCTGGTGCTGGTTTCTATTTTGACCATTGTGGGCATCTTCATAACGCATCGTATCGCGGGTCCCATTTTTGCGCTGGAACGCAGAATGAAAGAGATTACAAAATTTGGCATTGAAGATAAAAAATTTCAAATCCGAAAAGGAGATGAATTCCGAGAACTTGTTGAGACCTTTAATGAGATGATCGAATCATTGGAAAAACGTTATAAAAAGGACCAGACTGAAGAAGTTAAACAGAATAAAGCCGCATAAAGGAACTCATAATGCAAAATGATTTACGGTATAGAAAAATTATTTTATTGGACATCGGTAATATTGGCGATTTTTTTTCTGTTCGTTTTCTTAAGGAAGCCTAAAAGAATTTCTTTTTTTAAAAAAAGGGAGGCGAAAACAGGTGTTCAGCATCACAACAAAGCTCGAAAAGCCCATGCCATTTTGGGGATCGCGCCCGGCGCAACGGAACAGGAAATTATCAGAGCCTATAAAATGAAAATGAAACAGTATCACCCTGATATCGTCGCTCATAAAGGCAAGGCCTATAAGCAGCGGGCAAAGGAATACACACTGCTCATTCAGAAAGCCAAAGAAGAACTCTTAGGAGGGAAAGGAGAAAAAGAAAAATGAAACATCAACAATCAAAAAAAACAATTCGGGGCGGAGACCCCTACAACATGATTATCAACAGCAAATTTGCAAACACACTGAAATCCTGGTTTAAAAAGGCTTCTGCTTTCACTCGTGAAGAAGGCAAAGTCCTCTCAATTCGAGCGCTAGAAGCCGGGAAACTCACGACGCTGAATGCCAAGCGCTATAAACTGAAACAACAATATGAATCCATTTGCGCAGAAATTGGTCAACAGGTTTTGGGTCTCTCAACCCTGAAGAAAGAATCCGAGATCGCAAGTTCTCCAAAAATACAAGAACTCATCGGTAAAACAGCCCAGATTGAACGGGAAATGAAACTGGTCAGCGATGAAATCGACTTTTGCAAAAAGGACTGCGATACCAAAGTCGACGACGTGCATCGCAATAAGGCTGCCTAAAAATCATTTGGCATCAAATTAGATGGTTAAAGCCAATCTGTAAGCCGGGTTCTGTGCTTCTTTAAGGAAGCGATAATCATTCATCTCGGTGAAAGATTACTCTTTCACTCTAGCGACATACCCAAGAGCGGAAAATAATCCTGGAACGGGCCGTTCCATCTAACTCTTCTATTTTGTCTTGCTCCTGACAGGGTTTACCTAGCTAAGAGGGTCACCCCTCTTACTGGTGAGCTCTTACCTCACCGTTTCACCTTGACCCGGTTTTATGATAACCAGGACGTCTGCTTTCTGTTGCACTATCCGTAAGGTTTCCCTTCCTGGGTGTTACCCAGTGTCATCGCCCTATGGAGCCCGGACTTTCCTCTCCCTTGAACAACAAGTCCTCAAGGCAGCGATTATCCGATCAACTTTAACCACCTAATTTTTGGTCAATGGCCCGATTGGCCAATTTATCAGCCATCTTATTTTTTTCACGACTGATATACATAATCTTATAATTAAACGCCTGCAACATATCCATAGCCTGGTTATACAGTTTTTTCAAATACTCATTTTTAACCCTGTATTTCCCTTGAATTTGAAAAACCATCAGCTGTGAATCCGCATAAATGCCAATATCTTTAATATGAAGTCCGCGAGCCGCTTTCAGCCCCAGCAACAATGCTTTGTATTCGGCAACATTGTTGGTTCCTTTACCCAAATATCTGGCCAGTTCAAAAACGACAGTTCCTTGATCATCTTTAATACAAATACCCGCCCCGCTATGGCCTGGGTTGCCGCGCGCCGCGCCATCCGTATATAAGAGGTGTCTCACGTTAATCCTTTAAGGGAATAATTAAAATACGATAACAACTCGGACAATTATAGATATTTTGTCCTTTTTGAATCTCATTGTAAAACTGTGTCGGCAGGGCTATCTCACATCCCGCACATTTGCCATGATGCGTTTCAACGACAGCGACGTTCATCTTGGACCGAACTCTCAAATAATCTGACAGCACATCTTCTTTCAATTCCGCGGCTTTTGCCTGTTTTATTTTTTGTTTGTCCGCCAAGATATGATCTATTTTTGAAAAATCCTGCTGAACCTCTTTAACCCGAATTTCAATAGTCCGCGTTTTTTCCATTACATCTTTTTCAAATTCCTGAAGCCTGAGTTTAACCTCGTCTATCTGTAACATCCTTTCTAAAACTTGCTCCTCAATCAGTGTGATTTCCTGTTTAACTGTTTCAACCTCCTTTTGCATCGCCTTATATTGTTCATTCGATTTGACCAACATGAGGCGGTTTTCTGCCTGACGTTTTTTTTCTTCTTTTTCTTTCAACTCAAACTCTAACGCCCTTTTTTGCTGTTCGAGACCATCGAGTAATTTCTGTTTATCTTTAACTTTTCCGTGTTCCTGACGGCATTGTTCACTGAGGGTTTCGATGTATTCAGGGAAGAGTCGTTTGTTTCTTTGAAGTTCGTCGATCTCAAGGTCAATTTTCTGAAGCTCTTTGAGGGTGATCAAATCTTTAATGACTACCACTATGCTCTCCATACTATTTTTACCATGCAATGATCTGTTCAACAGGTCAGAATGGGCCCGCCAGGACTCGAACCTGGGACCTTCCGGTTATGAGCCGGCGGCTCTAACCAACTGAGCTACAGGCCCGTTCCTCGTTCACTTTAGGTTTAGAACTCGTTTTGCCCAACAAAGTCCGGTTGCAACTATTCCTCCCCGGTATCATTGTTGCCATCCACAAATGCCTTTAATTTCTTGCTGCGACTCGGGTGGCGAAGTTTTCTCAACGCCTTGGCCTCAATCTGCCGAATCCGTTCCCGAGTCACATCAAAATCCTTGCCCACCTCTTCCAAGGTATGATCCGATTTTTCACCAATTCCGAATCGCATCCGCAGCACCTTCTCTTCCCTGGGTGTTAACGTAGAAAGCACTTTTCGCGTCTGCTCCGAGAGATTTAGATTAATCACAGCATCTTGCGGTGAAATGACGCGCTTGTCTTCGATAAAATCCCCTAAATGACTATCCTCTTCATCCCCAATAGGTGTTTCCAAAGAAATCGGCTCTTTTGCAATTTTAAGGACCTTTCTCACTTTATCCACATGCAATTCCATTTTTTCACCAATTTCTTCAGGGGTAGGTTCCCTCCCCATTTCCTGAACCAAATATCTGGAAGTCCTAACCAGCTTATTAATGGTCTCAATCATATGAACCGGAATACGTATCGTTCGGGCCTGATCCGCAATCGCACGCGTAATGGCCTGCCTGATCCACCATGTCGCATAAGTACTAAATTTGTATCCTCTGCGATACTCAAATTTATCAACTGCTTTCATCAATCCGATATTACCTTCCTGAATGAGATCCAAAAACTGTAATCCCCGGTTTGTGTATTTTTTTGCTATCGACACCACCAAGCGCAAATTGGCTTCAATCAGCTCATTTTTCGCAATATCAGCTTCTCGTTCACCCTCACGAATAGCATAGTAAATTTTTTGAAGTTCTCGGATATCCTGATTGGCTTCCAGTTCAAGACGACGGTACTTGCGTTGAATGTTTTTCAGCTCCCGATCAACTTCTCGAACATCATCTTTCCTCAAACCTTTCTTTTTTAAAAAATCGGATGCCGCCCGACCACCACCGTTGACCATTTTTAATACTCTCTTAAATTCAATTTCATTTTTTACATCTGCACGATTCAAAAAGGCTTCCTTTTCATAATCCGCCTCTTCCAGACGAAGCACAAACTGACTGATCCGGCTAACAATTTTATTAAGCATTTTACGATTAAAACTGATCATTCGAAACTGCTCAATAATACCTTCCTCCAGCTTGTTGAGTTTTTCCTGTAATATTTTTTCTAATGCGGTACTAATCTTTTTGTGCTGGAGTTTTTTACGCAAGGGCCTAACCTTTTGATCATGTCGCTTAATTTTGAGAATGAGTTTGAGCACTTTTTGAATGTAAACTTCTTCATTGATCATGCTGTCTTCTTCATCCATTCCTTTAATGACATCGCGAACCCGAAGCTCCCCCTTTTTAAGAGAATCCCCACAATTCAAAATTTCCTTCACGCCGATGGTGCAACTTAACAACACCTTAAGCACTTTTGTTTCACCGGCTTCAATGCGTTTTGCAATCACAACCTCGCCCTCTCGTGTCAATAACGAAACCGAACCCATTTTCCGAAGATACATCCGAATGGGATCATCCGCCTTGCCTAAACCATGTTCAGCTTCTTCCTTTTCTTCCGTCTCTGCCTCAAAAAGATCCGTTACGTCCTCATCATCCATCTTTAAAAAGGCTTCTTCATCCGGGACTTCCGATATTTTTTCCTCTTTCCTCCTTTCTCCTGCACTTTTTGACTCAACAATATCGATATCCATTTTATTAAACATCACCATCACATCATCTATCTTTTCAGGTGAAACCAGATCGGGCGGCAAAATATCATTAATATCATCATAGGTAATAAAGCCCCGTTCTTTACCCAGATCTATAAGCTTTTTTACCTCTTTCAATTCCGATTCGTTCACGTCTTTTGGGGCTGTTTTTTTCATCGGAAGAGGCATTTGGACCTGCCGATCTTTGCCCATTTTTTTAGATTTTTTGGCCGCCGTTTCTTTTTCAAGACCGGTTTTTAGGTCATTTTTTGATGGGGATTCTGATTGAATTTTCGGTTTGGAACGACGTTGCAGGCTTTTTTTCAGCTTCATTTTTTTCGTGTTTTTTTTCTTTTTCTGAACTTTCTTACTCTTAACCATTGGATGCTCCTCTAAAACTACATTTAATGATACAGTTGTTTTTGTTTTACAATTTGCTGATATTGATTTAATAACTCCACTTTTTGATTCTCTTGCTGCGGATCCTTTTCGCACGCCTTAATCTGCAGCAAGAGTTTTTTTTCAAGCCTTTCAAGATGATTTTTTTGAAGCCGTTTCACATAACCCTCATATGTCTTACGCCATGATGATTGATCTAACCGCTGATTTTCTTTTTCTAACAAACCTCTGGATAACAATTTTCGAAGATCGTCAGATTCGATCTTTTCCAAAAGGGAGGGGACATCAATGGCCTGCATCTTCTGGTACTGATTCATCATCTCCAAACCGACCGTTTTTACCTCTAAGTCACTAAAAAGATCAAGTATTTTTTGCTCCTTTACTTCATTGAGCCACTTCGGAAAAAGCATAAGAAATTCAATAAGTTCTAATTCCACAGCGCCTATCTCGACTCTCATCTGGTGCTGCCAGTTCAAATTTTGCCTATCCGGCGTTAAGAGGCGCTCCTGAAGAGGTTTAAAAATCCATTTTTCCTCTACCTGCAGCCGATCTGAAATCAGCTTTACAGCCTCCTGCCGCTCAAGCTCATTCTTAAGTTCTACCACATAAGGAATAACCTCCTCTATAATCTTGGCCTTAGAGGAAACGGTTTGACCCAACCTTGCCATAATACGGCCTAGTACAAAGTCCAATAGCAGGGGGGCATCTTTGAAGCGTTGTATGAGTGCCTCTCTTTTATGAGTACGAATAAAGTCATCAGGATCCTGCCCCTCAGGCAACTCTACAACCCTTGCAGAAATACCCGATTTTAAAAAAAGAGGAAGGCTTCTTTCAGCAGCCTGTTTGCCAGCCCGATCCGCGTCAAAAAGCAGATAAAATTGATCCGTAAATCGCTTTAAAAGCTGTATATGATCCAACGTAAGAGCGGTACCCATGGTAGCCACGACGTTCGTAAAGCCTGCCTGCCAGAGTAGGATGCAGTCAAAATACCCCTCCACAATAACCACGCCTTCGCGAGCCATTCTCTGTGTCCCCTCTTTTACGGCATGGGATAAGCCATAAAGCTGCTTTCCCTTTTGGTAAGTCAATGATTCCGCCGAATTGAGATATTTGGGCGAAGCCGCGTTATCCAAAACGCGCCCTCCAAAGCCCAAAACACGTTGGCTTAAATCAAAAAGAGGAAAAATGATACGGTCTCTAAAGCGATCATAGTAT
>Ga0209541_10017693_pt1 | contig 10393 bp, 9 predicted proteins | sample RifCSPlowO2_01_FD_184027 | JGI IMG/M metagenome (GOLD analysis project Ga0209541, IMG submission 184027) | Groundwater microbial communities from Rifle, Colorado - Rifle CSP2_plank lowO2_0.1 (SPAdes) (version 2) | ecosystem: Environmental > Aquatic > Deep subsurface > Groundwater | place: Rifle... | reverse complement strand
TGATTATGCCGCTATTCGCCCCGGTCTTATTGAACGCCGCAGTCAGTCGCTTGACTGGATGTTTTCCGTATGTAGAATAAGGCTTTTTGCAGACGGCTTGCGGACGGGAAAATGACGGCGTAAAAATAGCAACCATAAATGGCTATTTACGTAAATGGCTGTTTTGCTATTATAAAATTCTTTATAATAAAAGTTTTTATAATTCACTAAACGGCTGCATACTTTTGTTTAACCCAATAGCCAAACAAGTTATCCAATAATTTATAGCTTCCGCGGGATTCCTTAATCACAAGTTCCTTTTCCATCAGGATAGGCAGGTATCTGCCAATAGTTGTTGTTGGCTCATTCAATTCTTTGGCTATATCGGTTAAGCTTTTCTTGCCTTTTGATAGGGAGATAACTATCAATTTTTCCATAAATTCTTCAGAATTTTCTTCTGATATGTGTCTTCCTACATAAATTCTTATCCCTAGTTTCGGAACCACCACATAAAAATCAACACCCATACGATCACCTCATCGGTTTTCTTCTATTAGCCACTTCCAGAGCTTCTTGTAGGTTATTTTCTTACCGTCAACCTCTTCTTTGGTTTCGTAATCTTTGGTAATTACTAATAGTTCCCCTTTCTTCCCATCCAAACCAAACTCACCGGCAGCTTCAACTAGTGCTTTAAGCTCTCGTTCTTTCGTTTTTTCGTCATCCAATTCATACACGACCTGAATAAGTTTCTTGACTTCGCTTCCCTGCCGTATGATAAAATCCACTTCTTGGTTACCGGCTGATCTATAATAAGAAATCCGCCCTAACGGAGTGAGCTTTCTTCTAAGCTGTAAAAAGACGGCGTTTTCGTACACTCTTCCAAAATTCTTTTTTCCTCTTGCGGCATAGAAAAATCCAGTATCGCCAAGGTAGACTTTTCTAGGATAAAGTGCCTCGTCCTTTATTTTTGTTGAGAATACCGGGACAAAAAAGGCTAGATAAGCGGTTTCAAACAACTGTTCCAGTTCTAACAAAGTACTCTTACCTATTTTATGCCCCATATTCTTCATTACATTCTCCAATTTTGTTGCTGAAAAAAGTGTGGTTCCAATCAGCTGGGCTGAGAAATCTGAAACTATTTTCAATGGAACTGTTGAAAGTGCAGCAACATCCAACGCAATTATAGAATTCATATATTCTTGGATCATGCTAACTTTGTTTTCGGATAACACTACCTCTGGGAATCCCCCATATATCAAGTAATTATCCAATTCGCGTTCAACAATACCAATCTTACGCGTTGTTTCGGGCATTTTTATATTTCTGAATTCAAGAAACTCTACAAAAGACAAGGGGAAAAGTTCAAAGTAAGAAATCCTGCCTCTCAGTGCTTTTGGCGGGAACCTAGATAGTTTGTTTAATGACGAGGTAGTGACCAGATGCACACTTTTCATTTCATTTATTCTATGAATCCAATTTTCCCATTCCTTTGCAGAAGTTACTTCGTCTAGCAATAGCCAATCTGCATCAGGAGTTTGTTTAAGTATCGTGTCAAGTGCTTCTGGGATCTGTAACCGATTGTCCTCCAAATTTGCATAAGCTGCTTTTTTTCCAAGGGCTGCCAGTTTCCTATAAATTAGCATCAAAACCGAACTTTTTCCTGCCCTTCTTATCCCTGTAATGGATACAACCCTAGTTTTGGATTCGTCTATGGTTTTATTGATGTTGAACTCCCTATTTTTGAGTGATTTGCTTACTGCAGTGGCTCCCCATTCTCTAAGCACATCTTCTATGTTTTCCATAATCGTTTTTATACAGAACGACTTTATAAAGATATCGTTTTCCATGGGGCCGAATAAAAATTGGAGTGTGTGCCAGTCAATTGCCTAACTCTCTTCAGGTCAGCCTTTATATAGAACAGCTGCTAGACCAACCTCCAATTGTTCGACGATTCGAACAATGGACCACAAATCGAAACGTCGATTTGTAGGTCGACAAAAAGGGCAAAAAAGTCGAGAGCGTCCGAGTGGACGACGCTTCGTCCACTGGACCACAGAACGTTGCGACGTTCTGTAGGTCCTCAGGTCTGGTCTGAGGTTTCTTCCCCTGCAATTTTAATTACTACCATTTGCTCTGGAATGCACCAACAATGCGTAGCTTTTGGTTGCTGGCATCCACGATTAGTATAAATTCACCTTTTTCGTAAGCCATTGGTTGGTTTAACGTTATGTCACTTTCATTCAAATGTCCTTCAATAAATTGCATGTTCGAATACGCATGTATCTTGCCTCTTAACTCATCCTTGTAGAATGGGCTTTTGATGAACCTGCCGTTAATAACATTGCCAACTTCATGATCGTAACGTAATGGCACAAGGATACTTCGCTCAAAAGGTTCACCCTTGTAGGCTATGCTGAACATGGCTCCTGCCGAAACTTCCTCAACCTCATTGCCGTGGAGCTGGATATTTCGTACCTCAGCTTCCTTCTTATCAGGAAGCACATAGAACTTATCCGCCTTCTTCAGTTTCCCGGATTTCAGGATACCGTGAGCAACATGACCCAGCGATTGGACATTTTCAGTATTATGGATGAGGCCAAATAAGCTATTGCCTGCTTCCATGGGGTTTAGTGAGAGCACCTTGGCTTTCGCAGCTTCCATATCTGCAACTTTCTCGAATTTCTCGAGTGTGGTGCCGGCAAGTGGCAGAGATACTTTTGAAACGATTAAGCCGTTTTCGCATTTGAGCGAACTGAGTGCAATTATTATTTCACCTATCTTGGGTGTTAAACTGTCAACAATAAGTATCACATAATCTGCCATGGAAAGTGCATAAAGAAGCGGTTGTATCTTTTCAGGATATCCGATCGTATCTATAAGTGTTATACTCTTCTCTTCTGGATTATAAAAAACAAGCTCACGTCTCGAAGTTTCTTTGCCTAATGATCTGCAGAATTCTTCCCTTAATTCCGGTTTGTCCGACAAGACAGCAACGAGCATGCTTCCACCCCAGATAATAATATGGAGAAAAGTTAATAGAATATTACTATACTGTGATTTGCACACTTCTTAGGTGATATGATTTATAGCACAGGCGCTTTTGAAAATGCCCTTAGCAGAGCCTTGGATGCTTCATTTATGTTTAATGCTCCTCCTTTTAGCAGCAATTTTCGTCTTTTTGCAATTTCTTCTATTAATTCTTCCGGCTTGTCACTTTTTAGTTTCATATCAAAATACTTCTCTATCCATTTGGATAATTTTTCATCTGTAATACATTTTTGTGCAACCTTTAAGGCGTAGAATTCAAAATTTTCCAATCCATCTATGTTTATGGCCCCCTTCCTGAGCAGTTCGGTTCTTTTCTCATATTCTGGAAAAACCCCAGGTGAATCAATAAGGAGTATCTCATAAGGAAGCCGTATCCACTGAATATTCGTTGTTGTTCCTGCAATAGGCGTTGCGCGAGCAACTTCTCTGCCGGCTAATAAATTTATTATTGTACTCTTGCCAACATTGGGATAGCCGACAACCACTACTCTTGGTCTTTCTTTTCCTTTTGCCAGAATTGCATTCAAAATCTTTTTTCTTTCCTTGTTCTTATGATCTGATTTTGAAGATATTGGCAAGTACTCTTTTTTATCTATTAATTTTAGTGTTTCATTGCCAACCAGATCAATTTTATTGGCTATTTTTATAAGTCTCTCCCGTCCAGCCCAATGCTCCAGTTTTCTAACTCTAGTGCCTTCCAAGTCTCGTGCATCAAGGACTTCTATTATTACTTCGCATTTTCTTAGCAATAGCCTAAAACCAGCCCATCTATCTGCAAGTTTTTTTCCAAAACGGATACCTCTCTTTGATTTTGACATATATCAATATGTACTTAGCTTATTTATACCTTATAGAACCACTTCTAATTCTTTGCAACTGTACCTTTCGATTTATCGGTCGACAAAAAGGGCAAAGACAAGGTTGCGTTCTCGGGTCTGCTCTGAGCATTCTTCCCAACAAGGTTAGGCTAGGGTAATAAAAGATTTTTTAATTTGTTAGCCCACAAGGTTTAGTTAGGGTAAATAAAAAGTTTTAATATCGCTAGCTAAACCTTGTGCCAAACCTTGTTCCCTGCAATTTATTTACAAAATTTTAATCCCTACCCGGCCATTCCTCCTCCTTTACGTTTTCCCGCGCATTCTCCTCGCGTGCCAGCATGAAAAGCCAGTCGCTCAAGCGATTTAAGTATATGATTATTTGGGGATCTATTCTTTCCTTTTTGCTTAGCGTAACAACCCTTCGCTCTGCCCGCCTGCAAACTGTTCTTGCAAAATGCAATAGCGCTGCAGTTTTGCTTCCCCCGGGCAGAATAAAATGTCGCAATGGTTGCAATGCATTTTCTATCCCATTCATATCCTTCTCCAGTTTTTCAATATTTGCAGGACCTATTCCTTTAATTGCAATCGGCTTGGGAGAAGCAAGCTGCGCACCTATGCTGAACAATGTTCGTTGCACTTCTTTCAAACTTTCAATTTTTGGTCCTTTATAATAAGGTAAAATTACGCCTATCACTGCATTCAGTTCATCTACGCTGCCGATGGCTTCCAATCGTGCATGGTCCTTGGGTAGCCGCTTCCCTCCCAACAATCCCGTATCTCCTTTATCCCCCGTACGCGTATACACCGGCATATGCCATTCTCCCGGATAACGCTTAAAATCCCTATTCCTACACCTTTTTATATCATATCTAACATATCATCTCCCATGCTGCTAAGAAAACCCGATGGGATGTGGCACGGGACTCCTTTACACCTCGCCGAGGCCATGGCTGTTCGGGTTCCGGGGACCCTTCTTCCTGCCCGCATTTTCCGCAGATATATGGAGCGGTATACCGATCGCCGTCTAGATGCCACACTCGAGCGTCTTCATAAAAACAAACGTACCGAGTTTCAGGACTGGAGCGAACTGAGCCGTCTGATCGCACATCTGTTTCGCGAACCGCTAGGCGAGGGAATCCGCCTTCCCTACACCTACCGCCATTCGGATGAAGTAAAGTTATTCGCGTACATTCTATTCTCGGAGTTACTTGCCGCCAATCTGCTTCCCCCTCAACTTCCTTCCCCGCGGGCCCTCGCCTCTTCTGCCGGTATAGCTCATGACAACGGGAAATATCTCCTTCGCCGAGGTCTGCTGGGGCTGGCTGAAAAAATGGATGTCCACCTATGGGGCCGCTGGCCGGTGTGGCCTGGCCGGGATGCCACGGATCTGGAGCGCGATATCATCCGCAAGGGGCACCTGGATGCAGGCAAGCGTCTTCTGGATGCGCTCTCCTTTGAAGGAAAAGAACGTATTATCGGCATGGTGGAATGCCACCATATCAATTTCGATGGCCGTTCCTACCCGGACAGTTCCAGCTATCCGGAGAATATTGCCGGCCGCGACCTCCCGATTGAAAAGCGGATAATGAAGCTCTGTGATGCCATGAGCGCAGTACTCCCCCGTTTCTACCGGGAACGTAACGTGGTGCAGACATTGGAAGAGGCCACGGCACTCATGATTGCGGCTGCAGGCAGGGAGGTGGATCCTTTGCTGGTGGCCCACCTGGCACACGGAATTTACACCGTCCCGGTTATGGCCATGGATGAATTGCTCGGATTTTCCCGCCTCCTCCAATCTTCCGGGAGCGAAAGCAGTACCATACTCCCTTATATCCTAGACCATCCTGTTTATCTGCAGCATATCCATCGGAGCCGGAGAGGAAAACTCGAAGCGTATCAGCGTGAATTGCAGCAAACAGATGTCCGCACCGATAGCGATCTTGCCTATGCATCCCGGGTGCATCATGCCTATTCCTCTGCCCCACTTGTTTTCCCGTGATTCTTTCCTGTATGTTTTTATACCTATTGGAATAATCTATCCCTATGGCTTCTTCTGGCTCACTGAAAGACAGCTACGACGTCATTGTAGTCGGCGGTGGACCCGCCGGTTCGGCCTGCGCCACCTACCTGGCCAAGCAGGGCCGGGATGTTCTATTGCTGGATCGTGCCAAATTTCCAAGGGATAAGGTATGCGGTGATGGGACGAGCGGCAAAAGCGTGCAGATTCTTAAGGAACTGGGTGCGCTGGAAGCCGTTCAGGCCGCCGAGCATCAGGACATGTATGGCGTTACCTTCTCCTCCCCGAACGGAATGGTGGTCCCGATCGCATCCGCGGACAAGAGCAAGCAAAAAGCACCCGGTTTTGTTTGCCGGCGCGAAGTTTTCGATAACGTTTTGTTCCAGCATGCCAAAAAATTCTGCACGGTAATCGAAGGATTTTTCGTCAACGATCTGATTCGGGAAAGCGACCAGGTCGTGGGCGTCACCGGCATGGACAGCTCTACGCGGCAAAATCACACCTTCCGTTCAAAACTGGTGGTCGGTGCCGATGGCGCGGGCAGCATCGTCGCCCGGAAAGTGGGGTCGGTCAACAATGATGAAAAGCACCAGGTAGCCGCCATCCGGGCGTACTATAAGAATGTAGAAGGAAATTCCGATCAGATCGAATTGCACTTTGTGCCGGAGGTAATCCCCGGTTACTTCTGGATATTCCCGTTGCCGAACAAGCACGCGAACGTGGGGATCGGCATGCTGGTAAGTCACATGAAACAGAAGCGCGTCAATCTCCAACAGGCTATGTTTGATGCCATCCAAAACAATGCCCTATTCAAGGAACGTTTTGCCAATGCGCAGGTGGAAGGCGGCATCAAGAGCTGGTTCCTGCCGCTGGGTTCCAAACGGGTGAAGGTAGCCGGCAACGGCTGGATGCTGATCGGCGATGCCGCTTCGCTCATCGATCCATTCAGCGGCGAAGGCATCGGAAACAGCCTGGTCAGCGCCAAGGTGGCCAGTGGAATTATTGCGGTTGCATTCCAAAAAAACGATTTCACCGAAGCTACACTGGGTGCGTTCCAGAAAGCGCTGTTTGATGAGCTGGGCCATTCGCTAGATACCAGCTACAAACTGCAAAAAATCGGCCAAAACACCTTCCTCCTCAACTGGATTATCGGCAAGGCCGCCCGGAAAGAAAAGGTCCGCCAGGCCATCAGCGCTGCCTTAATCAACCCCGAGCAGCAGAAGCAGTTCTATTCCCCATGGTTCTATCTTAAGCTGTTGTTCGCATAGTTGTAAGGTACAGTTGCAAATGTTTTTAAATATATCGCCATAAATTATAACTTATGGTTCAGGCATTAAAATCAAAACCTAAAATAAACCATTCTCCAAGCGCTTTTCACAAAGCAGCCTTGTTTGCTGGTCTCCCACTTGCATTGGCTTCCTGTAGCCATACTGCACCAGAAGTTGTTCCAGTGAAGATGACGCCTCCTCACTCTTCAGCACCTTTGGCAGCTGACTTTCCTTCAGATAGGGCTTGGAAAGTAGGAGATGGACAGCCTGTCATAATGCCCAATGTTCCTCCAGATGGTACTAAGGTTATTCGGTTGGCTCGTGTGATGGAAAGTAAAATATTCCCTAGGGGAGCAGCTGTCGTAGAAATTCTTGATTCTCAGGGCAATGTAGAACGAATATTCATAGAAGCTGGCACTAGCGTCGCTTTCTCGCATCATGGTTTTCAGATAAGGGTAGATTCTGTTGATACTACAAACTCCTCCGCATCAATCGAAGTTGAAAGTTTTCCAAAATAATTTAATTTTAATTCTTTCTAATCAATTTAAATTCCTTCTTTTTGTAATAAAACCATGCAGGTTACCTGGAAAAAAATAGACCCAAAGGATTACACCGATGAAATTCTGGCTGTGGCCTTGCTACAAGGGGAGAAACTGCCTTTTCCGGAAATCACGAAAACTATCCGGAAGGAATCCTTTGAAGGCAAGACCGATCAAACGTATACCCTAGATACGCTGGGCAAATTCCCGTTCAAAAAATTATTCTTATTCGGTTGGGGGGACAAAAAGGACTTTCACACCGATTTAATTCGAAGATTCGCCGGTGTGGCTATCCGCTATGCAGTAAAGCTGAAGAGCGACCGTATCGGGTTGGTATTGCCTTCCATGTCATCGGCCAACACCGCACAAAGCCTCACCGAGGGAGCGGTCCTTGCCAATTACAGCTGCACCAAGTTCAAAAGCAAGAAGGAAGATGTATTCGAAGTAAAGGAGGCGCACATCCTGACAAAAGAAAACGTGCAGGATGCGGTTGCCCATGCCGCAATCCTCGCAAACGCCCAGAACTACGTTCGCGACATCAATGAAAACCCGGCCAATATTGCCACTCCGCAGATGCTGGCCGAAGAAGCGAAAAAGCTGGCCAGGCAGAACGGGCTCGGCATAACGATACTGGAAAAATCCGACCTGAAAAAAATGAAAATGAATGCGATTCTGGCGGTTAACCAGGGCAGCGACGTCCCGCCCGTCCTCGTCGTTCTCGAATACAATAAACACAAGAAAAACCTTCCACTCTATGCGGTGGTAGGCAAGGGCATTACCTTTGATTCGGGTGGCATTTCGCTCAAGCCCGCCAAGGGCATGCAGGAGATGAAATATGATAAAACCGGTGCCGTTACCGTGCTCGGCATCGCCAAGGCGGTAAGCGAACTACAGCTGCCCATCCGCCTGATCGCCGCGTTTGCGGCTACGGAAAACCTGCCCTCCGGCAGTGCACAGAAGCCCGGAGATATCATCACGGCATACAACGGCAAGACGATCGAAGTGTTAAATACGGATGCAGAAGGACGTTTGATCCTTGCGGATACGCTTGCATACGTGGCAGAACAAAAGCCGGAAGCCATCATCGACCTTGCCACGCTCACCGGTGCGATCATCGTTTCCCTGGGCCGTCATCGCATTGGCTGTTTCTCCAACGACGATAAGCTGGCCAACGTTCTCTTCGCTGCAGGCGAAGAAACATTCGAGCGCGTATGGCGCATGCCGCTTGACCAGGAATATATTGAAATGAACAAAGGCGCTTTTGCAGATATCAGCAACATCGGCAGCGAAAAAGGCGAGGCCGGCAGCATCACGGCCGCGGCATTCCTCCGCGAATTCATCGGGGATTGCAAATGGGCCCATCTGGACATTGCCGGCGTGGATCACATTGCCGACAGCCATGGTTATCTGGGAAAAGGTGCGAGTGGCATAGGTGTGCGGTTAGTTACCAACGCATTGGAAAAACTCGCGAAGAAATAGGTCATGCCTCAAACCTATAATAATATTGCCGCAAACCTAGTTGTCCCTGTTCATCATAAACCAACTGTCCACCTAATTTTTCCATTCTCTCGAAATACACCCTTGCTTTATCCGGGTGCATGCTTCCCATATACTTCCAAAAAATTCGCCATGGCGTTGATGCAAAAAATTCAGAAAATCCATTTTTTCTAGCGAAATGGCGCGCAGCAGCTAGCGCAATTGATTGCCAATCCCCTGTTAGTTTTCTTAGTTCACTAACCTCGCCATCAAGAGCTGATCTTCTTAATAAGTCCGGTACATCACTTTGTACCTCTTCTAAAATAAGACGATTCTCCAAAATTGTAAATGCGGCTAGCGCAATCGCCCCGTCAGCATGTTCAAACGTGGGATCGGCTATAAGCCTCATTAATCTATCCAGTCCTCCGTTTGTTGGATAGACTGCCAGTTCAAAGTTTCCTATTGGGCTGCCTACTGGTTTTTCTGCAAACGGGCTCGCTTCGTATAAAAAATCATGGTCATCCAAATCTAATCGTCCAAGAGTGGCATATTTTCCATGTAATCTTATAAGTCTTTGAATTTTGTCTTTAGTTAATTTATCCGGATCCGGTTCAGTTGCACCAGCCTTTCTAAGTGCAGTATAAACATCTTCTGCAGACAACATTAGAAATTTGCGGCGTAAAATCCTCCAATTATCTGTTTCTCCTTTATCAAATGTTATCCGATATCTTGCACATGATGTTTCTTTTATTTCGAAATAAATAAGCGCCATGAGAATTGCAACAGCATTTCTATCTTTCTCATCCACGCCATCTGTTAAAAAATCACGCATGGCACATAATAAATAGGAAGAGGTTAATCCATTCCCCACTGATCTCACATCCCTTATTATGCTATCAATATTCCTTGGTTCGGAAAGATCAATTGATAATCTATCCATATCTCCCATGAATTCCGCGATGATTCTGTCGTATATTCTATTCATTCTTTTTAGTGTTTCATTATCAATACTGCTAAGCAGGTCCATTTCCTTTTTTTTACTTTCCCCGCCATCTTCATTGCAATCAGCACGTCCATTCTCCAGATCCTTCTTATGCCGCTCTATATCTCCTCGTGTGAATATTTTTTTCGGGCCTCTTGCCTTTCTATTATTCCTGTCATTCCCGTCTTGTTTTTCGAATTCAACTAAACCAAATAAACTCTCTTCCAGCAATGCCCTTGCGTATAAATATCTGCTGAGATAGAAAT
>Ga0209541_10017692_pt1 | contig 10393 bp, 8 predicted proteins | sample RifCSPlowO2_01_FD_184027 | JGI IMG/M metagenome (GOLD analysis project Ga0209541, IMG submission 184027) | Groundwater microbial communities from Rifle, Colorado - Rifle CSP2_plank lowO2_0.1 (SPAdes) (version 2) | ecosystem: Environmental > Aquatic > Deep subsurface > Groundwater | place: Rifle... | reverse complement strand
GAGGGTAAATCAAAATCGCAAGCCCTCGTCTGTTTACGTCGACAGATGGTGAACATTATCTGGATGATGCTGAAACACAAAACAATTTACAGAGATGCTTGACTTTTTCTCATAGCGGATCTTCCTCCGCGCGGGGAATTCGCACTCCCGCCAAAACAAATTAGCCGAGTTTTTGCGAACCCTTTTCCCAGAAAATAGTTTCGCAAAAACTCGTCCATATTTGCATTTCGCACTCCGCCTCCATTCCCAGATTATTAGTGGCGGAGTGCGTATCATTTGCACATTTCCGCTCTCTCGCTTGGCGAGAGCACGCGCGTAGTCGCGCGTGAGGGCTTTGCCCTGCGGAATGTACCGACTATTTATTTTGAAAATAGGTTCTGATATGGTTTAATAAACACACAAAATTTATTTGTTTTCTCTCAGCAGTTCGTCAATTTTTTGTCTGTGTTTTTCGCCGAGGTCAATGGCTATATCCACAAAGGGGATTGTTTTTATCTCCAGTTTTTTCTTAAAAAATTCGCGCAGTTCCGGACGCTTGCGTTTGGCAAATTCCAAGGCCGTCTTTTCTTTTTCAGTCGGAAGCACGGTGATGAATATGATGACGCGCTTCAAATCCGGAGAGCAAGTGGCGGAGGTTACGGTGATGAGGGATGTTCGATTATTTTCCCGCCCCAAAAATTCCGCTGAAAGCTCTTTTAAGTAATTTGCCACTTTTTCGTTTCTATTGCTCATTTCATTTTTGTTCTACTCTGAATAATTCTATAATATCGCCTGGCGCAATTTCCATCTTTGATTCCACCATCATGCCGAATTCTGCGCCTTCTTCTATCACACTCGTTTTTACCTTGCCTTTTTCCAAGTTTACAATCTTGCCTCTGCCTATTTCAAATTCCCGGCGGATGATTTTAACCGTGCCGTTTAGGAGCATTTGCCCCTCCAGCACTTTTCCTCCGATTATCTGCCGTTCCTTGGTTCGGCTGAAGGCCCGGATAATTTTCGCCCGTCCGGTCGTCTCCACCGTCTCAATTCTGGGTCTTCTTTTTTCCATTTCTTCCGTGAGCCATTCTGTCATTTTATAAATGATGTCAAAGAAAGAAATTGTGATTCCTCTTTTTTCCGCGACTTCGATAGCGCTTTTGTCCGCTTTCACATTGAATCCGATGACAATCGCATTTGCACTATCTGAGATATTCTTGATGTCTGATTCAGAAATCGGTCCTACGCCTTTTGCAATAATTTTAAATTCTGCGCTTTCCCTGTTTGTCCCGTCTGCTCCTTTGCTTTTTATTTTGCTTATCTCTTTTTCAATGGCTTCAAGGCTTCCGGACACATCGACTTTGAGCAGTATCGGGATTATTTTTTTGCCTTTATTCTCTCCCCCTTGAGAAGGGGGAGTGCTCCGACCTAAGTCGGAGCGAGGGGGTAATTTTTCCGCATATTTCTCCGCATCCTTTTTGTTTTTAAAAGATTTAAACATGCCTCCCACTTTTGGCATTTTATTAAAACCGCAAAGGCGTACGGGTGAAGAAAAAGAAGCGCTGTCTATCATCTCTCCTTTAAAATTTTGTATGATGCGGGTGGAGGTGATGGCGTCTTCCACAGCCACAAACATTCCTTTGCGCAAGGTTCCGTTTTTAACAACTAAAGTCGCTTGTATTCCGCGCTTGGAGTGAATGTCCGCTTCTATTACAAAGCCGGAGGCTTCCTCTTCAGGATTTCCGATGAAATTTTCCATTTCCGCCAAAATTAAAATGAGTGACAGAAGATTATCCACTCCGGCGCCGGACTTAGCCGAGATTTCCGCGTAGGGAATTTTGCCTCCGTAATTTTCCAGGTAAATTTCATTTTCTGCCAGTTCTTGTTTGGTTTTTTCTATGTTGGCGTTTGGCTTGTCTACTTTATTTATGGCGACGATACAAAGGAGCTTCGCTTCGGTAATCGTTTTCCATGCTTCAACCGTTTGCGGTTTTACGCCGTCTTCGGCTGAGACGACCAAGATGGCAATATCGGCGACTATCGCTCCGCGCTGACGCATTTTTGAAAAGGCTTCATGTCCCGGGGTGTCCAGAAAAGTGATTTTCTTTCCTTGGCTTTTTTCATCCTTATGTAAAACTTCATAAGCGGAAATGCATTGAGTGATGCCTCCAGTTTCGCATTCAACCATATTTGTTTTTCGGATGTAATCCAAAAGCGTTGATTTGCCATGGTCAATGTGACCCATCACCACCACTATGGGAGGTCTCGGTGTCGGATTTTGTTTTCCATCATTTTTTTTCATTTATTTTATTTGAGCTCTTTTTAATACCTCTTTTTCCTCAGAGCTTAGTTCATATTCTGATTTACTATTTTTTATAGGTTTAGCAAAGACGCTCATTCGCTCACGGGAATATAAACTGGAAAACACCACACCGTCGCCTTCTTCGTTTAGCATGCCGATTGCGAAACTTTGGTTACTGCCTTGGTCAGGAAAGGGATTGAAGCGCACGGTTTCAAGCCCGCGGATGCTTTTTTTCATTTTGGTATTTATCACAACGATATCTTTTTCGATATTTTCTCTTGCCTTTTTAAGCTGAGTAATGTTGTTTTCCAAAACAGCTATTGTATTCTCCAAATCTTTGGCTTTTTTGCCGAGGAAAAATCTTTTCAAGCGCCTTTCCGTTGTGATAATCCAAACAGCAAAAACAAACACGGCAATTCCGGTTAAAATGAAAAAAATCATTTCGAACTTTATATCCATAGATAGATAATATATACTATTTTCATGGTTAAATCAATCAAAAAATCTCATAATCTTTATATGGATTATGCCGCCAGCGTGGAAGCAAATCCCAGTTCTATACATTCTTTTGGTATAGAAGCAAAGAAAAAATTGCAAAACGCGAGGATGACCGTTGCAGGCGCGCTTTTTGTCAGACCAGAAGAAATAATTTTTACAAGCGGCGGCACCGAAAGCAATAACTTGGCGATACAGGGCACAGTTTTAAAGTTTTGGGAGCTTAGCTCCCATGTGGGAGCTAAGCTCCCAAAACTGCCGCATATCATCACCACCAACATAGAGCATCCGTCGGTGCTAGAAACTTTTAAAATGCTCGCTGAAAGAAAACTTGCGACAATCTCAATTGTGCTTGTCGAAGAAACTGGCATAGTGGACCCGGAAAAAATAAAAAAAGAGATAAAGAAAAACACGGTATTAATTTCTGTGCATTATGCGAATAATGAAATAGGTGTCATACAGCCGATAAAAGAAATTTCGAAAGTTATTAGGCATTACAAAAAAACACACCTCACCCCTTCGCCCCTCTCCTTGGCAAGGAGAGGGGTTGGGGAAAGGTTCCCCATATTCCACACTGACGCAGTTCAAGCCGCGAATTATCTGGATTTAAATGTGGCGAGACTTGGAGTGGATATGCTAACGTTATCCGGTTCCAAGATTGAAGGAGCGGGGAGAGTTGGCGCGCTTTATAAAAAAAAGTCTGTGCTACTTGCAAAAATATTCGGCGGGGGAGACCAGGAAATGGGGTTGCGTCCGGGTACGGAAAACTTGCTTGAGATTTTAAAATTCTCTGATGCGCTGAAATCCGCGCAAAAAATAAAAGAGAAAGAGTCAAAAAAACTAACCAAGCTTCGAGATTATTTTATAAACAAAATAAACTATTCCAATATTCTTGAGAATATTGGAATAGTTTTGAACGGGGACATGAAGAACAGACTGCCGAACAATGTGAACATAACTATCCCGAATATTCCGAGCGACCTTTTGGTGATTGAATTGTCGGTCAGGGGGATCATGGCTTCAGCCAAAAGCGCCTGTAAATCCGGAGATGGAAAAGCGTCTTATGTTATACAAGCCGTCAATCCAAAAGTAAAAGAAACAGATGGCTCATTGCGTTTTTCGCTGGGTAGGGAAACAACGAAGGCGGATGTAAATTACACAGTAAAATCTTTGTCTGAAATTTTGACAAAATTAAAAAAGTGGTATAGTTAGAGTATGGATATAAAAGACTTAAATAAACCACAGCTTATACTGCTTGCAGTCTTGCTGTCTTTTGTCACCTCAATTGCCACGGGTATTACTACGGTCACCCTGATGCAACAGGCGCCGACGTCTTTTACCGCGCCAGTTAATCGCGTTATCAAGCAGACCATTGAGAAAATTCAGCAGGTAGAAGGTAAAACTACTGTGCAGACCGTGGTAGTAAAGGAAGAAGATTTGGTTGTGGACGCGATTGCCAAAAATAAGTCGGCGATTTTTACTGTCAGCAAGGAAATTCTCAATGAAGAAGGGAAGACTGTGGAAGTTCCTGCTGGCAGAGGATTTGCGGTTGCCGAAGGTGGCGCAGTAGTTGTTGACGGCGATTTGGTTCCTGATAAAGGAGTTTATTATCTCAAAAATGACAGCGGAAAATTCAAAGCGGATTTTGTTTCTGCCGATAAAGCCGGTTTTTCTTTTCTAAAGATCAGAGCTCCAGTAAACGAGAAAGACAAACTTGTTTTTACTGTACCTGCCTTTGGAGATTTAAGCAAAATGAAAGCAGGGCAGAAGATTATAGTTGTCGGAAACAGCATCTCCTCTTTCATTTTTGAAGGAACTGATATTAGTTTGCCGAAATCAAGCGCCGGAGCAATCGTGCTTGACCTTGACGGGAATGCTTTAGGAATAGCTTTATCCGGAGAGGATTCCTTTGCGCCGATTAGCGCCATAAATAAATCTTTTAAACTTTCTCTTAATCCGGGCGCGGTGGACTCTGCGGAAACAATGCCTGCAGTTCCGATACTTGCTCCGGCTCTTGAAACACCTGCTTCTTCCGCGCAATAGAAATTAAAATATATGCCACCATTAAATAAATTTACAACTAAAGCCAAGGACGCCATCAAGAAAGCCCACGAGTTGGCAATTGAGCGGGGAGTGAATCATGTTTCCTCTTTGCATTTGCTTGCCGCTCTGCTCTTGCAAGAGGAAAGCATGGTGAATTCTATTCTGGATAAATTGGAAGTTGATACCATGCTTCTGACCGACTCTGTTCTAGAATTGATTGAACTACCGGAGTCCCGCAACACACTTTCTCCTTCATATCAGATTTATCTCAATCCGGATTTGGCGCAGGTCATAGAGCAGTCGGCAAAATTGGCAGAGTTAATGAAAGACGATTTTGTTTCCACTGAGCATCTTTTTATCGCAATACTGGATGTCGCATCCGAGGCGCGCGAGACCTTAGCGCGATTCAGGATTCACAAAGATTCGGTCATGAAGGTTTTACAGGAGTTTCGCAGTCAGCATATAACTGATGTGACGGAACCAAAAAAGTTTAAATTGCTTTTGAAATATACTCGCAATCTGACCAAACTGGCGAAAGAGGATAAATTGGATCCGGTAATTGGACGGGACAATGAAATTACGCGCATTATGCAGATACTTTCCCGCCGTACAAAAAATAATCCTATTTTAATCGGCGAAGCCGGCACAGGAAAAACGGCGGTGGTGGAAGGACTCGCTCAAATGATTGTGAAGGGTAATGTTCCGGAATCTTTGAAAGACAAGGAGCTGGTTTCTTTGGACTTGGGGCTTTTGGTTGCCGGCACAAAATACCGCGGAGAGTTTGAAGAGAGGCTGAAAGGCATTATGAAAGAGATTGAACGTTCGGACGGCAAGGTGATTATTTTCATTGACGAGATTCACACGATTGTCGGCGCCGGAGGCGCCGAAGGTACGATGGACGCTTCTAATATGCTCAAGCCCGCTTTATCGCGCGGGGAGTTGCGTGCTATAGGAGCCACGACCCTGCGGGAATATCAAAAACATATAGAAAAGGACCCGGCCCTGGCTAGGCGTTTTCAGCCTGTTTATATTGACGAGCCTTCTTTGGAAGATGCCATTGCCATATTGCGCGGACTGAAAGAAAAGTATGAACTTTTCCATGGAGTCCGCATTACCGACGAAGCCATAGTGTCCGCGGTCAATCTTTCCGCTCGCTACATCACAAACAGATTCTTGCCGGACAAAGCTGTGGACTTGATAGACGAAGCTTCTTCTTCGCTGAAAATAATGCTGGAGAATAAGCCGCCGGTTTTGGAAGATGCGCACAGGAAAATAATGCGTTTGGAGATTGAAAAGGAAGCGCTGAAAAAAGAAGTCGCCAGTTTAGGAGAAGAAAAAGAACACGAAAAAACCAAAGAAATAAAAAACAGACTCAAAGACATAGACAAAGAAATCGGCAATCTATCCGAAAAGACGAAAGAGCTCGCGCTCAAGTGGCAGAATGAAAAGACCATTGTCGTGGAAATTCGCGCGATTAAGAAAGACTTGGAAAGTTTGCGTCTGGAAGCTGAGAATGCCGAAATGAAATCCGATCTCTCCCGAGCGGCGGAAATACGCTATGGCAAAATACCCGCTTTGAAAAAAGAGCTGGATGCGAAACTCCTGCGATTAAAAAAACTGCAAAAATCTCGCCGAATTTTGAAAGAAGAAATTACCGCTGAAGACATTGCCGAAGTGGTTGCCCGCTGGACGGGGATACCGCTTGTTAAAATGCTGGAAGAAGAGCGTGAGAAGTTAGAAAAAATGGAAGCAGAGTTGAATAAACGGGTAGTGGGCCAAAATGAGGCTATCAAACGAGTTGCGGATGTTGTCAGGCGTTCTCGCGCAGGTATCGGCGATCCAAACAGACCCATCGGTTCTTTTATATTTTTGGGTCCGACGGGGGTCGGCAAGACGGAGCTCACCAAAGCGCTAGGGCAGTTTATGTTCAACGACGACAAAGCGATTATTCGGGTGGATATGTCCGAATATATGGAAAGGCATTCTGTATCTAAGCTCATCGGTTCACCTCCGGGATATGTCGGCTATGATGAGGCAGGACAGCTGACCGAATCTGTCCGTCATCGTCCTTATGCGGTGGTGCTTTTTGACGAAATTGAAAAGGCTCACCCGGAAGTTTTCAATATGCTTCTCTCGGTGATTGACGAAGGCAGGCTGACCGACGGCAAGGGCAGGGTGGTGAATTTCAAGAACACCATTATCATTTTGACTTCTAACATCGGAAGCCAGTTTGTTGAGAAGATGGAGTCCATTGGGTTTTCCAATAATTCTCCAAAGACCGATTACAACAATATGAAGGAAAAAGTGATGGAAGCGCTCAAAGATAATTTCCGTCCGGAATTTTTAAATCGTCTGGATGAGATTATTGTCTTTGATGTTCTCTCCGAGTCTGCCATTAAAGAGATAGTTAATCTGCGAATCAAAGTGGTCAAAGACCGCTTGGCTGGCAAGGGTATCGCTCTTGAAATTTCCGAAGAGGCTTTGTCTTATCTGGCAAAAGAAGGCTACAATCCGCACTATGGCGCGCGCCCCCTAAATCGCTTGATTCAGAATAAAATTTTAAATCCTGTCGCATCTTACATCATTTCCAATGGTGTCAGGAAAGGAGATACTGTCATCGTTTCTGTGAAAGACAAAGAGCTACTTATTGAAAAGAAAAAAAGAGTAAAAATAAAAAGTACATATCATGTGCAGGAGAAGTCGGAAGCGTAAGAGCAACGAAGATTTTTCTGTGGATAACTCTATTTGTATACTTTCTATTTATTTTCTATAATACCATACATGCTTACAAAAAAGCAGGCACAGGTTCTTAATTTTATAAAAATTTATAGGGAAAAATACAATTACGCTCCTTCTCTTGAAGAAATCAAAAGCAAATTTAAGCTAGCTTCAGTTTCAACAGCTCATTATTACATAAGCAAGTTGCAAGACGCAGGATTTTTAAATAGGGAACACAATCAACCTCGCGCAGTTTCTATGATAGAGGCAAAACAAACAATTGAAATTCCTATTCTTGGCGCAATAACAGCTGGAGCGCCGATTGAGGCGATAGAAATTCCGGACGAAACTATTACAATCACTAAGGATGAAATTGGACAACAAGGAAAGCACTATGCCTTACATGTGCAAGGTAGTAGTATGATTGACGAGGGTATTTTTGATGGAGATATTGTAGTTATAAGAAAACAAGAGGTAGCAGAAAATGGTCAAACTGTTGTCGCCGTAATTGATGACAATGAAGCAACGCTTAAAAAGTTATATCGTGAAAAAGGAAGATTCAGACTTCAACCCGCAAACCCAACCCTATTTCCCATTTATCGAGACGAAGTAGAAGTCAGAGGTGTTGTCGTTAAAATAATTCGCAATCTTGAATCACAGCTTGACCAAGGACAATCTAGAAAAGAAAAATATGTCCGTAAAATAGATTACTCATGGGATTATAGAGGAGAAAAAACAAAATCATATACACATGGGATACATACTTATCCTGCTATGTTTATTCCGCAAGTAGGAAGAAGATTGTTAGAAACTTATAGCAAAGAGGGAGATACTATTTGTGATATTTTTTGTGGCTCTGGAACTGCTCTTGTTGAAAGTAAATTACTTGGAAGAAATGCTTGTGGTATTGACTTAAACCCGCTAGCAATTTTCCTCGCGCGTGCAAAGACGACACCAATCAATCTGCAAAAATTAACAAAAGAATACATAATATTATTAGACAGAGTAGAAAAAATAAAAGAAAACCAAATAAAAAGACCGGAGTTTAATAATATTGATTTTTGGTTCAAAGATAAAGTAATAATTAAACTTGCCAAGCTGAAAAAAGCTATAAAAGAAATAAAAGACAAATCAATTCAAAATTTCCTAATGGTTGCTTTTAGTGAAACTGTTCGCTATTCATCAAATTGCAAAAATGGTGAGTTTAAATTGGTTCGCATGAAGGGAGAAAAACTTGAAAAACATGACCCAGATGTATTGGGTATTTTTCGCAAACATGCAGAGAAGAATATTAAAGGAATAACTGAATTTTATAAAGATTCTAAAAAAGATGTGTGGACAAAAATTATTTACGGGGATTCGTCAAAAGATAATGGCATAAAAGAAAAATCCATTGACTGTATTATTACCTCTCCTCCATATGGAGATAGCCGAACAACAGTTGCTTATGGTCAATTTTCTCGGCTTTCTTCACAATGGATAGATATATTTGATGATCCAAATGATGCCTCCGGAGTAGATAACACTTTGCTTGGTGGTAAAGCTACTAAAAATTTAATACACCTTTTACCGTCTGATTACTTAAAAGAGTCATTAGAGAAAATTGCTAAACAAGATGAGGCAAGGGCAAGGGATGTGTTAAGTTTTTATATTGGATTGAATGACTGCTTAAAACAAGCTTATAAAATCCTAAAATCTAAAAAGTATTTCTGTTTAGTAATTGGCAATAGGCTAGTTAAACAGGTTAGAATCCCTACAGATTTTATAATAGCGGAATTAGCAGAAAAAATTGGCTTTACCTGTGAAGATATTATTGTTCGTAACATTCCAGGAAAAAGAATGCCAATTAAGAATTCGCCAACAAACATTGTAGGAGCTTTAGAGGAAACTATGAATAAAGAAAGTATTGTTATTTTGAGAAAAAATTAAAGAATTTTTTTGTGAATTTTAAACAGAAGAGGCAAGAATTTTTCATTCAAACGAAATGCTGAACCGTGGTCGTGGGGTTTCCCCGCATTTTTACCACTATGATAAACACCGAGGCGTATGTCATATTTTGAGTGCGCTAGGAATTTAGTCGGGTCAATTTCTTTTAGAATATAGGCGTTTTTGTAGTGGAAATATTCATGCCCGCGCATATTTTTTGTTTCAGCACGAACTAATATCAAACCATTTCCTATTTTTTCTATTGCCTTCTGTTTAAGAAAAGCTAAACCGTAATATCCTAAAAGTTTTCCTTTTTTAAGAATTAGTAATTTTCCCTGCTTCTCATCAATGGTGGCTTGAAAACCCATGCCGTTTCTTTTGCCGTCACTAATTGTTTGGTGAAGAATTTTAACTTTCGGAAATTCCTTATCAGGATAACCAAAACGTTTTCTAATTTCTGAATTTGTGATACCTTCAGGGCTTTTAGTGAACAACGTCATCATTGAAATAGTATTGATTCTTTGGGACTTTAATTCCATAACGCCAAAATCCGGCAATGCAATATTATTTTCTTTAATCTTTAAATAATCTTCAAGCGTTTTTCCAATTCCAGTATTATGTTTACGGCTTGATTTAATCCACCCAAGTTTCTTGAGAATTTGCAGATCTTTTTTAATTTTTTGAAGTGTCCATTTTTTCATTTAATCTGCAGTATACATTAATTTGCATTATTCTCAAAATAAGATAGAATGCTCATATTGAATATGGGCCGTTAGCTCATCTGGTAGAGCACCTCATTTGCAATGAGGGGGTGGCAGGTTCGAGTCCTGTACGGTCCACCAAAAGATACTTGGTCAGAAAAATGGGTCGCGCGCTTGCGCGCGAGAATGGCGGAAGAGTCGGCGGAATTCAAATCGGGCTTTTGGCTAAATG
>Ga0209541_10017691_pt1 | contig 10393 bp, 13 predicted proteins | sample RifCSPlowO2_01_FD_184027 | JGI IMG/M metagenome (GOLD analysis project Ga0209541, IMG submission 184027) | Groundwater microbial communities from Rifle, Colorado - Rifle CSP2_plank lowO2_0.1 (SPAdes) (version 2) | ecosystem: Environmental > Aquatic > Deep subsurface > Groundwater | place... | reverse complement strand
CAGAGCGCAAAAGCCCGTCGCCGTATCCTGACGCTACAAAAGAGATCCGCAGGGGAATCGCTTATTGCGTGCCGCTCATGAGCGAGAACTCCACATCACACGGGCATTCCGACGGCGCGTCCGCGTGCTTCACCTTGAATAGCGACTGGAACATGACGACGATGAATTGGTCGCCCTTGGTGTACACCGATACTTCCGCCCCCGGCCCGCCCGCCTCGCGCATCATGTCGCGCGCCCACCCCGCCGCCGTGAGTTTGTCTTCGTAATATTTCGTAAACGGCGTAGATACCGCGGCGATGTTGGTGGTGTCGGTGGCCGCGGTCGATTTCACAACGGTGACTTGGCCGTAATCGGGCGATGTCGTAGCCACCGCCGCGCCCCATGTGACACCCGTGTAGAGCGGATAGATGTCCGCGTTGAGTTCGGCCTTCGGCGCGTCCGCACTACCTCCCTGCCCCACAAGCCAATACGACCCGCTAAGAACAAGAACGAGTACAACAATAAAGTAGAGGAGAGTCTTGTTCATATGCGCCCAATGCTACCACGAACAAGGAAGGACTATATGATGCAAAGCCACCCTAATCGTTAGCTCGTCTTGCCTGACATTCTCCGCAATTGATCGTGGCATCGTCTAACAATCTCTGCACATCCTTTATAAAACCTCTTTCTAACAGAGGGAGCATGTGCTTTTCACACAAATACACTGTCCGACTCTCTTCTTTGGCGGAGTATCGAGCTGGGAAAAGTGGTTTCTTCATATAGTCCAAATGCTACCACATCTCAGTTTGTGAAATCTTTAAATTCGAAACTTCTAGAAATCTTTCTCAGATTTCTAGTCGAGAGAAATACTATACAACAAAATCCCCCCGATACACTTGCGACTTCGTCGCAAGTGTATCGGGGTTTGCTTGTCAAGTCAAGCAAAATTGGCTAAAACATCAAAGTCCTAAGTTGAAAATGGCTCTGCTGAGCTATTTTATTGTCCCCATTTTAATTGCAATTTCATCTTGACAGTGTATACTGCCCTTAATCACCACGAAAGAGACCCTGGTGCGGGATAGTCCGCATTGGGGGCTTTTTCATTCTGGGGCGACACCCGAGGTAACTACTGGGATTAATTCTAGGATCGAACGTTGGTCGTTTATATATGAAATAGCTGCACCGGTCCTCTTCAGAAGGACGGAGCATTTTACCGGAAGCGCTGGAGATAGTATTACTTCGAGTCGCCCCTTATCAATCAAGGTCCTTGCTAAGGGTGCGTAATCTCCATCGCTAGCAACAATTACAGCTTTATTCAAGTCACCTTCGTACAAATCGCTACAAGCCTTCATTAGTAAATCTGAATCGCAATTCCCTTTTGGTCTGCCATTCTGATAGAGAACATCCTTAAACGCGAGCTCGAATCCGCACTCCTGGAGATGAGCGTAAAGATTCTTGTATTTGGGAACTAGCCCTATAAAAATATATGCACGTTCTACCTGATATTTTTCCTTCAACCACACTCGAAATTTCTTGTAATCAAGTATCCAGTTTAGTGACGGGTCTCGAAGGGCTTTGTCGAGATTTGCCGCGTCAATATATGCAATATTCACTCGGTCGGGCTCCGTTTTAGGACCCTCGGTCGGTGGCGCGTCAAATGGAATTACCTCTTCGTTCATTACTCGGCATTTTAACACGAGACATCGAATATTTACTGGGGGCGGATTGTAGAACACTTATGATAGAATCTCTACATGAAAACCGCGCTGTTGGCGAGTTATGAGAAAGATGCGGCGCTCTTGAGGCTGGGGAAAATGCTTGGCACGGCGGGCTGGCAACTGCTTGGTTCGGCGGGGACGGCTAAGTATTTAAATGAGAATGGTATTCCCTGCCGCGATGTGGCGGAGATAATAGGTGCGCCGATATTGGGCCACCGCGTGGTCACGCTCTCCCGCGAACTCTTCGCGGGGCTCCTCTCGACCGATGCGGACGCGGCAGAATTGGAGAAGCTCGGTGTACCGCGCATTGACCTCGTCTATGTGACGCTCTATCCGCTCGAAAAGACGATAGCCGATACTTCATCAACACCACACGACGTACTTGATAAAATGGATATTGGCGGTCCGACGCTCTTGCGTGCGGCGGCGAAAGGACGGCGACTAACGCTCTCAAACCCTGCGCAGATCGATGCGCTCGAAACATTCATAAAGAACGGAGAGCCGAGAGATGAGTGCGAAGCGCTCACGTTGCAGTTCGCCGCCGCCGCAGAGCGTCGTGTCGCCGATTACGTCTCTGCTTCGGCGGATTATTGGGAACGCGCGTCGAAGTAGTATGTCCGAAACAAACCTCTACACGACCGTCGTCCCGTCGATGATGAAAGCGCTCGGGGCGCTTTCGAAGATACTCGACAAAGCCGCCGCGCACGCGGCAAGCAAGGCGACCGAGCGCCGTCCCGCCTCCTATTTTGAGGCCGCACTCTTGAACGACCACCTCATTTTCGACCAATTCTCGCTTCTCATGCAAATACAGCGCGTCTCCGACAACGCGAAGAACGGCGTCGCGCGCATCGCAGGAATCGAAGCTCCTGCCATGGAAGATACGGAGAAAACTTTTTTCCAACTCAAAGAGCGTCTCGCGAAGACCGCCGATTTCTTGAAGACCATCAAGCCGGAACAACTCGTCGGCAAAGAAGACACCCGCGTCACGCTTCCCTACTGGAAAGACAAATACCTCACGGCATTCGACTATGCGACCGAGTACCTGATGCCGAATTTTTATTTCCACCTCGTGACCGCCTATTCCATCCTGCGCAAAAATGGCGTGGATGTGGGCAAGGACGACTACATCGGCGGCTTGCCGCTGAAAGATCTGTGACCGTATGCCGAAACACTTTTTTTTTGACTTGGACAACACGCTGACGCGCAGCAAATCCCACATCGAGCAGGCACACATGAAAATATTGGTCCGGCTCACGGAGCGGGCCGTCGTCGTCGTCGTCTCGGGGCACGACGAAGGTTCCATCCACCGGCACTTGGGGCCGGAACTCATCGGACGCTACTACATCCTCTCGCAGAACGGCAATCACGCCGAAGACCCCACGGGGCGCATCTTGTGGGAGCGCAAGCTATCAGTCGAACAAGTCGCGGCGACGCACGCCTTCATCGAGAAGGTTCGCGAGCGTTTTCCTTTTCCGGTGAAAGACCCCGATGACATTATCGAAGACCGCGGTTGCGAGGTCGCGTTCAGCATCATCGGTCACCATGAAGATATCCGGAAGAAGGAAGCGTTCGACCCCGACGGCTCGCGGCGCAAAAAGATACTCGACCAAATGCGCGACGACGTCGCGGAATTGGGGGCGCAGAATATCGAGGTACGCATCGGCGGGACGACGGTCCTCGACTTCATGGAAAAAGGCAAGAACAAGGGGTTTAATGTACGCGCCTTCATGGAGCACATGGGATGGCGGGATGAGGATGCGGTCTACGTCGGCGACGCTCTCTTTCCGGGCGGCAACGACGAGACGGTCATCGGTGTTATCCCTACCAAGGCGGTAAAAGATTACAAAGAAACGTTCGCATATCTATCCGAACTTCTTGCAAAATAACATGCCCCCCGCACTAAAAATCACGGACCTCAAGAAGACCTACGCCACGGGCACTGTCGCCCTCAAAGGCGTATCGCTCGAAATACCGCAAGGGGATTTTTTCGCGCTCTTGGGGCCGAACGGCGCGGGCAAGACGACCATCATCGGGATTACGACGGGGCTTGTGAACAAGACGAGCGGGAGCGTTTCCGTCTTCGGTCACAATATTGATACGGAAACCGAGCTTGCCAAAATGCAGATCGGATTGGTCGGGCAGGAGGTCAATTTCAATCCCTTCGAGAAAACCCTCAACATCGTCGTCAACCAGGCGGGCTACTACGGTATCCCCCGCTCAATAGCCATCCCCCGTGCCACGAAACTCCTCACCGACTTGGGGCTCGGCGAAAAGATGGACCAAAATGCGATGACGCTCTCGGGCGGCATGAAGCGGCGCCTCATGATCGCGCGGGCGCTCGTGAATGAACCAAAATTTCTCATCCTCGACGAGCCGACCGCGGGTGTGGACGTGGAGCTGCGCCGCGGCATGTGGGATTACCTCACGGGATTGAGCAAAAGCGGACTTACCATCCTGCTTACCACCCACTATCTCGAAGAAGCCGAACAGCTCGCCAAGCATGTCGCCATCATCAACAAAGGACAGATCGTCGCGGGCGGAACTATGGAAGAGATCCTCGCGCTCCATGACGAGTCCGCACACGCCGGCGGCATCCGTGGCGGAAAACTTGAGGAAGTGTTCCTCCAGCTCACGAGCGAAAAATAATATGTCTCCGTATCAAAAATGGATCTCGTTCTACACCATGCTCCGCAAGGATATCGTGCGCATGTTCCGTATTTGGGTGCAGACCTTTTTGCCGAGCGTCATCACCTCCTGCCTCTACTTCCTCATCTTCGGCACGGTACTCGGTAGCCGCATCGGGGAAATGCAGGGCGTCGATTACATGAGCTTCGTCGTGCCGGGACTCGTCATGCTCGCCATTGTGACCAACGCGTATTCCAACACCTCGTTCACCTTCTTCCAATCAAAATTCTTCTTCCGCGGCATCGACGAAATACTCGTCTCCCCCACGCCGCCCTGGCTCCTCATCATGGGCTTTATCTCCGGAGGCATCGTGCGCGGCATACTCGTCGGCGCTATCGTTCTCCTCGTGTCGGCCTTCTTCACGGGCCTCCATCTCGCGATACACAGCGTCCTCATCATCTTCGGATTCGCCGTCCTCACGGCACTCGTCTTTTCGCTCGCGGGGCTTGTGAACGGCGTGTACGCGAAATCCATGGACGCCATCAACATCGTCCCGACATTCGTCCTCACGCCCCTGGTGTACCTCGGCGGCGTCTTCTACTCCGTGCATTCGCTCCCCGCATGGGCGCAAAGCTTCACGTACGTGAACCCCGTTTTCTACCTCATCAACGGCTTCCGCTACGGCTTCCTCGGAATAGCCGATATCTCGCTCTGGATATCCCTCGCCGTCCTCATGGCTATGATAGCGGTCCTCTCGGGCATTAATTGGTACCTCATCCGCACGGGGTTGGGCTTGAAGCAGTGATACACTCTTCATTATGGCAAAAGATGGCTTGGACGGTGATACCGTAAGACCATTCAAACTGCGTTCAGCGAGCAAGCATCCCAGCGACAGGGTCCGGAACAATAATCAGGAACTCCTGAAGGGTCTTGACGAGAAGGCTCGCACAACGTACTTGTCTCTTAGGGAACACAGGAGTATCAAAGACAATTCGCGTCTGCAGATAGAGCGTGCGGGAATTTCCGTGATGATGACGGGCTTCGAACCGGAAGAATTCGGGCCATATCTCAGTATAGACAGCAAGCACTGGACCAAAAAGGAGTCTTCCGTGTTTCTGATCGCGGAACTCTATCTGAAAAAACGCGGGCTATTGTCCCAAGACGGTACATTGGCGGAGTAGTACGAGTTGGTTTTGAAGTAGTGATACCATAGGACCATGGGAGAAGGCGGAGGAGGAGAAAAAATCCCGAACAACATAGCCTATATCGCAGATGCCCATCGCGCGAAAGATGCCCGGGAAAAACAGCGTGTGCGGGACAACAAGAGACGGGTGGAGGATTTTGTGAGTAGCGCACGAAGTCTCATCAAATTCATGGCGTTCGTACAGCTTGATACCAACCTGAAACCCACCGATGAAGAGGCTGAAAGCGCGCGGAAGGTCGCACTCGGAAAGTCACGAAAAGAACTGGAAAGAATAATCGAAGACCAACGACAAGCGACTGACGCTACGAACCTGACGGGTAAAGAGATCGCCGACATGGAGGCCGCCGCGGCGGAATACATCAAGCGATTCGGGAAAGCGTAGAGACTGACTTTCCGATATAATTAGGTATGGCAAACGACAATGGGGGTGACGGCGAACGCGGCATTATCCTCCCGTTCGCGACTCGTGAGGAACAAGCGAAGAAGCGCGCAGGTGAGATATCCGCAACAGAAGAAGAACTCCGCAATTTCGATGCAAAAGCGGTCAAGATGTTGGAACAACTAAGGGCCGACCGTAGGATTACGCGTGATCTTGTGGAGAGTTACGCGGAGCAGTTGAAGACCGCACTCGATAACCCCGAGGTCAACGCGGCCCAACTTACGCCGTGGATTGGCGTCTCGCCTATCGCTACAAGGAAAAACTCGCCGTTATTTTACGTAATCGCTTCAGCCTATTGCGCGAAACGCGGCATTGTACTGACGGGCGTCGAGATTCCAGAACGAACCCTCGGCCCACATGAGAAAAAGGCCCAAGATATCATCGCAAAATACGGCTTAAGGAAATACAACGCCGAACAATACGCCTCCTTTTCAGAAGAGAGGTTGGACCGCTTCAAGAGCGGCCTCGGACACATTGAACACGAGCAGCTAACATTCATGAGAGGCCAGCTCGAAAGCATACTGGACAGCTTGGACGTTGACGACGAAAAGACCGCTCCGTACTTGCTCGCCGTTGCGGAACTTTACATTGACCATCTCAACTACTGGGAGCGCCACGAGGGACCGAATTCTTGAACACCGCAGGCGCGCTTACGTTTTTCCCTCGGCGATTTCCGCCGCAAGCCCGATATAATTTTCGGGCCGCAAGGCTTTGAGGCGGTTTTTGACGTCGGCGCTGATGTAGAGGCCGTCGATGAACTGCGCGAAATCGTCGAGCGTGACTTTCCGGCCGCGGGTGAGTTCTTTTATTTTTTCATACGGTGCCTCCACTCCCTCTTTGCGCAAGACCGTCTGTATCGCCTCGGCGATGACTTCCGGATGCGCGATGAGGTCAGACCTCATCGCCTCTTTGTTGACGTTTATTTTTCCGAGCCCGCGCAAGAGCGAGCGGTAGCCGATGAGCGAGTGCGCAAATGCGGTGCCGAATACGCGCTCGACGGTCGAATCCGAGAGGTCGCGCTGCAATCGCGAGACAGGAAGCTTTTGCGAGAAATGTGTGAAAAGCGCGTTTGCGACGCCGAAATTGCCTTCCGCATTCTCGAAATCTATCGGGTTGACCTTGTGCGGCATGGCCGACGAGCCCACCTCCCCTTCCTTTGCCTTCTGCCCTACCCATCCGTCGCTGATGTAGCGCCACAAATCCTCTGAGAGATCGAGCAGGATGGTGTTGATGCGGCGCAGGTTGTCGAACATTTCCGCGTAGGTGTCGTGCGGCTCTATCTGCGTCGTGACCTCATTCAATTCCAGCCGGATATCGTACCCGACATTGAGGCCCTCGATGAATTTCTTGGCAAATGCACGCCAATCGGTGTCAGGCGCGGCGACCACGTGTGCGTTGTAATTGCCCGTGGCTCCGCCGAATTTCACAAGAACACTCCGCGCATTGAGCTGCTCCAGCTGCCGCGCGAGGCGCGCTTCGAATACACGCATTTCTTTCCCAAAGGTCGAGGGCGTCGCGGGCTGTCCGTGCGTGCGGGCGAGCATCGGTGTCGCGGCGTGTTCTTTCGCCAATGCAAGGAGCGCACTCCTGACCTCGTCGAGAGCCGGCAGAATAGTGGATTGGAGCGCGGTGCGCAGTGCGAGCGCGTGCGCGATAGAGTTCACGTCTTCGGACGTGAGCGCGAAGTGGGTCCATTCGGAAATATCGGCGAGCGACGTCTTCGCGAGTTTCATCTTGAGGTAGTACTCGACCGCCTTCACGTCGTGATTCGTGGCGGGTATTCCTTCGTACCCTTCCGTTTCTATCTTCTTTACGATGTGCGCTTCCTCGGTCGATATCTGTGAAAGCTGCTGCAGGATGGTTTTCTCCTCGTTGCGGAGCTTCCGCATTCCCACGCCCGCGCCCCCAAGCGCGATGAGGTACTCGCACTCGACGAAGAGGCGTTTGCGGATGAGCCCGAATTCGCTGAAATGTTCGAGCAGCGCCGCGGAAATATCCCGGTAGCGTCCGTCTATCGGGCTGATGGCAGTGAGTGGTTCAAATGGCATATTGTTTCAAATTTTTCTCCATGCGCGGGATGATCGGTAGCCCGCCGGGGACGAATTTCTCGCCCGTGATCTGTTCATACATCTGAATATAGCGACGCGAGAGCTCTTCTACAAGCTCAGGTGGTGCGTTGGGAAGCGTCGCGTCCTTGTAAGGGTCGCAGTTCTCTTTGAACCAGAGGCGCAGGAATTCTTTGTCGAAACTCTTGGGCTGTTCGCCTTTCGCCATTGCGTCGTCATACCCTTCTATCTGCCAGTAGCGCGATGAGTCGGGAGTATGGATCTCGTCGATAAGTACAAGGTTTCCTTTCTCATCAGTACCAAATTCGTACTTGGTATCGACGAGGATGAGCCCGCGCTGTGCGGCTACCTCCTGCCCGCGCAAAAATAGTTTCGTTGCCGTCTCCCTCACTTCGTCGAACAATTCCTTCGTTATCAAACCCTCCGCGATCATCTGCTCGGGTGTGATGGTGCGGTCGTGTCCCTCCTCCTTGGTCGTCGGGTCGAAAATGGGCTCCGACAACTTTTGGTTTTTCTTCATGCCTTCCGGCAATGTCACGCCGCCGAATGTCCGCCCCCCTTTCAAATAGCGCGTCCATATCGCGGTGTCGGTCACACCCGTCAGATATCCGCGCATCACCGCCTCGACCGGCACCATTGCGCATTTCTTCCCCACCGTCACATTCGGGTCGGGTATGGCGAGGACATGATTGGGGATGATGTCTGTGGTCTGCTCGAACCACCACGCGCTTATCTGATTCAGGACCTGCCCCTTCCACGGGATATGCGCGATGATGCGGTCGAAGGAGGAATGGCGGTCTGTCGTCACCAATATCAGCCGGTCGGGCTGTATGTAAATATCCCGCACTTTACCTGTCTTTTTTGCCCCGAGAAATTTGAAGTCTGTTTCCTTCAGTACTTCTATCATAAACAAGTATACTCCATTTTACTAAAGCGGTCAATCACTCGCCTGGCGGTGAGAGGATGATGCGTTCGGGCTCGAAGACCACTTTCCGCTCCCCCGCTTCGACGAAGCCGAGGGGCATGATGTCGTATCCGGCATCCCCTCCGATTTTGAGCGCGCGGTCAACCTCGCTTTTCGGCAAAAATATATAGTACCCGACTCCCCAATTAAACGCCTTGAGGCAATCCTCCATGCCGACACCGAGCTCCTCGTGATAGTAGCGGAATAATTCCGGCACCTGCGGCCAATTGCGGATCTGGTACGTGAAGGGCCGTTTGTCGAATGCTATTTTGCCCACACCGTCGCCCGTCCCCGGCAAAAGCGCGTGGATGTCGACGTTCCCTTCCAGGAGTGCTTCGATGAGCGCGACGTAGGAACGGCTCGGCGTCAGCGCTTCTTCCCCGATAGAGGCGCCGCTCGAAAGTTTCGTCAGAAATTGTTCCGGCAATTCGAGCGCCTTCTGGATAATGAGCGAGACGCCGTTGGCGTGGAGGCCCGACGACGTCACTCCGAGTATCGCGTCGCCGACCGTGAGCTTCCTGCCCGTCACAAGGCGGCTTCCGGGTGCGACAATCCCCGTCACGGAGCCGCTCAAGGTGACAATCTGCTTGACCGGAGCTTTCGGGTTCACGAGGTAAGTGACGCTGGCGGACTCCCCTGCCGGCATCGCCATGCCGACCTCTTCGCAAATTTTGAGGAATCCGGTGGCAAGATCGCCCGCGCGTTTCTCATCCGCGTACCATTCGCTTCCGCTCGCTTCCAGCTGGTCGGTAAATACCACGGGAAGCGCGCCCTGCGCGATGACGTCGTTGACGACGATAAGTGCGGTGTCTATGGCGATGGCGTCGTAATAACTCTTGCCCGTCCTCGCGTACATCCACTCGGCTATCCAATTTTTGTTGCCCAAATCCTCCTGCGTCTTGCACCAGATGTGCTGTTCGTTGCCGCGATACTCGAACACCGCGCCGTGCGCGTGCGTGGCGTCCTCATTGATGAACACGCCGCGTTTGTTGGAGAATTTCAGCGTCTTCTTACCGGCTTCCACCATGGCCATTTTGAACGGCTCCATCTTGGTGTAATCAACGCCTGCTTTCGCGTATGCGCTGTCACTCATATGAGTCCCGCATCTTCGAGATACTTTTTAAATCCCTTCTCCTGAAGCTTCGCGTCTTTTGCTTCGATGTCTTTCGCCATTCTTTCCTTATATATTCTAATGTTCTCAAGAACATTAGAATCACCCATTCCGATAATTTGTGCGGCGAGGATACCCGCATTTTTCGCGCCGTTGATGGCGACAGTGGCGACGGGGATGCCGGGCGGCATCTGCACGGTCGAAAAGAGCGCGTCCACACCTGCCGTCGTTTTATTCATGATGGGTACGCCGATGACGGGAAGTGCGGTGTGCGCGGCAACGACACC
>Ga0209541_10017687_pt1 | contig 10394 bp, 9 predicted proteins | sample RifCSPlowO2_01_FD_184027 | JGI IMG/M metagenome (GOLD analysis project Ga0209541, IMG submission 184027) | Groundwater microbial communities from Rifle, Colorado - Rifle CSP2_plank lowO2_0.1 (SPAdes) (version 2) | ecosystem: Environmental > Aquatic > Deep subsurface > Groundwater | place: Rifle... | reverse complement strand
GGGCATTGATAGGAGATGCCGTGAAATCAGGATTCAAACGATGGAAAAACATTCCATCCGGCAAACCGTTTGTGCCATTCGATCAATTGGATTTCATCTTAGGAGGCAGTCTTTTTGCGGTTATCGTGATGCCAATAACTTGGGAAATATTTCTGACCGCCCTGATTATTACGCCTCTCTTACATCTGCTTGTGAATATTCTGGCATACCATCTAAAACTAAAGAGTGTGTGGTGGTAAGATCATGCTGAGCTGCCGGCTCAATCTCAAATACTTCATGCTGGTATGCATATCGATGCCACTCTCGCTTCATGCATGATTCACTGAATGTCGTCCACCCTGTGTAGAGCAGGTGTCTCAGTGAAAAACATTGTGAAGGGACATGAACTGCATCAATCGTCTTATTCGTGATAAGAGCCTGAAACGCCTCTGTCCGATTTGGCTGTGGTTTTGATGTTGGAATATCAATGTAGAAACCAAGATCTCGCGGATGATGAGCATCTGAGCCGATTGCGTAAAATGCATGCTCTCCATTTTTCACAAGTGATTGTGAAAGTTGCACGCTGTCACGTAGCTTCTTTTCTACATTGTGCAGCCATGTCCAAGGCATGTACTTGAAAAATTTCTCCAGAAGAAGATAGCACCCGTTTTGCATTTCAAAGGCGGGTACTTGTCTCAAAAAATCCAACATGCTTCCTTCGTCAGGAAATAGTTTCTTCAACGGATTGCCGGGAAGAAACGGATGAGGAACGAACCACTGCAAATCGGAGTCCTGCAAATATGCAAGCATTTCCGATAAATTCATGGCGAATGGTTTGAGTAGCAAAGGATGATCGTCGTACCAGTCGTGTTCTGCGAATGCGATTATCTCAATGCCCTTCCCTTCATTGGTAATCAGTTCGACACCCGGATAAATGTGCGTCTGCGCATTTGTAGGCTTCGTCGCAATCAAGCGTCTGTATGCGTCGGGGGCATTTTTGTAGGCGTGTTCAGTACAAATTATTGCATCGAGCCCATTGGCAGTAATTGCATCCCAAATACGTCGAAGTCTTTTTTCGGGATTCTTGGCGTGGAGGTTGGGATGAAAGTGATAATCGGTCTTCATTTGTATGCAGGTGTGCTCATGTAAACTACAAGTATTGTACCTCAATTGACTGTTTAGAGCCAGAAATGGAGTCTGGTACTTTTACAACAAACACCAACAGAACAACAAACATGGGGGGCGCCCAAAAAAACGGAATGTCATATAACGGCCGCGAGTATACGATGTTTGCTGGCTGTATAATATATCGCGAAGCGATTTACAGCCAGCAAATATGCGTGAAGGGCTGCAAGCCCTGAACCGTATACTCGCTGTTAGCCGAGGGGGAGCGACTGAAAGGAGCGAAAGCGCAGCGTCCCCTTGAGTTGAAAGTAATTTTTTTATTTTTTCAATTTTAGTCTTAATCTCAAAATCAAAACTATTAAGCACGCTGCTAATTGGAGGTTTATCACTAAACTGAAAACCAAGTCTTTAACAACAAATATTGCGTATAGAGATGTGAGAAACGTGGTTAATGACCAGATGATATAAGTATGCACGTTTGCACTTGGTTTTCCTTTCCATAAATCTTTCATTGTTGGGAAAAAACCTGCGAATGTGACTAAACCTCCGATGCTATATGCAAATGTTATTGCTAAAATGAAATACTTTTCCATGTTTTGATTTTGAGTGAAAGAATAAAAAAATTACTTTCAATTTCGGCTAACTAGATCCTATACGTATATTTCCATTTCCAACAGTGAAATCTTGTATCTTATATGAAAAAAGATAGGATGACGCTCATGCAGGATGTGGTTCAACAAACGAATGGGTTGGCTATGGAGCAGGCGCTCAAGCGGGCGGAGGAAGAAATGCGCCTGCGGGGATTCAGTCGCCGGACGATCTCGACGTACCTTCATGCGCTCCGGCAGTACTTCATGTTCAGGAAGACGGATTGCTCCTCGCTCGATGAGGAAAATATCCGGCAGTTTCTCCTGCAGCGCGAGCGAGATGGAAGTGCCGCCCAGACGCGGAACATCCTTCTCCATGCTATCAAATACTTCTATCATGATGTTCTGCACGCGCGGCGGACAATCAGGCTTCGTCCCGCCAAAGAGGCGAGTGCGCTGCCGATCGTGCTGTCGCGCGAAGAAATCCGGGGGATGCTTGCGGCGACGAGGAACGGGAAACACAGGCTTATGCTTGCCCTAGCCTACGGAGCGGGGCTCCGCGTGAGCGAAGTCATCAGTTTGCGCGTGCGCGATCTTGATCTTGCCGGCCTTCAGCTTCATCTCAAGGCGGCGAAGGGGAACAAGGACCGCGTGACGGTATTCCCGGAGCCGATCATGCCGGACATTCAAAATCTCGTTGCCGGACGATCGGGAAATGATCCCGTGTTCGAGAGCGAGCGTGGCGGGAGGCTTTCCGCGCGGACGGCGCAGATGGTATTCGCGCGGGCGCTGCGGAAAGCGGGGATCGAGAAAACGGCGACGTTCCACTCGCTCCGCCACAGCTTCGCAACGCATCTTCTCGAGAATGGTACCGATGTGCGGTATGTGCAGGTATTGCTGGGACATGCCAATATCCGTACGACGCAACGGTATACTCAGGTGACGAACCCCGCCCTCCGACGCATTCAAAGCCCCCTATCCTCTTTTTCTTCCGTATCCTCTTAGTCCTCTTCACCTTCCATGAAGGTCGTTCTGGCAACCGGCATCTATCCTCCCGACATCGGCGGGCCGGCGACGTACGTGAAGGCTCTGGCTGAGGAATGTTCGCGGAAGGGAATGGAGGTTGCTGTTGTTACATACGGGAGAAAAACAGAAATCAGAAATCAGCAATCAGCAACAAATCCGAAAATGCAAAACGCACCAGCCTTCGCCGAAGCTTCGGCCGGCAGGAAATGCATCATGCACAATGAAGACTGGGAGGTCGTGCGGGTTTCCAGGTTCGGCGGGCCGTTCATCCGGTGGTGGCGGTATGCGCGGGCGCTCCGGAAGCACGCGGCGGATGCGGATATCGTGGAGGCATTTTCCTCGGTGAGCGTCGGGGTGCCGTTGCTGCTTTCCGGTCTGCGCGGGGTGCCGCCCAAAACGCTTTTGCGTTTGGGCGGCGATTTCTTCTGGGAGCGCTACACGGCGCGGGGGGGGATGAAGAGCCTTCGCGAGTGGTACGCGTCGGCGGGTTCCCGGGTTTTCGGTCTGCGGTTTCTGATGGAGAGGCTGCTCCGGGCATTCGATACCGTCGTCTTCTCCACGCGTTTCCAGGAGGAGCTGTACGAACGATCCTACCGGCGTCTGCCCCCGCACCGCGTCATCGAGAATGCGTTCCCGGCGAACGTCCCGTCGGTCTTCGCGCCGCACGAGCCGCTGCGGCTTCTCTTCGTCGGCCGCTTCGTCGGGTTCAAAAATCTGGAGGCGCTCGTGAAAGCGATGGACCTGCTCCCGAACGCCACCCTCACGCTCGCCGGGGACGGGCCGACGGGGTGGGTCCTCCGGTCCCTCGCGAAGCGACACGGCGCCCCGGGCGCCATCGCGTTCCGGGAGCCCCACGAGGGGGAGGAGAAACTCCGGCTGTTCGCCGAACACGACCTCCTCGTCATCCCGTCCGTGACGGAGATCAGTCCGCACACCGCGCTCGAGGCGCGCGCGCTCGGCCTGCCGGTGCTCCTCACGGCGGAGACGGGTCTTTCCGCGCGTCTCTCGCGGGGCATAATCCTACGAACGCTCCGCACGCCCGGGGACATCCGCGCTGCCGTGCTGGAAGTGCGCGGGAACTATGCCGCGTTCGCGCGGGAAGCCGCGGGGGACGTCCCGGCGCGCGGCTGGAGAGACGTGGCCGATGAACATCTGGAGCTCTTTTCGCGTCTGCTGTCATGAAACTCCTGATGATCTCCGGTGACCGGTCGGTCCTCGGGGGCAAGCGCGGGGCGTTCCATTACACGCTCGACGGATTCCGCGCGCACTGGGATCGCATTGATGTTCTTTGCCCGCGGCCGGAGAAACCGGGAGGGGATCCTCACCCGTTTCCAAACGTCTTCTTCCATCCCTCCCCGCGCGGGCTCCTGCGCCAGTCCTTCTGGATTCTCCGGAAAGGGAAGGAACTCATCGCCGAACACCGGCACGACGTGATAACCGTGCACGAGTACCCGCCGTTCTACAACGGCATCGGCGCACTGCTTCTCCACCGGGCAACCGGGGTGCCGTTCGCGCTCGAGATACACCACGTCGTCGGTTGGCCCTTCGCCGCGTCCATAGCGGAATGGATCGGCGCGAGACTTTCTCCCTTCTTCATCCGCTTCGAAGCGGGAACCGCGGCAGCGGTGCGCACCGTAAGCGGGAGCGTCCGCGCGCAGCTCCTGTCCTTCGACGTGCCGCCGGAACGCATTCTGCTCATTCCCTCCTTCTACATCGATCGCGGAATGATCGGGGGCGTCGCGAGCCCTCCCGTCGCCTACGACGTCGCGTTCTGCGCGCGGCTTGTGCGCAGCAAGGGGCTCCTGCCGGTCATCGCGGCTCTCCGGGGACTTCCCGAAGCGCGTCTGCTCGTGATCGGGGAGGGGCCGGAACGCCGGCGCGCGCAGGCGCGCGTCCGCGTGCTCGGCATGGAGCACCGTGTCACGTTCACCGGGTGGCTCACGGAACAGCAGGACGTCCTCGGTGCGCTCAAATCCGCGCGGATCTTCGTGATGAATTCGACGAGCGAGGGGGGCCCAAGGATCGCGCTCGAGGCGATGGCCTGCGGGATGCCGGTGATCGCGACGGGCGTCGGCGTGATGCCGGAGGTGATCCGGGACGGGGAGAACGGTTTCCTGACGACGGGGAGCCCCGCCGATCTCGCGAGGAAGATCTCCCTCCTGCTTCGGGACGAGACCCTGCGCAGGCGTGTGGGGGAGAACGCGCGGGGGGTGCTCGGGATCTTCGACCGGGACATGTTGTTGAAGGGGTACGCGGATTTCCTGAAGGGATTGGTTGCTCACGAGCCACCGTCCTCATAATCCAATACTTCATACTTCTTCTCCATGCGCCTCCTCATTGTCACTCAAAAGGTCGACCGCTCTGATCCCATCCTCGGGTTCTTCCACCGGTGGATCGAGGAGTTCGCGTGGCAGTGCGAGCGTGTCACCGTCATCGGGCAATACGTCGCGGAGCACGATCTCCCGGCGAACGTTTCCGTCCTCTCTCTCGGGAAGGAGAAAGGGGCGTCGCGTTTCGCGCAGGTGCGGACGTTCTTCCGGCTCATACGGGAACACCGGGACTGCGCCACGCACGTTCTCGTCCACATGACGCCCATCTGGGTCGTGCTAGGATGCGTGCCGTGGTTCCTGATGCACAGGCGCGTCTATCTCTGGTACGAGGCGCGGGGGACGAGGTGGCCGCTCCGGATCGCTCTGCGTTGCGTCAGGAAAGTTTTCAGCGCCTCCGGGAGCGGCATGCCGTTCGGGACGAAAAAGAGCGTGATCGTGGGGCACGGCATCGATACGGAACGTTTCCGTCCGGGTGACAGCGCGTTCGAGCGAGAGCTTCTCGTTTCCGTCGGACGCATCACGCCGTCGAAGCGCATTCCGGTCCTGTTCGCTCCATTACTCGCATCGCGCGCATGCTGCCTGACAATCGCCGGCACGCCGATCACGTCCGCGGATCGCTGGTATGCTCAGCAGATTGAAGATCTCATTCGGAGCGAAGGACTCGGTGGTCGCGTGACGATTGGGCCGCTCGATCAGGAGGGACTCCTTGCGCTCCTGCGGGACGCGCACGTATTTCTGCACGCGAGCGAAACGGCGCTCGACAAAGCGCTCCTCGAAGCGATGGCGTGCGGCGTGCCGGTCGTCACGACGAGCGCGGCGGCGCGCGGGGTCGTCCCGGAGGAATGCTTCGCGGCGGATAGCGCGTTCGTCTCGCGGGTACAGGCGATGATCGCGCTCCCGCCGGAGCGGAGATGGGAACTGGGGGGGCGGCTGCGGCGCACCGTGCAGGAAGGTCACAGTCTGCCGCGGCTGGTCCGGCGCCTCGTTGCCGAAATGGAGGCATAGCGAGGCGGCGGTACAGAAATTCGGCTTGTGGATCGGCACTCGGCGCTTGTAGGCTTTGCGCATGTCCGGTTCCCTCCATGCCTTCGACCCGCGCCTGAGCATCGTCATGCCCGTTTTCAACGAGGAGCGCACCCTAGAGACGATCACCCGGCGCGTCTTCGCCGCGTGCGGGGATTTCGCGGAGGTGATCTTCGTCGACGACGGCTCGACCGACCGGTCGTCCGCGATTCTGCGATCGCTCGCGCGCCCGCGGGATACGGTGATCACTAAGCGCAACGGCGGAAAGGGATCGGCGGTGCGTGCGGGGTACAGAGTCGCCCGCGGCGGGTATGTGATCGTGCAGGACGCCGATCTGGAATACAGTCCCGGGGAGATTCCCGCGATGCTGGCGTATGCCGAGGAGCGCGGTCTCGGCGCACTCTACGGATCGCGCAGGAGGAAGAAACAAAAGCAATTCGTCCATCTCGCGACATTCATCGGCGGCACGATGCTGACCTGTATTTTCGACGTGCTCTATCTCCGGAGGCTCACCGACCAGCCGACATGCTACAAGATGGTCCGCCTCGACGTGCTGCGGACGCTCCCCCTGTGCGAGAACGATTTCCGCTACGATCCGGAGATCACCTGCCTGCTCGCGCGCCGCGGCGTGCATATCGCCGAGTATCCGGTGTCCTACACGCCGCGCAGTTTCGCGGAGGGGAAGAAGATCTGCTGGAAAGACTGGTTCAAGTGGGTGTGGGTGTTCGTGAAGCTGAGGGTGATGTCTTTACCTTCATAATGCCTTCATAATGCCTTCTTCAGTCTCTCCCCCGTCTCCAGCACTTTCTCCATATCCTGATCGCACCGCAGGTACCGTTTGTTCTCCCCGTAGAGCTTCAGGAGTTCGTCGCGGCTCGGGAGAGAGGGGAGCGGGTACGGCTTTCCTTTCAGCGTCGCGTAACAGTCCTGCACCGCGGAGACCGAGAGGAGAGCCGCGAGCGTCCCAAAGAGCATGTTGCCGCTCCACTGTCTCTTCGGGGGCGTGCGATAGTAGTCGAGCGTCTGCTCCGGTGTTTTGAAATACCGGAGAAGCATGACGGCGCCGCTGAGGCCCGTGAAGTACGCGATGAGATTCCGGCGCTCCTGCTCCGGGACGATGGCGCATTCGTACCCGCGCCGGATCAGCTCCTCGTTCGCCCGGTCGAACGTGTCGTAGCGGCCGGGGGGCTTGCCGATGAGGGTCGGGTGGGTATTCCCGCCGGATGGCTTCAGGTTCAATTTCTCCTTCCGGAGGATTCCATGATTCAGCGCGAGGCAGTAACTTCCGCTCGGCTGGTACCGCGTTCCTTCGATTTCGAGTTCCCACCACTTGCGCGGTTCGAAGCTGATGGAAGCCGTCCGGGGGGATGACAGGCGTTCCCGAATGATCCGCAGCGTCTCCCCGCTCAGGATGAAGACGTCGTCATCGCAGAGCCAGACCGTGCGCCGGTTCGCCGCGATGTGCCGCAGGAACACTTCGTTCTTCGTGGCCGCGTACACGTTCAGGAACCGGACGACGCGCGCTTCCGGGAATTCCCGCGGATCGAGCGCGCCAGACGAATCGAAGATGACGATGTCCACATCGTCCCCGAGGTTCCTCCGCGCGAGGTGGTGCCACACCGTCATCATCGGCGGGAGGATGTTGAGCGTGCAGAGGACGGGCTTGTCGCTCGCGGGGAGTCGGTTGTCTCTCACATAGAAACCGACCGTCGGCAGGAGGGTCTTCGTCGCGCTCCGGATACTGAAGAGCTTAAAAGCGCGCGGCAGGAGGCGGGCGTAGGGAGGGTTGCGCACGAGCGAATGATAGAGGAAGTGGTATACTCGCTCCAATGTCCGAACGGCGTTTCTGGGCGTTTCTCCTCGCGGCCGTTTCCGTGCTCCTCGCGCTCGCGATGCAGATGCCGCAGATACGGCATCAAATGGATCCCGCCGCGCGCGGCATCCCCGTCCAACTCAACAGCGACGAGGACGTGTACCTCGCGCGTGTGAGCGAGGCGCTCCGGGGGCGGTACGGGCAGACGGCGGAGGCGATCATCGGCGATCCGGCGGTGCAGGGAACGCAGCCGGCGCTCCTCGAACTGCTCATCGGGGCGGCGTTCCGCCCGACCGGACTTCGCGCGGGGACGGTCCTGCAGGTGCTCGATGCGGTCTTCCCGCCCCTCTTTTTCCTCGCGCTCTTCCTCTTCCTGCGGCTCTGCAGCTTCAACCGCAGGCAGTCGTTCGCCGGGGCCGTCTTCTTCGTCCTGATAGAGCTCTACAACCTGAACCGCCCCGTCCACCAGGCCGGCAGTGCGCTCCTTGTTCTCCTTGCGCTCTCCGGCATTATCCTCGGACTCGAGCGCCGTCTCGCGTTCGGGATCGCCGGCGCCGCGCTGATGGGCGCCCTCACGTCCGTGTATTTCTGGAGCTGGACGTTCGCGTGGTGCTGGTTTCTGGTGCTCGTACTCTGGGAGTTTAGTGAGCTCCTGCAGAAGCGCAGGCATCACCGCAGGGCCGCCCACGTACTCACGCGCCGGCTTCTTGCGCATGTGAAGCTGCTCTTCCCCTGGCGGCATCGGGATCCGATCTTCTTCGCCCGGTGGAAACTGCTTCTCCTCTTCGGACTCGTCGGCGCCGCGTGCGCGGTCCCCTCCGGGATCTCTGCGGTCCGGCTGATGCGCCATCCGCTCTCCGGGGAAGTGGTTTTCCGCAGTGGCATCTTCCCGTCGCATCTCCCCGAGTCGTGGGTCTACAGCGTCCTGTTCCTCGTGATGGCCGGCGGTGTCGCCGCGATGATGAGGGCGCAGACGGGGCAGCTCCTCAAGCACAAGTACGCGGCGGTCACGATTCTGACGGCGTTCATCGTCCTGAACCAGCAGGTCATCCACGGCCTGACGTTCAAGTTCGCGTCGCACTATCTCTTCCTGCTCGCCATCGCGGCGATCATGGTCGTGCTCCTGTGGGTTGCGACCCGTTCGCCGTCCCTGTTCTTCTCCTTCTTCGCGGCAATCGTCTATCTCGCGGGGATCGCGTACGACGGGCGGTACGTGCTCGGCCAGTGGCGGGTGGACCCGGGACGCATGGAGCGCCAGCACTTCGCCTCGGCGTTCCCCGCGCTCGATGCGCTCGGGCGCTCCGTGATCCTGTCTGACCCCGACACGTCCCAGTTCCTCGCGGGGGCGACGCACCACAATGCCGTCTATTCCCTGTACCTCAAGAACGTGCTGATTTCCCATCGGGAGATGGCGGAACGCTACTGTCTGACCCAGTTGCCGCTTCCGCCGGAAAGGCAGGCCATTGCCGGGAACGATCTCCTCCTCTTCCCGGATGCCATTGCGGCGTTCCGCGATCCGTCGCTCCGGGAGGCTGAAATCGGACTCGTGATGGATGTCTGCGGGGAGGCGGGCGCGCATCCTGCGGAAGCGTTGCGGAAGTACGGTGTGCAATATGTGTTCGTCGACGAGAAGCGCCAGCCCGGTTGGAGCCTCGCGCGAATCGGTGTCCCGACCACGTTCATCGCGCGGGGGGAGGGGTGGTCGCTGTGGAAGGTGGGGTATTCGGGAAACGCCGTATGACCTCTCTTGCGCACTGCGCGTCGCGCTCAGACGGTGTTGCCTCGTTCATATAAGTTTCTCTGAGTCGGTGCCTGGCACTTCCCGCACGACCGGGCTCCGTGCGTTGCGTGAGGCCATACGGCATTTCCCTATAACTTCTGCGCCCTCACCAGGAAGTTCAGCTCCGCATCATGCATTCCCGTATTGTTTGGGATTTGTTCCACTTCTTGAAATCCGATCTGTGCCAGTTCTTGCATCAGCGCGGGCGCCGGGTACATCCACTTGTGCAGGTCGATGTCCTCCGTGCAGTCTTCCTTGAATTTACCGAAGAGGTGCTGGTTGATGCGCGAGAGGTCGCCGCCCGCAAGAATCAATCGTGCGATGGCTTCGAGGTCGGGGGTGGAAATGCACAGCAGGCCGCCGGGTTGGAGAATGCGGAAAAATTCCCGCAGTGCACGGTCGATGTGCGGTTTGCGGAGGTGCTCCAGCGTCGCGAACGAGACGATTTCCGCGATGACGCCGTCATCGAACGGGAGGCGCTTGCGGAGATCGAGGACGATGTCCACCTGCGGGAACGCGACGGCATCGCAATTGAGGAATTCGCCGGGCCTGTATGGGTTCCGTCCGCCGCAGACGTCGAGTTTCGCGCCGCAGAACCCTTTCGCGCGCCATTCCTCCGCGCGCCGCGAACAGGCGGCGCTCCTCCGCGCGTCGATCGCCCAGCCATAGAGGAAGCGGAAGGGGCGGATGTACTTGTAATGGCGATCTAGTGTCCTGCCTCGCATATTTCC
>Ga0209541_10017684_pt1 | contig 10396 bp, 15 predicted proteins | sample RifCSPlowO2_01_FD_184027 | JGI IMG/M metagenome (GOLD analysis project Ga0209541, IMG submission 184027) | Groundwater microbial communities from Rifle, Colorado - Rifle CSP2_plank lowO2_0.1 (SPAdes) (version 2) | ecosystem: Environmental > Aquatic > Deep subsurface > Groundwater | place... | reverse complement strand
CCCGAGCACAGGCATTTTACGCGTTACTTATGACTTGCTTAGTTTTTCAGTTTCAGACAGAAAGAAGCCAGGGCCATCGCGTCGCAGCCAGGAAATCTCGAAGGTTATTGAATGGGCGCTCTTGCCAGTATTGGATCTAAAGGAGTTTCCCAACACTGTTATTGATGTGCAGGTGTATATTCCCCAAGCCGATGCGAGCACGCGTGTTGCCGCGATTAACGCCGCAGCACTCGCGCTGGCGCATGCAGGCATACCGATGCGGGATCTTGTTTCTGCGGTGTCTGTAGGAAAGCTCGACAAAGACCTTGTTGTGGATGTTGACAAAAATGAAGAAGATTTTCACGAGGGCGAAGGACCGACTGACTTTCCGATGGCAAAGATTGCTAACCGCAATGAATTTACATTGCTGCAATTGGATGGTAAAATTCAGCCTGAGTTGGTAAAGAAAGCTATCGTTATGGGGCAGAAAGCATGCAACGAGATTTATGCAGTTCAGCAAAAAGCGCTGAAGGAAGCTATATCCACATGAGCGCGATGGAAATGACAAATGTGACGAAACAGTTCTTCAAGAGAGCGTTCAGCGAAGATAAACGTTATGATGGGCGCAAGTTGCTTGATTTGAACACTGTTGAGATTGAATATGGCGTTTCGAACAAAGCTGAAGGAAGTGCGCGCGTAAAGCTAGGGAAGACCGAAGTTATTGCGGGCGTTAAGCTTGCGATTAGCGAACCATATCCGGATTCACAGGATAAGGGAAGTCTTATTGTCTCTGGGGACTTGCTGCCTCTTGCTTCGCCGAGATTTGAACTTGGTCCGCCTGGATTTGACGGCATTGAAATTCCGCGCTTGGTTGACAGAATGATTCGCGAGTCGGGCATGATTGATTTCAAGAAATTGTGCATTAAAGAAGGCGAAAAAGTTTGGACGGTGTTCATTGATGTTTACCCTATCAACGACGACGGTTCGCTCTTGGATGCCGCGGGTATTGCGGCTGTTGCCGCATTGAAGAATGCGACGATGCCTGCACTGGATAAATCTGGCGTTATTGACTACGATGCCAAGACGAAAGAGAAGCTGCCGATTTCCAAAGAAACTCTGCCGCTCTCGCTGACATTCTATAAGCTGGGCAACAGCATTCTTCTGCACCCCACGCGTGAAGAGCAGGAAGCATGCGATACAAAAGTTACGTTTGGCGGCTCGCACTGGAATGGCGTGTTGATGATTAATTCGTGCCAGAAGGGATGGGAAACCACATTTACCGCAGATGAAATAAATCATATGATGGATGTTTTCCCGAAGAAATATGAAGAGCTGCACAAGAAAGTCATGGAGGCATTGAAATGACGGTCAAACTGCACGAAACATTCACCAAGTACGAAATCGCACGCATTATCGGAGCGCGTGCGCTGCAGATTGCGATGGATGCGCCTGTCTTGCTGAAGATTACAAAAGAAGAACTTGAAAGCATGCGATACGACCCGCTGAAAATTGCCGAGCGTGAGTTTGAATCTGACGTGCTGCCAATCAGCGTCTACAGACCGTTGCCGAAGAAGCGCATCGGTAAATTGCTTGAACTCAAGGAAGAAAAAATTGATGACGAAAAGATTATCGCTAAAGAGAAAGAGATTGAAGAGGAGATGAGCGAGAAAGCTGTTGAGCAGGGATTCGTCGAGGAAGACGACAGTGATACTGTTCAAGAAGAAGTTACAGAAGAAGGCGAGCAATAATTCTCGACAGGTTTATATATCATCCAGGCTTAATTAAGAAATGGAGCTACTATCTCTAAAGAATTTTTCGATATCTGCGAAAGTTGCACTTCTGGAAGAGCTGGGGTATCGCTGTGAAGGAAGATTTGTTTTATCCAATGATGGAACGAAAGTATTTGATAAATACATTAATCAGCCTGTGCTCGTAGATAATATGGTCATACTTCCCGGTAGCACAATAGTTCTGGACGATAACCCTCTTAGCATAGCATCGTACATAGAGGAATACGGCGAGGTCTTGTAATGTGGGAGACAATTCTCTTCCTGAAATAGCGGAAGGTGTAACCAACGCGATTCTAAATTTTACCCGAGAACAAATTGTTTCACTTGCTAATCGGTTTAGAAATAGAGATGTTGCCTTCATAGGCAATTCTGACACCATCCAAATAGTCAAGGAGCAACTTAAGACTGGAGAGTGGGATTTATCGAAAAAATATGTTGAAGACAAAGAGCTTAGGATACTAATTCAGATGGGGCTCACACTTAGAAAACTTGAGTTTCGGAAGCAATTCGATAAGCTACACAATCTCAGGGAGAAAATAGTCCTAAGATTCCAGACGAGGGGATTGCACATAGCTCAGTTTGTTCAGAGAGGCATATTTGCAGCGCTTATCGGAGATATTGCTCCGAAAATAAATTCAATTGCTGAACTCAAATCTGTTGTGAAAGAAACCTTGGAAAACGTAGAGAAAAATGTTATCTTTATCAAAGAAACTGATGACATTAACAGAAAGTTTGATGAAGTGAAGACTAGCTTGTACGCAAACAAACCCGCCACTTACATAATCTTCGGAAAGAATTCAGCAGTCAATCCTTCTAATGAAATTGTGCGATTATTGCGGGAGAATATAGCTGGATATGCCATCTCTCTCTACAAAAGTGATAAGGGCGATTGCATTTATTTTGTTAACAAAAAATGGGAAGGGGAATGATATGTTGATTAAAGACGTGTCCGCTCGCATTATCAATGACTCTAGAGGAGAGAGCACAATTGAAGTTTCTGTTAATGGTGCTGAACCTGCAAGCTCGCCTTCTGGAAAATCAACAGGAAAGTATGAGACAAAACCGTATTATCGAGATTTGAAATTTTGCGTAAGTTTTCTGAATGAATGGGGCGATAGGACACAATTAATGAAGTTTGAGGGGCTGGTGATAATTGAAGACCTCATCAGAAAGAAATTGAACTTGAAAGAAGCGCGATTGTTTGGAGGAAATGCGCTTTTTGCTTTTGAGTCTGCGATATTGAAGGCACTGGCACGCGAACAAAAAAAGGAACTCTGGGAGATTGTTAACCCTCACGCAACCAAATTTCCGCGCCCTGTTGGAAATGTTATTGGTGGAGGTTTGCATACTAAAGGAAAGATTAAACCTGTTTTTCAGGAATTTCTTCTTATTCCGAGAGAAAAGACTTTTTCAGATAACGTTAATGTGATGAAAAAAACTTATGCCGATATTGGAAAGAGGCTGAAAGCGAATAAAATTAATGATGAAGGTGCATGGGGCGCAAGTTTAAACGATGAAGAAGCTCTAAAAATTCTTTCAGAATATGGCAGCGTTGACCTTGGCGTTGATATTGCAGCGTCAGCATTCTATAAAAACAAGATTTATAATTATGGCGAAATGAAGAGAACAGAAGAAGCGCATATTGAGCACATTGTCCAATTAATCAAAACTTACGGCGTGTTTTATGTTGAAGACCCTCTTGAAGAAGAAGATTTTGAGGGTTTTGCTGAAATAAAGAAAAAATGCCGAGAAGCGATGATTGTGGGAGATGATTTGACTGCAACGCATTTAAACAGATTGGAAAAAGCGATTGAAAAAAGAGCTGTTTCTGCGATGATTGTAAAGCCGAATCAGAACGGCTCGCTGCTTGAAGTGAAGAAGATTGTTGAGCTGTGCAGGAAACATGGCATTAAGACAGTCATGTCGCACCGCTCTGGCGAAACCATGGATGATGCGCTGGCAGATTATGCTTTTGCGTTCCAGTGCGATTTTATCAAGTGCGGGATTGCGACGAAGTGGCGAGAGTGCAAGTTAGAGAGAATGATAGAGATTGAGAAAAAGATTTAGAAAGTTAAAGCGCTATGGTCTGCCTCGATACTGAGGATAGCTATAACAATACAGCACAATTTTATAGAAGCACATACAACTATACAAGAAGTTCCTTGTAACCGAGCAGGACAAAAATTAGAGCTGGGAGACAATAGGTGGTTGGGATTGATTAAGTTATCAAGTTGTTAAATACTTCAAAAGCTTCTGAGTCAGACATATTTTTAGAAGAATTTTTCATTAAAAATGGGCAAGCTTTCTCTGCTTCTCCTTGCTTTCCAGTATAAATTAGAAATCTCGCCACTCTTATTGCATCCACAAGAGTACCAGCCCCATTTATGCTAATCTCATCCTCTATTACAGAGGTTATAAAGATTGGGGTACGTCCAAATATTTCACCTTCTATTGTAATGTTAACTAATTTGTGACCAGAGGGTTCACCAGTATAAGAAAATTTAACGGTTGGTTCGGCGTCAGTTTTTTCTAGGAAACTTTTTAGTGCCTTACTTTTTGACTCTTCTTTATCTTTAAACCTATAAAGGAGGTTAAAATGGTCTGCATTACCTCCACGATTTTCTTGATGTGTTTTTGTAACTTTTATCCCTCTAATCTTGAGTAGTTGCAATAAAAATCTATTTAGCATTGTTGCACCAAGCTGACTTTTAATATCATCACCAAGAAGAACAAGCCCATTATTCTCGAACTTCTTTCTCCAACTAGAAATTGTTGCTAAGGGTGTTGGAATACAATTAATAAAACTGCACCCTGCTTTTAACGCCTCTTCTGCATAAAAAATTGTCGCTTTATCGCTTCCAGATGGGACAAGATTAATTACTATGTCTGTTTTATTTTCTCTAAGAATTTTTGCAACATCTACCACAGAAGACTTGCTTTCCTGAACAAACCTCCCTTTCATTTCTTCAATTACTCCATCAAGAGTCGGACCTCTGTAAACAGTAGCATCATATTCTATTGGCTTAGCAATTTCTTTTGTTACATTTGCTCCCATAGAAATGGCTTTATGGAGCTTTTGGCCTACTTTTCTCTCATCAACATCAAAAGCGCATACAAAATTGATATCTTTAACTTGATATTTCCCAATTTTTGGGTGTAACAACCCTATCGTTTCTTTTGGATTTTTAGTATAAAAAGAAACTCCTTCTACTAATGCTTTGGCAAAACTGCCCACGCCAATAACTGCAACATTTATTTTTTCCATGTTATTCTCTTGACTTAATCAAAAATGATTTTGATTTTCTATTATATGATTTTATTTCTCTAGCTTCTAAATGAGTATTTTCTTCCAAAAACTCATTGAAAGATTTGTATTCACCCATGCCCTTTATATCAAGGTCGTTAAGCTTCCAATCATCAAAACAAAATATTGCTGGCTTGGTTATTAATGGGGCTAAAAAGTTGAGAACTACTTTTGATGAACCATAAGTATCACAATCAATAAAAACAATGCCAATTTTGTTTATTTTGAATTTCTTAATTGTTTTTTCATTAAGAGTATTGTTATACCAACCTTTTACCCAAATGATATCCTTCGGATTAACTCCCTTTATTTTTAGGCACTCTTGCATTTTTTCAAAAGAGCAAGCATAAAAACCTTCTTTCCAAACACCATCATCTTCTTTCTCTGCACCCCTAGGTAGCCCCTCAAAAGCGTCAAAACCAAAAAATTTAATTGAATTAAGATTTAGCTTTCTTGCAGTCAAATACATGCTGGATATAGAAGAGCCGTTAAAAACACCAAATTCTAAATAATCTCCAATATCTTTTCCTTTAGTCTCTTGCAATATTTTAACGCACCCCGTAAAGAAAGTTTTCAGTCTTTCAGGAGGTACAAGATTTATTTCACATATATCTTTAATATATCCGATAGTCCAAGGTGACTTTGGAACAGGAAAGAACTTTCTAAAAATTTGTTTAGATATCTTTTGTAGAGCATTATAGCGGAAACTCATACATACGATGTTTAAAAGGAACTTTATAATAATTACGTTTAGCTCCCTTTAACTTTACAGCTCACAAAATAGACGAATTTATAAACTATAGTTTATCTATAGATGAATGAAGATAACAACTATTCAGATAAGGCAAAACGTGAAAAGGGAATTGGAAAGACTAAAGGAAAAACCCAACGAGAGTTATGAGGATGTTATTGTTAAGCTCATTGATGAAAGGGGAAAGAGGGCGAGTGAGCAAGAAAAACTTATGATAGAGGGGTGTAAAGAGATGTACGAAGATATGAAAAGAATCGCTAAAGAATGGGAAGTTGCGGATGCTGATTTGGACTGGGAATGGCATGATAATTAAAAGAGGAGATATTTTATTGACCAATCTTGAACCTGTTGTCGGCTCTGAACAGGGCAGGATAAGACCCTCCTTAGTTATTCAGGGAAATATTCTTAATGAAAATAGCCCTACCACGATAGTTGCGCCTATAACCTCGAAGATTTACACTAAGGTTTATCCGAGCAATGTGGAGGTTCAGTCTAAAGATTCTGGATTAAAGATTAATTCTACAATTTTGCTAAACCAAATAAAGACGATAGATAAATCTCGAATTATTAAAAAGATAGGCCGCCTTAATAATGATATTATGAAAAGAGTGAACTTGGCGATTAAAATAAGTTTGGACTTGGATTAATTGTAAGTGTAACTCTAATTTTATAGCCTTTGGAAAAATAAAAAAGAAGAGATTTTACCTTAATTTAGTACGGATTGGTCTGCCTCTAAATGGAAAGTCAATTTGTTCATCAAATTTTCCATCTCCGTCATAATCAATTCTTTGGCTATGGCCGCCCACATCGAACCTTTCAGCAATAACATTACCGTCTTGATTTCTTGTGCGCCACTTTCCATATTGAAGAAATTGAAATTCATTAGGAGCAGAATCTGTTCGTGGATGTCTTGTTGGTGCCAAGGCAATTATACTCGCACAAACTAAATAGCCTGCAAGACCAATGCCTATTGGCATTACTGCATCCCATATGGATTCTCTCAGTTCATTCCTCATTTCATGTCCTTAACGCTCTGGCTAAGTAAGAAGTTCCTTTCTTCTCTGCCAAAGTTTCTATTTTTTTCATACTGGGGTAGTTACGGGCATCTATATAAAATCTCGTTGTGATTAAATAACAACAATTAAATAGCTCTCAGGGCTAGTTTTTATATGGATTTAATAAAGCTTCTGGAAAACCTTGGTCTTGAAGAAAAAGAGGCAAAAGTCTATTTGGCTTTGCTTGAGCTTGGGGAAACGACGGCTACCAAAATATCTGAAAGCACAGATTTAGACAGAACGCTTATGTATCAAATAACAAATAAGTTAATTTCTAAGGGGCTTGCTTCATACAAAATTAAGGAAAATGTGAGGTACTTTTCTGCGGCTAATCCTGAACTTATTCTAAAAGACCTACAGGAAAAAGAGGCTGAATTAAAACAAGCCCTTCCCGAACTGAAAGATAAACAAAAAAGAACAAAAAAAGAAACTACTGCTGAAATATTCAAAGGTAGAAAAGGAATTTACTCAATGTTAAAATTAATTATTATAGAAAATAAACCATATTACTTCATTGGAGGGGTAGAAGAGGGATGTAGTCAATTTGAGAACGAGGTTGGGGCAGTTATCAATAATGCAGGAAAAAGTAGAATACCTGGAAAGATAATAGCAAGAAAATCTGATAATTTTTTCATAGGTTCTAATGAAGAATATAGATTAGTTTCAGACGAATTATTATCATCCACTTCAATTATGGTAATTGGAAACAAGACGATAGTCTTTGTCTGGACAGAACCTTACTATGCTATATTAATAGAAAACGAAGAAATTGCAAAAAGTAACTTAACAACTTTCAATTATCTCTGGAAAATTGGAGAGAAGCCATCTAAGAAAGATGTGGAAAAAAGATTAGTAAAGAATTGATGAGAGATTACTTGCGGGCAGATTTATAAATAAAAGTCTGTATTTAATTTAGCTCCCGTTTAATTTGTAACTTAAACTATCGGCAGGTTTAAATACTTGCACGTATTACACATATTGCACTTAATGCACATATTAACATGGCAAACTTAACATTGGCAATACCTGAAGATTTGAAGAAGGAAATGGAGAAATTTCCAGAGATAAACTGGAGCGTTATAGCGAGAGAGGCGATTAGGAAAAGACTGATTTTGCTGAAAGAGATTAAAGAATTCACAAAAAATAGTACACTTACAGAAGATGACGCGATAGAACTGGGAAGAAAAGTTAATAGGGCGGTCGCAAAAAGATATCTTCGAGAAAAATGAGGCTTGTTGTCGATGCAAATATCTTATTTTCCGCTTTAATTAAAGAGAGTAAAACTTCCGAACTGCTTATTAACCCTGCTTTGAATCTGTATACTCCAGAATTTATTCTGGCTGAATTTGATAAATACCGAATATATTTAGCAAATAAATCCAAGAGAACTGAAATTGAATTTGATAATATTTTTATTAAACTTAAGCAAATAATAACTCTTATTCCTTTAGATAAAATTAAAGAGCAGATTAGTTTGGCAAAGAAAATCTGTCCTGATAGTGACGATATAATGTACTTCGCGGTAGCTATAAAACTAAACTGCCCTATTTGGAGTAATGATAAAAAGTTAAAAGAACAAGATAAAATAAAAATTTATTCAACTGATGAAATTTTAAAACTGGTAAGACGGCAGGTTTAAAAACCCCGGCCCCCAAAAGATTTTAACATAGCAGGTACGGACTGCAATAACCTCCGAGCAACCCCTGCGCTTGTTATAATTTAATTACAAAAATGGCAAAGAAAACTAAAACGGACGAAGTAGAACAAATTGAATCAGCTGTTGCTGGCGCGGTGAGCGAAGTCAAAGAGAAAGTCGAGAAAATTGCTGAAGAGATTGAAGCAGATGTAAAAGAGCTTGCGGATGAGACAACTCTTGACAAGAAGACCAAGAAAAAGAGTTCTGATAAAAATGGAGAGAAAACTGACGAAGCAGAAAGCAAAAAAGCAAAATTAGCTGCGCTGAAGGCGAAGGCAAAATTGCTCGAGAGCAAGGTTAGCGGAGATGACAAGACGACGCTCAAGGAAAAAGTCACTGGCGAGAAAGAAGAAAAGAAAGAGATGCTCGTGCCGATTGAGGATTATCTTAAATCAAGCATTCATCTCGGGACACGCGTGATAACGCCAGATATGCGAAAGTACGTGTATCGCCGTCGTGCTGATGGGCTCGCGGTGTTTAACACTTCATTGTTAGACGATAAGATGCGCGAAGCCGTTGATTATCTTGCGCAATTTGATGCAAAAGATATGATTGTGGTGTGCAAGCGCGAGGCTGGTTGGAAGGCAGTTAATGTATTTGCAGAAACCTTGGGAATTCGTGCGTTTACGAAGAAATATCCGGCAGGTGTGCTGACGAATACAAATCTTGAGAATTTCTTTGAAACTGATTTGGTGTTTATTTGTGACCCTTGGTTAGACAAAAATGCAGTTGCTGACGCGAATCGCGTGAAGCTGAAGGTTATGAGCGTCTGCGATACGAATAATTTCACTGCCGGTATTGATTTTATCTTGCCGGGAAATAACAAGAGTTGGAAGAGTCTTGGGATGGTTTTTTATCTTCTCACGCGAGGATATATTGAAAAACGCAAACTCGATATCGAAGTTCCTCCTATTCAGAAATTCATTGAAGGCTGGGATGCTCTGCAGCCGCCGGTTTAAATCTTTATTTTAGTTTTATTGCGGCAGTTACAGGATAGTGGTCTGAGATTTTAGTCTTAATGCACTTAACATCTTTCATTTCAAATACATCTTTATGCGCGATGATGTAGTCTAGGGTTATGGGAACTTTTGTTGTGGTATGCGCGGCAGGCATGAACGAGAGATAAGGCTTGATGAAATAGGAAATGTGGTAGTCTTTTGCTGCAAGTTCCTTCATATTATCTGTAATTAACATATTAAAATCGCCCGCGATTATGGGTTTGATATTTCGGGATTTGCACCAATTCAAGATGTAGCACAATTGTGCCTTTGAACCTGCACTCCTGTTTTCGAGATGGACGTTAATAACATCTATGACGCCCCTGAGCATTTTGACTTTTGCGTGAAGAAAACCAAAGTTCTTATCGAGTTCAATGTGTGGCAATATCACGAGTTCTTTTTTAATTATGGGGCAATTCGTTAAAATCCCTAAGCCGTAATGCATCTTCCAATCTATTGGCTTGTCGTGCCATTTTAGCATATCTCTTAGTTTGCCATAAAATGTGTTTTTGTAGTGGAGAGATTCGTTAATCTCGGCGAGCTGATTTTGCCATTTGTCTTTGAGTCTCTCGTCATATGCGGCTTCCTGCAAGAAAACGATGTCTGCTTTCTGTTTTTTCAGGAAGTTTATTGCTTTTTCTTTCCTTTTCTCCCAGTCAAAATAGCGCCAGATGTTGAGAGTGAGAATCTTAAGTTCCATTAAGGTTTTAACAGAGAGGATTATTTAAATAATCGGTAGAAGTAAGATAATCGCATCTTAATCTTCTTGAACCTCGCCACGTCTGTGTTATCCGATTATTATTTCCTCTCGATAGAATAAATT
>Ga0209541_10017683_pt1 | contig 10397 bp, 12 predicted proteins | sample RifCSPlowO2_01_FD_184027 | JGI IMG/M metagenome (GOLD analysis project Ga0209541, IMG submission 184027) | Groundwater microbial communities from Rifle, Colorado - Rifle CSP2_plank lowO2_0.1 (SPAdes) (version 2) | ecosystem: Environmental > Aquatic > Deep subsurface > Groundwater | place... | reverse complement strand
TCGGTCGGGATGACGATTGAAAATAAAAAAGGCAGCGAAACGGAACAGAAAATCCGTACTTGCTTTCGCCGCCCTTGCGATCTTTCACGACTGCCACCAGTCGCGAAGAATCGCTTCCACCACATCATCCACGACGACTGGCACACTTGCCAGTCCGCCTTCTTCGGACAACCAGCATTGATGCTGGCGTCTCCGAAAAAGTTCCACCAACGCCTCAAACTGAGATTTTTTCAGCTCAAGACGTTTCTGCTTCAACACAACAACCTTCGTCTTCAATCTCTCTCACCTCCTTTCAAGGTTTTTAGTTAAATTTTTCCCTTGAGCGTACTCTCTCTCTCTCTGAATTTAGCAAGTGCCTATGTTTTGTGTCCCGCATATTGCGCCAGTTATGGGCAAGTGTTACAGTAATCGCGTATGAGCGTGGAAGAAATCAAACAATCCATCGCCCCCATACTCGAGCGGAACGATGTCTCGTTTGCCGGCGTATTCGGATCGTCTGCACGGGGGGAAAACCAGCCTGATAGCGATCTTGATCTCCTCGTTCGGTTCGACACACCGAAAGGTCTTTTTGCGCTGGCAGGATTACAGCGTGAGCTCGCAGAGAGACTGCGTCGCGACGTAGATCTGGTCACCGAAGGGGCTCTCCATCCTCTCATGAAGCCAAAGGTTATGCGTGATCTCAAAGTGATATATGGAGAATGACGAGCTCTACCGCGCCCATATCATTGAAGCTATTGAGCGCATCGAGCGCTTTACGGTAGGAATGGACTATGAACATTTCCGTGATGATGACAAAACAATCGCCGCGGTGGTGCGCCAATTTGAAATCATCGGAGAAGCGGTAAAATCGCTGTCGATTGAATTTACACGGCGTTATCCCTCTATTCCCTGGCAGAGCATTGCCGGCATGCGAGACAAACTCATCCATCAGTACTTCGGAGTAGACGTGCGAGAAGTGTGGCATTCTGCGACCGTAGACATCCCCAAACTCAAGAAAACACTCACAGGAGAATAACTGAAAATCACAGCGCGAGCGATCCTCGCGTTTTTACTATGCCCGAATCAGGATTCTTACTTATACATAAGCCCTCCGGCCCCACGTCGCATGACATCGTGGACGCGGTGCGGCGCGTAACCGGCGAGAGAACGGTCGGCCATGCCGGCACGCTCGACCCTTTTGCAGAAGGACTGTTAATCGTGGGCGTCGGGCGCGAGGCGACCAAACGACTGGATCAATTTAAGAATTTGCCCAAAACCTATATCGCCACATTGAAATTTGGTGCGACTTCTGACACCGATGACCGTACCGGACGAATTATGAATAATGAATTAGGAATTAGGGAGGTGAGCGGAAAACAAGTCAACGATGTTATTAAAAATTTTATTGGGGAAATCGAACAAGTCCCGCCGATGTACAGCGCCAAAAAAATCGGCGGAAAGAAACTCTACGAACTCGCGCGAAAAGGACAAACAATAGAACGTAAACCTGCAAAGATGGCAATCTATTCAACCAAACTGCTCGACATCCAAGAAACTGAAAAACTGACACACCGACAAACTGTCAAACTGGAAGTCACCTGCTCCGCCGGCACCTACATCCGCGCGCTGGCGCGCGACATTGGGGAGAAACTCGGCTGCGGCGCGTATTTGGAAGGGCTTACGAGAACGGCGATCGGGCCGTTTGCGCTGAAAGACGCAATCTCGTTGGATAAGCTCAATGCAACCAATTGGCAAAACCATATCCTCACCACTTCAAATAATGAATTAGGAGTAATGAATAAGGGGTCGTCTGCTCATAATTCGAAATTCATAATTCATTATTCCCCACCAAAACCCTTGCGGGTTTTGGTCTTCGGCACGTTCGACCACCTCCACCCGGGCCATCTTGATTTCTTCCGACAAGCAAAGGCAATAGGTGACCGCTTAATCGTGGGGGTGGGATGCGACAACGTCGTTGCCGCAATCAAGGGGAAACCGCCGCGGCAACATGAACAGGTACGGCTCGCAGCCGTATGCGCATGCGGCCTTGCCGATGAAGCGCTGCTGCTTCCGAGAAATCCAGACGAACGATTTGATTGGATAAAAAAACAAGCCCCGGACGTTATCGCCCTGGGCTATGATCAGACTGCCTTTACGGAAACCCTGGGAAAAGAATTACAAGAGCACGCCATCGCCTGCCGCGTGCTGCGCCTGCAGCCCCATCGTCCGGACATCTACAAAAGCTCTAAAAAGAGCTAAACCCTTGCGAAGTTGCCGCGTCTTTGCTACGCTACTCACTGCTTTTCGGTAGTTTAGAATTTCTCAAAGATATGCCTCATTCATTATCCGCTGCGAAACGCCTTCGCCAGACCAAAAAGCGAACCTCCCGTAACCGCATGTGGAAAGGGAGGGTGAAAGAATTAGTGAAAGAATCGAAGAAGCTTATCGCGCTCAAAGACGCGAAATCCCCCGACACAGTCAAAAAGGCGCTCGCCACCGTGGATCGCGCCGTTGCCAAAGGTGTGCTCCATCGCAACACCGGCGCGCGGCTGAAATCGCGCCTCATGAAAAGACTGAACTCGATAAATAAAAGCTGATTAACGCGGTAGACTCGGCGGGAGAGTCGCGGATAAATTGTCGAGATTAACAACGAACAGTTCCAACGGCAGGTACGGGTCATCCCCCTGCCGTTTCAGTTTGAGATCCAGTTCAAGCAGGCGGCCATAGGCCTCCCGCAAATCCTCCCAGCTGAATCTCTGCGCCGCCGGCGCGGTCTTTTTCACGACAAACGGATGCAGGCCGAGCTCTTCCGCGGCGCGCGCGACACCGTCCCGCGCACCATCCTCAAAATAGCTTTTGACCAGCGCCACGGTGCGAAACAGCCGAATGAGCATTCCGTGCACCATCAGCGGCTCCACGCCCGCCGCGGCCAGCGCATGCAATTCGGTGAGCGACGCAGGGAGACTGCGCGAGGCTACCGCGTCCGTGAAAGAAAATCCGGTCGGCTCTGCTTCGGCCTCATCTATTTCAATCACGTCATGCGCTTCGATCCTGCCTCCTGTGCGAAGCGCCGCCAGTTTGCGCAGCTCCCGGTCCAGTCGCCAGACATCGCCGTGCGCAAAGGCCGCAAGCCTATCAACGGCGGCGGGCGCGACGGCAGTCTCCTGCTCCTTGGTCCGCGCATACACCCACTGTTTCAGTCCCGCATCGTCCAAACGCGGAAATGCAAACACGTATTCTTGCGCCTGCAGCAGGCTGCGGAGCGCGTCCGCGGTGGCGCGCGCCTTCGCCGGTGCGCTCTTCGTGCGCAGCTTTCTTTTCGGCGCGCGCGGAGACACTGCCCTCTGCCCGTCTCCTTCTTCCCAAAATACGATGACATTGCTCTCCTTCCCCGCAAGAACGGGTTGCGCGGACAAAAATGCAGCCACGGCATCTCCTGTCTCTTTCTTCCCGCGCGCCAATAACCGCTCGATGACGATCATGCGCTTGGGCGCCAAAAACCCCGGGGAAAGCGCCTCGTGCCGGAATCGCTCCCACGTGAGCTCTCCGCCGTCCAGCCGCACCACGTTGAATCCCTGCGGATCCCTCTTTTTCTTAAACTCAAGTATCAGCTCATGGAGTTTCTCCCGGCTGCGAAAAGTGTCTTCACCGTGGATAAATATTAACATATCAGATGATGAATAATGAATGAGGAATCATGGACCAACTCTTCAACCATAATTCGTCATTCGTAGTTCCTCATTCGATCACACGCGCGCGAGTGCCATCTCCACATCCTCGAGCGACTTCGTCTGCACCAACATGTGACGAAGCTCGCTTGCATTATATATTCCTTTCACATACCAGGCGAGGTGTTTCCGCATTTCGAGAAGCCCATGCGCCCCTCCCTCGGCAAATGCGAGACGCGCGTGATCGCGCATGGCCTGCTTTTTCTCGTCCCACGACAGCTCGCGGAAGGAACCAGTCGCAAGGTATTCCTTGGTCTGGGAGAATATCCACGGCCTTCCGTGCGCGCCTCGTCCGATACCCACGCCATCCGCGCCGGTCTCGGCAAACATCTCCTGCGCGGCCTCGGGCGCATAGACGCCCCCGTTCGCGATAAGGATGCCGCCAAATCTTTCACGCACCTTGCGTATCATTCCTACGTCCGGCGCGCCGTCAAACGGCTTTTCGTACGTGCGTCCGTGAATCATGAGGGCGGCGACCGGCAAGTCCCGAATCCGCTCAACCAAATCAAGGGCGGTCACTTTCCCTTCTAAGCGAGAACTGCTCGCTGAAAAACCCTCCGCAGGCGGGGCGAGCACGTTCCCCGCCATAGCGGGGTCGCCCTGCCGAGGCTGAAGCGCATGCCGCTGCGCAGGAAGCGGGGACGCGCGTGTTTCACGCGCGCAGTCCGAGCGGCCATTGATGCTTGAGCGAATTTTAATGGAAACGGGGAGCGTGGTCGCCTCGCATGCCGCCTTCACCAGCGCATAACAAAGATCAAGGTCGCGCATCAGCACTACGCCTCCGCCGTGCGTCACCACTTTGTAGGCAGGGCATCCGAAATTGATATCAATGCCGTCAAACCCCATGGCCTCCAGCACGCGCGCGGCGCCCGCAAACATCGCCGGGTCATTGCCGAATATCTGGCACACCACCGGCCGCTCCGACGCGTGAAACGAAATCATGCGCCGGGTCGCCGCATTGCCGTGCACCAGCGCGTTGGCGGAGGCAAATTCGGTATAGATGACGTCCGCGCCGAACCGCTTGCACATGGTGCGAAACGCCAGATCAGTCACCCCCGCCATGGGGGCGAGTGCCAGAAACGGCGTGGGAAGATGCTGCCAAAAATTCTCCATGGGAAAAGCGGCCAACCCTCACCAGATAATCCGCAGGGTGACGCCGCACACGGGAACAGCCCATTGCGCGTGGGAGAAGAGAGCGCGCAAACGCCTGCTCGGTATGCGTCCCGCCCATCGCTCGCACACCTGATCAAAAAATGATTTATCCTTGCCTAACCCTCCGAGCTTGCGCTGCAGGATGCTTAACGAACATCCTTGAAATACTCTCAAATGTATCTGGTGCGCCGCCGTCACCGCCAGCACCCACAACGGAGAGGCCATAAAACTGAACACCAGCCACGCGATGACCACGGACAGATGAAGCCAAAACAGGAATTCATTAATAGTTTTATGCCACATACAAAACTAATTTCGGGGAGCCGGGAATCGAACCCGGTCTACCTGCTCCCAAAGCAGGCGTACTACCGGTATACTACTCCCCGTCAAAATGGCGCGGGGCAAGCAGCGCTCATGCTACCATTACACTATAGCCCGCATAGAAAATCAAACGATTACAGCCCCAGCTCTTTCAGCAGTCTCTGGACGAGAGGGAGCGTGACGCCATGCGCGCGCGCCACTCGCAGCAACTCCCGCTTCTGGCGCGCGTAAATTTTCTTGAGCCACTGGGCTTGCGCGCGCCGCAGGGTGGCTGCGGACGATTGCCGTATCTCATAGAGAAATGCGGCCATGTCGGCGATTTTGAGGTCCGGCAGAAGGCGCGCGGGCGTCGCAATGCCGAAGGAACGGAGAAAAGAGCCCTGTATCGCTCCGACCGCCTGCTTGATTTCTTTCGTTTTAAAGAAAGGAAGAATATCACCGGTGACCGATTCATGCAAATCGTGCAGGAGCGCCAGCGTCACGAGCTCATTGCGCGCCGCGGGGCTCATCTTTTTTATTCCCGCCCACTTGAGCGCGATAAACGCCGTGCAGACAGAATGCCTGCCCACGTCCCAGTCCCCGAATCCCGACACGCTGAAGGCCCGCGGGATGCGGAAAAGATTCATCATGAGATCAAGATTCGGCCTCCGCATCACCTCTTTGAGCACCCCTTGGGGAGTATAGATGGTGCCAAATTTAACTTTCATACTTGCCATGCGATGCGATGCGCTTAGTTTATCCTTAATAAATACCGTGGGCGTCAACGCCGACCCCCTCACGCCCGCCCCCATGACTGGCATACTCATATCTACCCGAAATCTATTCGCTATTGTTCCCTTTTTATACCAACCCCTCATTAGTAACGATCGTTATATATGGGGGGTAGGTTCAAAATACCTTCTCCGCGATCACGCACTTCACGCGATCTTCCAATTCACAATTAGCGATAACTCGTCCGGCAAATTCAAACGCCTCCGCATCATAAGTGAGAAAGACGCTCTTCTGTAGTTGAGTGTATTTTAACGCGTACAGCACCCTCCTCAATGTATCGCGAAATCCCCGATATTTTTCCGGAATATCGAAAATAATGATGTACCCGCGTCCTTTCTTGTGCATCTTTTTTTCTTTCCGTATGTGTTGCGCGTAGTATAAAGCGTATTTTACCCATCCTTTCGGCGTGAGCCGATAGGAACCACGCTTCCCTTTTATGAGAGTCACGAGATCGGCACGCATGAGATTTTCGAACGCTTTCATGACTTGCGTACGCTCCCGTCTTGCCTTTTCGCGCTGACAATGGTTCCAACGTTTTGTCTTGCGTAAATCATTGAACCCGAACAACTCCATCGCCGCACCGGACGTCATAGAAAACATGGGCTCGAGTTCGGTGAGCTTTGCCAATACTTTTTCTGTAAAAGGTTCTTTGACGCGCAGGCTCATATGTCTCCACGGTAGCAAAAATTATTTATTCAATCAACCCCTCATTAGTAACGATCGTTACTTATGGGGAGTCGGTAGTAAATAACTTTTCGCTCACGAGCTACTTTCTTCTTAAGAGCCCTCTATTGTCCAAGCTCGCTCGTTTGGATGGCTTTAATGTAGATTACGTCCTGATTTGTCCCTTCCCCTCCGCGATCCATTTATAGGTGGTGAGCTCGCGGGCGCCCACCGGGCCTCGTGCGTGGAGTTTCCCCGTGTTGATGCCCATTTCCGCGCCCAGGCCGAAAACCCCGCCGTCGTGCAGGCGGATAGAGCAGTTCACGAAAATCGCAGCGGCATCCACCTTGTCTTGAAAGATGCGGACGATTTTTTGATCGCGGGCAATGATTCCTTCTGAATGTTTCGACCCGTGCGCATTGATATGCGCAATCGCTTCTTGTGCATTATTCACTATTTTAATTCCCATCTTCAGGCCTAGGTATTCAGTATCCCAATCTCTGGCAGTCACCGCTTTGATGTTGATAATGCGCCGCACGTTGGCATCGCCGCGAAGTTCAACGCGGTATGACCGGAGTGCATCTTGCAGCGAAGGCAAGAGTTTCCGCGCGATGCGCGCATGTACGAGCAGATGATCGAGCGAATTGCATCCGGCAGGAAAGCTTGTTTTCGCATTCACGATAACCTTGAGAGCAAGGGGGATGTCGGCGGACGCATCCACGTAGGTGTGATCAAGCCCCTCGGCATGAGAGAGCGAGGGAATTTCCGATTCTTTCCGCACCCATTTGACCAAGCCGTAGCCGCCGCGGGGAATGACAAGATCAATGGTGTCAGGGAGTTTCAAAAGTTTCTTTGTAATGCGGCGGTCGGCGGTATCAATGAATTGCACGGCATGCGGGGGAAGCTGCGTGTCGTGCAGCGCCTTCTGAAAACATCGTACGATGAGCCGGTTGGCGCCCAGAGCCTCGGATCCTCCTTTGAGGATGACGGCATTGCCCGCGCGCACGGCCAAAGCGGCCGCGTCCGCGGTCACGTGCGGGCGCGCTTCGTAAATGACGAAGAGCACGCCGATGGGTACGGTGATTTTTTTGAGCGTGACGCCGTTCTTGATTTTCTTTCTCTCAATGATGTGGCCCAGCGGGTCTTTCTGCCGCGCAATATTCTTGACCGCACTCACCATTTCATGGAATCGTTCTTCATTCAGGGCGAGCCGATCGAGAAATGCGGGCGAAACTTTGCCGCGTGCACGGGCAACATCAGACGCACTCGCGGCGATAATCATGCGCCTCTGGCGCACCAGAGAGTGCGCCGCGACCATGAGCGCGCGGCTTCTCTGCGGCGCAGAAAGAGAGGAGAGCGCGAGGCTCGCCTGACGTGCCTGTTGAGCGAGACGCATCGGATGCATACGGCAATGACGGAGGATTAACTTTTCCCGAACGTAAGAATACAGCTCGTGAGCGCGAGATTGTCATTATGAATCGCCTCGTCCGACGGACGGTACCCGAGGACCGCGCCGATATCCCGCGACGACAGGCGTTTTATTTTGTCCAAATCTCCGCTCGCATAATTGGTCAGTCCCACGGCAACGCTCTCTCCCGCCTCGTTCAGCACCCGAATGGCGTCGCCGCGCTGAAAATCTCCATTAACCGTGAGAATGCCCACGGGCAGCAGGCTGGCGCCGCGTCGAAGCGCATCCACCGCTTTGGCGTCAATCGTGACGGAACCCTTCTGCACGACGCCGCCCACGAGCCAACGGTCTCGACTTGAGTAGTATTCACGGGAAGGGAGGCATCGCGTGCCTCGCTGCTCGCTCTTCAGGATGATTCTCTCCATTACTTTCTCCTCTCGTCCATTCGCGATAATCGTAAGAATCCCCGAATCGGCGGCGAGTTTGGCGGCCTCGAGTTTCCTGCGCATGCCGCCGCGCCCGGTGGGCGATCCCTTGCCCACAACCGCAAACAGTTCTTGGGAGATGTTTTTTATTTCCGGGATGCGCTTTGCTCTTCCCGATTCAGGAGGCGCGTCGAGTATGCCATCCGTCTGGCCCAGAATGAGGAGCAGATCGGCATCCGCCAAAAGCGCCACCATGGCGGCGAGCGCGTCGTTGCCGCCGAATGCGTCGCCTCCCTCGACCGTAATCGCCACGACGTCGTTTTCATTCACCACCGGCAGGACTTTCATCTTCAGGAGCGCATGGATGGTATTGCGGATATTGAGATACCGCGCGCGGTGATCGAAATCTTCGCGCGTAATAAGGAGCTGGGCGACATTGAGGTGCTCCTGCTGAGCGAGCTCCTGATAGGCGTGCATGAGCCGCGGCTGGCCGATCGCGGCATAGGCCTGCCGGTCGGGTATATCGCGCGCGAGCGACGACAGGACGCTGCGGCCGGTCGCCACCGCGCCCGAGGTGACCACCACCACCTCGATCCCCGCGCGCGCCAGGACGCTCACCTCCCCCACCAAGCGCTGCAGCGCGGCGCGATCAAGCTGGCCTTGCGGGTCCGACAGCACGCCCGCGCCTATTTTGACCACCACGCGGCGGTACGGAAATCCTGAAGAATCAAGCATTCGGTTACAGAATATCCTCCTTCTTTTCCCTCAAGAAGGTGGTGAATTCTTCGGTGATATTGAGGAGCGACTTGAAAGGGGCTTCGATCAGAAAGTCGAGGACAAACACGAACACGTTGATGCTCGACGATTTAATGGAAATCCAGCGCCCGGCGCGGATGATCGGCACCGTGAAGAGATCAAACAGAAACGTGACGACATTTTCCTTGCGCGAAGTGACCACCAGCCTGCGCACGCTCTGGCGGATGCGGATGCCGAAGAATGACACGAGAGAGAGGAACAGGAGGAAGAGGCAGCCTGACACGATGTTGAATTTCAGGAATTTAAGCCCCTGCACGATGACGCCGAAAATAGCGCCGTACAGCGCGAGATAGACGAGCGTGAGCGTGATCATCGTGAGCACAGGGCGCGGCAAGCGCTTGACTTCAACGGGCGTGTGCGCGCGTCCCTCTTCCACCGCATCCTTGACGCTTGCGACGATTGCTTCCGTATTCTTCTTGTCCGGCACGCGCGTCGTCATCGCCACGAGGAACAGCAGCATCGGGGGCATGAGGATATTAATGACGAGCGGCATGGGGTCAAAGTGGCGCAAAATGTAGATCTCATACGGCACCTCCGCCGCGAGCGCGAGGAGAACCTTGGTGAAGAAAATGAAGATGATGGAGCGGCCTGCGGCGCGGGACAGCTTGGCCTTCGCTTTTTTGTACCGCGCCTGGCACGCTTTGCGCACTTCCTCGTCGAGCCGGGCGGGATCCGCGAACAAGGCGCGCGCGCCGTCCGGCTTGGCGATCATAATATCATGCAGGATGGTGAAGGCGACGGCTTCTTTCTTGACGGTGCGCGCCAGCGCATCGCCGATGGGATGCTTCAAATCCCGCTCCACCACGCCGGCAATCGCGGCGATATCCCACCCTATGGATCCGACCTCGTCCGGCGTGAGCGACGCCCAGCGCGGCGCGTACATGAGAAACAGCTTGTAGCGGATCGTCGGCTGATCCGACATCATGAGCGTGCGGTGGATGGCGATGAAAAGCTGCGTGTTGCGTTCGCGCTCGTCCTCCATGCGGGCGGGGAGCTTCAGGCGCGGCTGCACCAGGCGGTACATCGCTTCCACCAGCTTGTCGAGGCTCGGCGCGGGAGAGAGGCACTCTTCCACTTCGCGCGAGGCGGCTCCCAGCATCCAGGCGAAGAGCTCGGCGTTTTTCTGCACCTCAA
>Ga0209541_10017682_pt1 | contig 10397 bp, 17 predicted proteins | sample RifCSPlowO2_01_FD_184027 | JGI IMG/M metagenome (GOLD analysis project Ga0209541, IMG submission 184027) | Groundwater microbial communities from Rifle, Colorado - Rifle CSP2_plank lowO2_0.1 (SPAdes) (version 2) | ecosystem: Environmental > Aquatic > Deep subsurface > Groundwater | place... | reverse complement strand
TTCTCCTATATTGCTTATAAAAAGATTCAAATTTGAACTTATTACTTTCCCAACATTTACTACAATCTTGATTCCTAATTTTTTACATACTTCCTTTTCTGGAATATTATCTGTTTTCCAATTTGGGCCTTTTGCAAATATATTTGGCTTTAATTGTGATAAAGTATTTTTTACGGTGTCATCTTCATCAATGCATGGAATAACATCATCAACAAATCCCAGAGCCTTCAGAATTTCTCTCCTGTCTTCATATGGCATGAATACAGAGCCTTTTTTATTCAATAGAAATTGATCTTTGTTTAATATAACTACTAATTTATACCCTAATTTTTTTGCTTCTTTTAAAAATTCAATGTGTCCCCTATTTAATGGATCAAATCCACCTGATACAGCAACAACTTTATTCATTTTTTTTCCTCCTGCAATTTCTTAATTAAATCAGAACTTGCTCTTATTTTTTCACCTAATCCATCTACTATCTCAATACCAAGTTTTCTGCAAATTGGTGTTTCAGGAATTTCATTTATTTTTCTATCTCCACCTTTTGCAAATATATCTGGCTTCAATAATTCAAGAGATTTACGCACACTTTCATCATTGTCAATGCTCAGAAATACATCATCAACATATTTTAATGCCTTTATTATTTTCATTCTGTCTTCTTGTGACATAAAAACAAATCCTTTCTTCATCTTTGTTTGAAAATCATTGTTTATGATGACAATTAATTTATTACCTAATTTCCTTGCTTTTTCTAGATATTCTAAATGACCTATGTGTAATGGATCAAAATATCCTGATGCAACAACAATCTTATTCATTTTCACTCCCTAATTCAAAAGTTATTTTTTTATTTTTTATTTTTTCAAATGTGTTTTTGTTTAAAGTAATTGTGAAAGTTTCATTGTTAATGTTAAAGTCTAATGCTATATCATTTTCCTCAAGAATTTCCCTAAATTTTTCGTTGTCTGAATCATACCATTCTTTTGGATTATTCCTTATTTGTATTAAATTAGCTTTCATTTTTTTTCACCTTTTCCTACCTTAACTTTTGAAGGTCTTACTGTTTTGTCATACAATGAATATCCCTTTTGATATTCTTCAAGAATTTTGTTTTCTTCCCCTTCTTCCACAGAAATTATTTCATGCTTTTCTGGATTGAAATGAGTTTCTTCTATTTTCTTTACTTTTTCCTTTTCTAAAATTTCTTTTAATTGTTTATATGTTAATTCAATGCCTTTTAGAAATTCTTCATGATTATCTTTGTTTAGTAAAGCTCTTTCAAAGTTGTCTAAGATGTCTAGTAATTTTATGATTAAGTCTTTTTTTGAATATTTTAGAAATTCTATTTTTTCTTGCTCAATTCTTTTTTGATAGTTTTGGAATTCTGCTGTAATTCTTTTTAAATCGTTTAGATATTCTTCTTTTAATTTTGTTTCTTCTTCTAACTGTTTTTGAAGTTCTTCTTGATTATTAGAGGTTTCTTCTTTCATGAAGTTGATGTTAAATCAACTTATTTATAAATGTTCCTGTAGGGGTGGCTTTGCACACAAATAAGCTCATTTATGTGCAATTTCATATTTTGCACATTTTTTAAAATCAAGGTCTATTCCAATTTCAAATGATTCCTGTATTAAAACATATAGGTTAAGATATAAAAAAAATAATAAGAAATACTAAATGATCATGTCTCTTAATGAATCCTCTTGTTCAACGTAATTTCTCTCATATGACTTAATTCTGTCATGAAGGAGTCTTGCCCTTTCAGAATCCCCCAGATATTCAAATATTCTTAAAGCATCCCCCATTCTCCACCAGAAGAATTTGCTTCTCTCAAGGCTTTCAGCAGCGCTTCTTAGCATGGTTTCAAAAGTCTGATCATCTAAGTATCCTGCTCCTGGCCCAAATTTTCTTTCTGATTCTTTTTTAATCTTCTCTCTAAGTCCATCAAAATTGCCGTTTCTCACCAATCTGAGATTTCCACCGACAACAGACATTCCATATTTTACCACATTATCCATGAAGATTAAAAGACAAGAATATATATAAAATTATCTAAAGATACTGTTCTAAATTCCTTCTTATCTCGGGATAATTCAACCTTCTCAATGCAGTTTCCTTTATTTGCCTTACTCTTTGTCTAGTTATGTTAAAATGCTTTCCTATTTCTTCAAGAGTCCTTTCTCTTCCATAAAATCCAAAATGCATTCTTAGTATCTCCGCTTCTCTTGGTTTTAAAGCTGACAAAGCCTCTTGAATATCAAGCCTTTTTTCAACTAATAAATCCATATTAACCACCATATCGCGAGGCAATGAGTAATCTAACGGAGAAAATTCCGGGTCATTTAATTGTTCTGGATTATTAGGGTATACTATTCCCATAGGTTTGCAACTCCTTTTTTCAAAATCATCTATTTCGGGCTGATACGCGCTATTTACTATATCCCCATCAGCACCCTGAAATTTTTCCAATGATTCAACTCTGCTAGTTAATCTTTTTTTCAATTAACCCAGCCCCTTTTATTTGGAATGTTCCCTTAAATCTTTTATAAAGTTCAATAAAACAGTTTACCATGAGATATTTTACTTATTAGTGGTATATAAACTTTTCATTTTAAGCAAGGAAACATTTAAATTATAAGGAATGATGAAATAATTATGGATTCCAAGCTTATAGTCATAATCATATTTGGCATATTATTCACAGTATCGACTATTTTTTCCATAGTTAATGCCTCAATATTGTTGGGAGAGGGCTTTAAGGAGATTATTGGGTATGATAACTGTGATTATGCCCGCCCGAAAATAACCCCTGAAATGAACAAAACAGAGGCAGCTTACTCGGAGGATTATTATTGCATAAATGACAGGAAAAGGAATATAGCAGAGAGCCTTGCCTACATAATAATATCGCTTCCAATTGCAATCTTATTCTACAGGAAGTTGATGAAGATAAAAAATGATTGAAGAATTCTCGATAACAATAAAAAAACTTAGAAAGTCGAAAATCTCTGACTTGAACCAGGACATACAGATAATAACTCAGTCTCTTGGATTATTCACAAAAAGGGACAAGGAAAAATCATGCTTCAGGGTTTTTGTCGAGATACTGAAAAACAAGAATGGAATGGCTGCAGAAAGCATAACTCTAAATACAAATCTCTCAAGGGCAACTGTGATACATCACCTGAATTACCTGATGAAGTCAGGATTGATAGTGAAAAAAAAGCATAAATATTTTCTCAGAGCCAAGAATGTTGAAGAACTGATAAGGCAGATAAGCAATGATATAAATGAAACACTTGATGATTTGAAAAAAACCGCAAGAAACATTGATAATGAATTAACTTTCAAGTAAGCACAGCAATTTTTTAAAAGAAAAGATTATCCTTTTTATGATGGCTCAGCAACCTATAATCCAATTTTTTAACATAACAAAAATATTCGGCAAGAATGTTGTTCTGGATAGTCTCAACCTTGACATTTCATACGGCGAAATCTTCGGCATAATAGGAAGATCAGGCTCGGGAAAGACAACCCTCCTCTCAACTCTCATCGGTTTTATAAAGCCTGAAAAGGGGAAAGTATTTTTTCAGGGGCAGGAAATAACAAATGACATTCCAAATTCAATAAAGCAGCAGATAGGTTTTACTGCTCAGGAAGGAAGCTTTTATCCAAGGCTTACTGTAAGGGAGAACCTCGAATACTTCGGGACATTATACAACCTGTCCTCTGCAGAGATAGAAAGCAAGACTCTGGGAATACTAAAGCTTGTCAACCTTGACGAGGAGGAAAACAAAATATCTGCTGAATTATCCTCAGGAATGCAGAAAAGACTGGATATTGCATGCGCCATCCTCCATGATCCCAAGCTGTTGATCCTTGACGAGCCTACAGAAGATCTTGATCCTGTCCTAAGAAAAGAGGTTCTTAGCCTGCTGAAAAAAATAAACAAGGAAAAGAATGTCACAATAATAATGACTTCTCATTTGTTCGAGGAGATAGAGCAGATATGCACTCACTTGGCAATTCTTCACAACAAGGAGATACTGATTGAAGGGACATTGAATGAATTAAAGGATTACTACTCAAAAAACCAGGAGATAATACTTGAGACTTATTCAGGAAAATATTCATCATTGATAAAATCGCTGAAGGAAAAGAAGGGGGTAAACAAAGTCATAGAGTCAGACGGCAAGCTTCTCATATATTCTCCTGAAGCTGAGGGCATACTAAGGTTCATAATGAAGGAGCTTGAATCTGCGGATGAAAAAGTCCTTGACCTGGATATGAACAAGCCTTCACTGTCTGAAGTTTTCGAGAGTTTGATAAAAGAAAATGTACAAGTTAACAGAGATAATAAAAAAGAATCTTAAGCTGCTTTTAAGATCGAAGAGCTCCGCATTGATCGTGCTGCTCGGTCCGCTATTGCTAATACTTCTTATATCAATGGCATTCAACACAACATCCCTTTATGACCTAAAGATAGGAGCTTACTCCGGCTCTTACTCTGACTTGTCAAACTCAATAATAGAAAAGCTGAATGAAAATGAATTCAATGCTGTGAAGATTCCGACAAAGGATGGATGCATAAACTCAATAAAGTCAAATGACATCCATGTATGCGCCGTATTTCCTGACAATCTTGATGTAAACTCCGAAAAAGGCATTGAATTTTATGTCGACAAGTCAAGGATAAATCTTGTTTACATAATCATAAATTCCATATCAACAAAGGTATCAACAAAATCAGCAGAGCTAAGCACTGCATTGACATCCGCCCTGCTCAATTCAATAAACAATGCCGACTCAAGGATAGGAATGGCGTCAGGGGAGATAATAGAATTGTCAACAGACTTGAAGGGCACAAAATCAGGCATTGATGAAATAAAAACAACATTAAGCACAAGCCTTAATGAAACAACAAACATGTCTGAATTAAGCAGCAAGGCAGATGAGCTGAATCTCACTGGAGAGGCAGGAGACTTGGTGGGCAGTTACAGGAGCCTGACAAATTCTCTTGTTTCAAAATTAAAAAATGCCCAATCATCATCTTCAAAGCTCAATGACTTATCTTCAAGCCTGGAAATTCAGATTCAGGGCGTTAATGAAATAAGCAATGTCCTGTCTGAAGTGAAGGATAACTTTAATTCAATAGAAATAAGGGAAGTTTCAAAGATTGTTTCTCCAATATCAACCGAGATAAAGCCAATATCAAGCGAATCAACTCATTTTGACTACACATTCCCTTCATTGCTTGTTATTGTATTGCTGTTCTCAGGATTATTGGTTGCTTCAACTACAATAATCGAGGAGAAATCATCAAAGGCATTCTTCAGGAATTTCATAACTCCAACCTCAAGCGCATTGTTTGTTGCAGGAAACTATCTCTCAAACCTTGTGGTCGTTTTATTCCAGATGATTGTTATATTTGCAGCCCTGTTCCTTTTCTCTGAAGCAAAAGTTCCTCCTGAAATGCTCACAAATCTGGTGATAATAATACTTCTCGTTGGATCAATATTCATACTCCTTGGAATGCTGATTGGATATTTATTCAAGTCGGGAGAAACTGCAAATCTCGCCGTGATATCACTTGCATGCATTCTGCTCTTCTTTTCGAATACAATACTTCCATTGGAAACTCTGCCATTGGCCCTAAGGTCAATAGCAGGATACAACCCATTCATATTGGGAGTTGATGCGCTGAAAGAAATATTATTGTTCAAGGCGCCACTGGCAGCCATTGCATCCCAATTTTACATACTTCTTGCATATCTTGCTGTTCTGATATCTGTTGTATATATGGTAAGACTGTTCTCAAAGAGAAAGTATGTTGAATAAAAATGGTAGAGCGCTGGTGCAACCCTTTAAATCCAATAGACCTAATTACTGGATTCATTATTATTATGGCTGGTTTTATAACAATATTAGGAATGATTAACCTTGGATTAGTGTTGGCAGGAATCGAGGTACTAATAGAGGACATAAAAATAATGGTGCAACAAGGATTATAAAATGGCAAACATATTAAATATTATAATTGGTGTTAGAATCATCATTTTAAACATAATTCCTTTCTTGATAAAAAAATCAGAGTATATATTTCTCACGGGATTAATATCCTTATTAATGCTGATGTTGCTATTTTATTTTTAATAAAATATGACAGAATTTAGAAAGTTTGCATAATTTCTAATTTTAAAAAAAATTATGGATCCAGCTTAAAAAATCTTTTTCTCCAGCCAGGTTTGATAACATCCCCATAAAGTTGAGCTAATATTCCAAAATCATGACTTAATCTAGAAAATTGATCAAACATTGATGGAGCATCAAGGGACAAACAAGGACCTTCTACCTCTTTTAATCTCTCAATCAGATCATCTCTTGCTTTTTCAATGTCAGTTCCTTCTTTTAATTGTTGAATATTTATAACTCCAATATGTTTTAAGCCCAATGAGGAGGAACTATATCCACCTGGAACACTAAATCTAGCAATAACATCTGGCATCTCGCTAGCCAATTCTTCATATAATCCATTTATTCTACTTAATGTACCTTGCGAATCTAATAAAAACAAAGGATTATTATTATTAAAATCATATAAAGCTTTATGAGGATCAGCTAAAAATTCTTTAAGCATAATAAACTCTTTAACTTTGGATGGATATTCCATAGTAACAGATTTAATGGAATAACCCAAGTCAAATAATTCAGAAGCTGCACCATGAGGAACAATACTTAATATTCCTGTTTTTAATTCTGTTTCAAGAGCATTTAAGTATTTTTCTAATGGAATCTCAAATTTTTCACTACTTTTAACTTTTCCACCATTTGTTAACAAAAATAAATCTGATTCCTTTACTTTAAGATTTCCAATATGTTTCCCAATTACTTCATCAACAGTTCTGCTTACTGAGATAAAACCCTCGGAATAAAAACCAATAAATAACATATTATTATTTTTGTACAAATACAAATTAGGGTTTACTATATTAAATTTAAGTCGTTCCATAAACCTAAAGATAAGTTAAGATTTATAAATCTTTCGTTTATTAACCACTTAAGAATAACTACCAACAAATATTATGATAATTTTAAATACATTATTATTTTGACTTTTAGATGTTAACTGCAGTAGATATTGATGACACGCTTGGAGACTACACTTCAAGTCTTGCTGAATTTTATAATAAGAAATACAATACATCTTTGGTAAGAAATGATTTTTATTCATATAATTTCTGGGAAGTCTGGGGGCACGAAAGAAGAAGCCATAGAAAAAGTTGATAATCATATAAAATCAAGGCAAATTCTCAAAGTCAAGCCGTTAAAGGATTCAGTTGAGTGCATAAATATATTAAAAAAGAACAATGAACTTATACTGATAACCTTAAGACCGGAGCATACAACAAAAAAAGAAACAGAACATTGGATTAATAAGAATTTTTCGGATTCATTTTCAAAGATATACTATTCATATAATAAAGTTAGAAAGCAGGAAGGAAAAACAAAGGAAGAGATATGTCTTGAATTAAATGTTAATTTTCTCATAGAGGATAATATAGATCACGCTTTGGATGCATCTGAAAGAGGAATAAAAGTCTTGCTAATAGACAGCCCATGGAATAAATCAAAATCACTGAACAAAAATATTACAAGGGTAAATAGCTGGAAGAAAATATTAACAATCATTGAATCAGCATCTTCACATAAGAATAGATTATCACAGAAAGATTGACCATCTTCATGTTGAGGTCATATGCTGCCTGAACTCCTTTCTTTATTTCAAATATGTCCCTTGCTATTTCTTCCGCCAGCATTAATTCGCTCTGCTTTATTCTTGCTTTTATTATGCTAAAATCAACCTTGTCAAGATGCTCCTTCACAGTTATGTGGAAGAAAAATCCATTCCCCAGGGATTCCTGAAGATCCTTTACCCTTGCAAGCTTTCCTTCGTTGATGATGTCGCTGCCATTGAAAACAAACTCAGAGTTTCTTAATATCCTAATGAACATTGAATTAACCCTCTCATTCAGATTTATACTTTCCTCATGCGTCTTCAGAGAGGAAATGTTATTAAGTATATAGACCACTTCCTTGATGAATTCATTCTTCCACAGCATAATCTCTTCGGAATAATCTATGTTATTAATCAATGGCTGGTTGATCTCCTCGAGCATTGAGACTGTCCTGTAGAGGTTTATGGCTTCATAAACAGGATTATTCGTGCTTATAATCTCTTTTATTTTCTCGATTGTCGGTTCCACAATCTTTGATGCTTTCCCTGATTCATGAATTTCTGCTTCAGCCGGAAAAAATTCGCTTAATCTATTTGCAATTTCCTCCTCAGAGAAAGGCTTTTTTATTTTTGGCTTTATTTCCCTTATTATCTGCACGCTTTCTATGTCTGCTGTCTTTGGTGTCAGATCCTTTAAGCTGTGTATGTATATCATTCTTCTTTCCTAAGAGCTAGCGCTTTTAAATGTGCTTGCCAGATCTATGATATACTTTCCTTCCTCAAGCTTGTACACCAGGGGTTTTCCCTTAAATATGTCTATTATTGAAATTTCGTACTGCCCTGGCTTTAATATCCTGACATTTTCCAGATCAAGAATTACTGTATTCTCATCGAGGATTTCTCCTACTATATCCTTGACATCATGCTCTATCTGCTGCCTGTCCCTTTCTGACAAATTCACCGTCAATGTCTTTATCTTCTCAAGCTTTTCTCTGCTAACAAAAAAGAAGAATCTTGAACCGCAGGAGCATCCACTTAGGATTTCCTTTGCCCCATCTTCATGCATTTTTCCACATCTGACACATTGATGCATTTTTAACTCCTAATTAATTTCCCTGATTTTCTTCTATATTCTCTCATCATTATTTTAGCTCTTTCTTTTACCTCAGGTTTTCTAACATAATATTTTCTTTGGCAAATTTTATTACAGAAATGTTTAAATGTTAATTCGGTTTTTATCTCCTTTTTACAAAATTCACATTCTTTTATAATCATTCCATGAATAAAACAACAAAAATATTTAAAACTTTGGTGTGAACCTAAAAATTGAAAGTTTCAATATCTTTAATACTCCATTATAATATTTATTTAAAAGTGATAACATAATCAAAAGATTAATAAATCAATAATCATTTTTTTGGTTCTTTGAGAATTAATTATACAAAACTACAAAATTTCTCCAAGAAACTCGCTGATTTTGTTTCTGAATATAAAACAATTTAATATGATTATTGTCCTAAAAAGGATATTTTCATTTGGTATAATATTTATATAACCAATTTTTTGAATTAGATCATGGACAATCTCGATGGCCGTTTGAAGGATCTTAAAGCTGAAAAGATAGGGCTGATGAGTGAAGTTCCTGAATCAGAAAAATGGTATGCAAATTTTGTCTGGATAAGGCGCTTTGAGGATTACAGGGTTCTTTCAGATGAATATAAAATAAGAGGATATGAGCTTGCAAATGAAGACTTGAGAAAACATGTTGATGACCTCAAAAAAAATAGGAATATAATTATCCCTTGGTAAAAAGCTCTATCTTATTTGGATCCTTCTTTATTTCCTTGACTATTGAAGCAGGGCCTATTATTGTGAACCCTGACTTATCCCCGAATATTGCCCTTTCAAGGGAATTTATCATGTTGACGAATGCACTATGGTTCTTCCCTTCAAATATGGCAATTTCTATCCCCTTGAATTTTTTGTTTATTTCCTGCATGGTTTTCTGTATGAGCATTGCCTGCTCCTCGCTTCTCATCCTTCCCTCAAGAAGCAATATCTTGTTCTCCTTTACAATTTTCAGGATTTTCTTTATCCTGTCATGGCTGTCCAGATTTCCAATCTCATCATACGACAAAAACTGAAATGTCAATCCTTTTTTCATTTTACCAAATTGAATAGTTCTGAATAAAACTCCTCCATTCCATTGCCCGTTAATGCTGACAATCCCACAACTTTGTATTGTGGAAATGCAGATTCTATTCTCTTCAGGCTGCTCTTCTTGACGTCTGTCTTGTTTCCTATTATCAAAACTGGAATCTTCCTTGCAGCGAGATTTCCTATTATGGTTATGTTGACTTGATTGTATGGATTTTCAGTTGAATCCAAAATGACAAGAACGCAGTCAACATTCTCAAGCCATTTTATGGCTTCAATAACACCTTGAGTTGCTTCTCTTGCCCTCTCTTTTGCCTCCTTTGCGCTCAATCCATGCTTCAGGAAGTCAGTATAATCTATCTTTGTTGCTATTCCGGGAGTGTCAATCAAGTTAAAATCCAACTCCTTGTTTCCTTTTTTTATTTTTACTTTTTCCTTTATTTGAATTTCCCTTGTTTCATGCGGGATCTTGCTTACACCCCCTAATTCTTCTCCTGTGAAA
>Ga0209541_10017681_pt1 | contig 10397 bp, 12 predicted proteins | sample RifCSPlowO2_01_FD_184027 | JGI IMG/M metagenome (GOLD analysis project Ga0209541, IMG submission 184027) | Groundwater microbial communities from Rifle, Colorado - Rifle CSP2_plank lowO2_0.1 (SPAdes) (version 2) | ecosystem: Environmental > Aquatic > Deep subsurface > Groundwater | place... | reverse complement strand
GAAGAGTGTCTGTAAACATTTTTATCAAGAACAAAATCAATTTTACACTCTGGATCTGACTCTGTAGTGCCCGGTATTCTCAAAGTATACTTGTTTTTAATAGAATGGTTTAGCTGATATTGTTTTTAGATTATATGTTGCATGGAGGGCATTTAGTACTCGCTGAGAGCTAACCATATCGATGTTATTGGAGCCTCTCCAAATCGGAAAGATTCTATCCCCAAATCTACTCACAAGGTGAGCAAGAACAGCATATCCTCCGACGATACTGTACTCAGTTCCTAAGTCCAAAGTTGCCAAAGCGACAGACATATCCCCAAGACACTCTGTTATAGTTCGTGTAGGTTTAGGAATACTTTCAAGAATACCAAGAATCTCTTCTAATGTTTCAGGTCTTTGCAATATATATTTGTCAAAATTTTCGAAAGCCATACTACTTGTGGAGCAATAGTGTTTATAAACGTTTCGCATATTGTCACCACTTATAAATGAATAAGAGTTTGACGGTTTTACGAGAGAAGATTAAGCAACAGTATATTTTTCTAAATAACAGTCCTTTACGTCTTTTACTTCAATGAACTTGTTGAGAAAATCTCGTACCACAGTCATGGGATATTTTGCGAGAAGAAGCGTCGCATTTGTTTTCGTGTAAGTGAGCGGCTGATAAAATCGTTTCGTATCCAGCGTCGCAAGGAAGCGCATAGAGGAGCTCAATGTGTACCCATTCCCTTCTTTCATAAGGTACCCTTTTCGTTCCAGCGTCTGCACCGCGTCATAAAACTCAGAAAATGTCAGCCCGGATTTCCCAAAAAGGTCTCCAGGCGTAAACGCTCCAAGTGTTACCGCAAGCGCAAGGATTTTTTCCTGTTTTTGGTTGATATCTTGTAATTTTAAGTCTAGGAGCGACTGTCCAGAAGCATCTTCACTATTTTCGATAACGTTCAGAGTTACTAGATCAACCAGCAACCGGAATTCTTCTTCGTTCTTTGTACAGAGAAGCAATGCACAGGGAACTGCTTCATGCGTCACCTGCACCTGTGCGCCATGCATCACGCGAATGTCCTCGATGCTAAACGGTTGTTTCACGATTGGGAGAACGTCTCCATACGCGACATCTTCTTTTGGTTCCTCTGTCATTTCATCGTCATCAAGGAACGCACTGATCGCTTCGCCTCCATGCTTGCTCATTCGTGGCCTGATAGCGACAAGGAGCGGCAGGTCAACCACACCAGTAACCAATGCAGTACCAATAGGAATATGTTGTATTTCTTTTTCCGTGTTCCACGTAATCCCTTCCACAGAACTCGAGATTGCTTTTACGTCGTTTGGGTTGGTTACCTTGAGGATGATCTGCGTCGACGTTTGGCTGAGCGCGCTCTTTTCTACGCGACTTGGACGCTGTGTTATAAGGCAGAGGCCTAGACCAAATTTTCGTCCCTCAGCGGCAACTTGTCTGATGATGGCAGAGGATTTTGCTTCCCCAAAGTTTCTTTCAGGAACAAAGTTATGGCACTCTTCAATCACGAGAAAGAACGGCGGTACCATATTCTTTTTTCGTTCCAGGAACAAATCATGTACGAGTTTATAAACGACAATTTCCTGTACTTCTTGTTCGACACCCTTGAGATTGATAATACTCATTTTCCCAGGCTGGACTAGTTCGTTCATTCGCGTCGGGCTGTCAGAGAAAATGTGTAAATTTTTAACGTACTGGAAAAGGTGAATCAGCGTCCATTTGCTGCTGCTTTCTTCTGTCGCTTCGAGCTCAAACAATAAGTCGTCAAAGTCTACTCGTCCGCCAAGATTTTTCAGAGCCGCATAGATTGTCCCGAGTTGTGACGAAGAAAGTTTCGTCGGGAGAAGGTGCACCAGTTCTTCTGATGAAATCCCTCGGCTGTTGAGCGTCAATGGCTTTGCTTCTGTATTGACCTCCATATTCGGTGAAAATTCTAAAATTTGTTGCAAGAATCCCTTAGGCGTCGTGCCAAACTGGATCATGCGTTCTTTATCTTTTGGGTTGGGATATTTTAGCGAGGAGTATTCACCGTGTGGATCGATAACAACGATAGGTACTTTCTTCAATAAGAGTTCTTCCAACAGCACGCCTGTACAGTATGATTTTCCAGAGCCTGACTTTGCAAGCACGGAGACATGTTTTGTGAGCACTGTGTCAAGGTCGAGGAAGACTTTGAGTTTATCTCTCCCATCAAGAAACCCTATGTACGCCGCATTTTTCTTTTTCTCAAGGCAGAGCACGTCACGGATAAAATCGTCATCGGCGTGCAGCACTTCAACGCCAGGATCGAGAGGATAGGTAAGCCGCTGCAGGTCTTTTGTTTCATTACGATAGCCAATAATATTACAGAACGCAAGCGTCTTTTCAGGATCTTTCTCAATCTCTTCAATCTGTGCAAGGACAAAAATGCCAGAAGAGTGCATCACCTGTACATACTCAAACTTTTTCGCATCGCCATCGACGTGAAAAGTAAACTGTTTAGTGCTGCTTTTTCCAACAATTTTTCCCAGAATCATAGAGACCTTCACCAAATAATAGTTTATTAAAATAGTGGTAATCCAGAAGAGGAAACTATTTGTACAGGCTCTCAGATATTTTTCAAGTATAACTTCTGCAATTCTTCAACATTCCGTACCGTCGCGATGTATTCTTTGGTATCGACCGTATGACTGTACAGCCGGTCATAGTACTGCACAAGAATTTTTTCGATCACGTCTTTAATCTTTCCTTCATGGAGAAGCTTAATTAACATCTCCGCATTATTTTTTCCAAGATGCTTTTCAATGTATCCTATTTTTTTGATCAGTAACGCATTATCTGGTGTTGCACAGTACTCCTTGTAGAGACGTTCCACACGTTCCGACACAGGACAGATAACTTTTACTTTCTTTCCTTGCTGCATATATTTCCATAATCGTTCAGGAAGTACGACTCTTCCAATCCGTCGGCTTTCTCCCTCTGTAAAAATAAATTTCTCTTTTTGTAACACAAGTAACCGTTGCAGGAAAAGGCTTTCAAACATTTTTTGGGATCGTGGTTGTAATCCAATGTCACCAAAGATACTGCCTCGGTGCTGTGCAAGTCCTTCGAGATCTAAATTATTTGAAAGTTGTTGGAGCATCTCTGTCTTTCCAGATCCCGTTAATCCATAGAGAACAATAAAGGGAGGCATAGAAATTTTCTCTAACTGTTCGCGGACATACCGTCGGTACTCTTTGTACCCACCATCCAACTGAACAACGTCATATTTCAATGCTTTCAATAATCCAACAACAGAGCCAGAACGCATGCCTCCGCGCCAGCAATAAATGCATAGTTTTTTTTCAGCGAGGTTTTTGTATTCGTCCATCATCACCTGCAACTTTTCCGCGATTATTTTTATTCCTTCATCCATTGCTTCTTCTCGGCTTTGTTGCTTGTAGATGGTTCCGACAATGGCACGTTCTTCATTGGAGAAAAGAGGAATATTTATTGCGTTAGGAATACAATCTTCTGCAAATTCTTTCGGCGAGCGAACGTCGACAAACATGTACGCATCTCCATAGATCTCGTCGATTTTCATCGGACACTCTCATAGTCTTTTTTTGACGGAAAGAGATATTCCTTGACCCAGAAGAGCATCACAGTAAGGTATCCTTTTTTGTGGAAGCGTCGCATATGGTTATAGACATACGCATCAACGACGCCGTATCGTCCAAGCATTCGTGCTCGGCGTAGAAATCGGCCATCTTCTTTCGTCGAGAGATGTTTTTCAAATTTGCCAGCTTGTTCAAAAATATCTCTGTTACAAAAAATAAGCCCCGTGCAGAAACCTAAACTATGTGTGTGTGATTTTCCCCACATTATGATCTTGTCGAGAATACGCGAAGAGTTTGCCTTAACTTTTGACGTGCCAATCGTGTACGAACATGCTGCAATGGTTTCAAGTACAGCACCATCTACAAGAATATCAGCGTCGAGAAAAATTAGTTTATTATGGGTTGCCGCAGCAGCGCCAGCATTCCGTGCTTTTGATACGCCTTTTTCTTTTAACACGAGCACATTATCTGCATATCTTTTCGCAATATCTTCGGTTTTATCAGTACAGCCGTTACAGACAACAATAATTTCTCCTCTACCTTTGAGCGCCTGCAGTGTTTGTTCGATGTACTTCTCTTCGTTGTATGCCGGGAGAATAACGGAAATATCCATGTCTCTCAGAAACTAACGTGAACTTTAAAAACGTATCTGTCGGAACATTTAAAAACACCAGCTCTTCCAAAATCTCATGGCTGACGTGGTATACATTCCAGCAAAGGTACAGAACGCAGGAATCGACGCACTGATGGAAAAAGTGAATATTCCAGGAACATTTGCAATAGTTACCACGATCCAGTTTCTTGACGAGGTGAATGAGCTCAAGAAAAAAGGCTACCGTATCCTAGGCCAAGTTCTCGGATGCAATATTACTCAAGCAGTCAAGGAACAAGATTTTGACGCATACTTGTATATCGGCACGGGAAAATTTCATCCATTAAATTTAGCATTCCGTCAGGAAAAGTCCGTCTTTATATTAGATCCCTTGACGAGAGAATTCTCGCAGGTGACTGCCGAAGAAAAACAGCGATATGAGAAAAGAAGAAAAGGAATGTTGCTGAAGTACTATGCTGCAGAAAAGATTGGCATTATCGTTTCAGTAAAATCTGGTCAAAACCAAATCCGGCGCGCAGTACGCTTCAAAGAAAAGTGTGGAAAGAATGCGTACCTCTTTCTCTGTGAAAACGTGCAGAAGTTAGAAGACTTTCCAGATATTGACTGCTGGGTGAACACGGCCTGCGTCAGAATTATCGAGGATGATTTGAATGTCCCAATGGTTAATATCCGTGATGTAGAATGAAACAAAACATTTTTACTGTGAGTTGAAGATAGAGAAAAACATTTAAGAAAGAAAATATATGCTCTTTTTGTGAGAAGGAAAAAAGTTCTCTTTGTTCTGGGTATAGTTTTAGTACTTATTTTTCTTTTCCTGTATGTTGTCTTTGAGAAAGAAATCAACGCAGGCATTTCATTGTTTGAGATTGACCCGGAACACCAGCTGGTTCTCTTTCCATTTTCCAATAGAGAAAGTGAAACGCTTGCCATGGACGAAATAATCCTTGCAAGCCTGTACGATGCGCAGCATATTCTACGAAGCACGACATTTACGGAAGAGTCAGATTTATATTTCATCATGGCGAATGTCAGTGGTCTTTCTGTGCAACAGGACGGATCAAGTTGGTATGATGTGGACGTCCAAGTTCTTCGTCATGCCGATAATGCAACTGTGCTTTCGCTGGAGAAAAACTTGGGAGAAAAAGGAAAGCGTGTCCTGAATTCAAAAACCATTTCCCCGTATGGCTTAGTGAATATTCCGTGGACTGCGGACAGCGGCAATTATACAGTTGCAATTACGTTTTACGACCTCTACGCAAATATATCTCTGGAAAGAAATGCAACGTTTACCTTGGTAAATTCTTATGAGGGTATTTCAATCCCTGAGCCAATGCTCGGGTAGAAAACTATAAAAACTTAAGTATAATGTACCACAACCCATGCACAACGAACAGTTCTTGAAAGAGCTTCATGCATTCATGCAGAGCAAAGGGTTTGTCTACGGTCCATTTCCTGAAATTTATGGCGGCGTCTCAGGATTTTATGCGTACGGTCCGTTAGGGAAGTTGTTAAAAAATCGCGTAGAAGAATCTGTCCGCCATGTGTTTTTCAGCAACGGATTTAGAGAAATTGAATGCCCAACAGTCATTCCAGACGTCGTATGGGAAGCTTCTGGTCACTTACAAACATTTACAGATAAAACTATCGAGTGCAGCAAGTGCCATTCTCAGTTCCGCGGCGATAAACTCATAGAAGAAAAAAAAGAAATTGACACGGCGTCCTTGACTGACAAAGAACTGCTTGCAGCGATAAAGAAAGAAAAAATAACCTGTCCTTCCTGTAAGGGTTTTTTTCTGGAGGAAATCAAAGCGTATAGTTTGATGATGAAAACGTCAGTCGCAGGAAAACCTTTTTCTCTTCGTCCGGAAACAGCAACAGTAACGTATCTTCCGTTCAAACGTCTAAATGATTATTTCAGAAAGCTTCCATTCACCGTGTTCCAGATTGGAAAAGCGTACCGAAACGAAATTAGCCCACGGCAGCACCTTCTCAGATTAAGGGAATTCACGCAGGCAGAAGCGCAACTGTTTATCGATCCAAAAGAAAAAGATTCCTGGCAAAAGTATGATGCAATTAAGAACGAAAAGTTGCCTTTGTACACTAGCCATCACCAAGAAAAAAAGAAACAGCTTGAATGGATATCCATCGACGATGCACGGAAGCATAAGCATATCAAAAGCAAGGCGTATGCGTGGTGTTTGAATCTCGCTTATCAGCAATTCCTCTCTATGGGAATACCAAAAGAACGTATTCGTATCCGACAGCATTTGTCCACGGAACGTGCATTTTACGCAGACGATGCGTGGGACATTGAGATTGAACTTCGATCATTTGGCTGGACTGAGTGCTGCGGCGTGCACGACCGTACTGATTATGATTTAAAAAAACACGCTGCGTTTTCCAAGCAAAATTTGGAAGCAACACGGGATAACGGTGAAAAGTTCGTGCCACATATTCTCGAGATTGCATTCGGAACAGATCGCCCAGTGTTTGCGCTGATGGATATATTCTACGAGAAGAAAGAGGAGAATGAAGGAAAAACAATATTCCATGTTCCTTATTGCATGGCTCCACTGGACGTTGCCGTATTCCCTTTGATGAAAAAGGACGACCTGCCAGAGTATGCAGGAAAAATCAAGGCATTGCTGGAAAAAGAATATCTTGTGGACTATGATGAGTCAGGGTCTATTGGAAAGCGCTACCTGCGTGCAGCAGAGGCAGGAATTCCGTATGCAATTACAATTGATTATGATTCTTTGAAGAACAAGGATGTAACTATCAGAGATAGAGATACAGAAAAACAAGTTCGCGTTTCTGAAAAAGAATTGAAGGAAACACTGCGAAGATTATCTATAGGAGAGATTTCTTTTGAGATGGCTGGAAAGGCATTGTAGAAAAGTTTTCGGATATTCTGAAAGATTTTCGGAATTTTTAGCGAAATGCTTTTTAATTCTAATTCTTCAGAACTTCTATTGCGTCGCCTTACACCAAATGAAAAAGAATTGATAATAAAACTAATCTGGGAAGGAGTCTCACTCAATAAGATTTCTCTATTAACAAAAAGAAGGAAATCAGTTCTCTACTATTACTACAAGAAGATAAAAGGAAAGAAGTATAAGGAGCCACAGTTTGAAATTACTTTTTCTGAATCAGAAGGAGAAATTGTAGGAATCTTTGCAGGTGACGGGAGCCAGTACTATGCAAAATCTAATGGAGCATATCAGGTAAATGTTCATTTTGGAAATGTCCCAGAATATATCTCATATGTAAAAGAACTATACGAGTCCTACTTTGGGAAAAAATGGGCAAAATATGCACGTTAATCACTATCCTAACCCCACTTATCGGATTAGAGTCTCAGATAAGAAGATATATTTCTTCTTTTGGAATTATTTGGAATATGTTTCTCAAATAAAGCATTGTACCGTTCGGCTAAAGACTATGGATTTTCCTAAAAAATTTAAGATTGGTTTTTTGCGCGGATTACTAGATACAGATGGCTGTGTTTACACAAATGGAAAATACATTTCTATCAGGTATTATACAACATCTTCTGCATTGGCAGAACAGATTTGTTCATTACTTTCTTCATTAGGAATAGTATCTAGTCTATATAGAATAGTAAGTAAGAAGGGATACAAAGATATATTTGTCATTCAGATATGGGCAAAGAGTAAGGATAGATTTTTAAATATGATAAAACCTTTCAAAGCCAGAAAATTGGGCAGGTAATTCAGCCTGGTAGAATGCTCGGCTGGCAGCCGAGTTGCCGAGGGTTCAAATCCCTCCCTGTCCATTGGGCCGGTAGTTAAGTGGTATAACGCTACGTTCGCAACGTAGAGGCCGCGGGTTCGATCCCCGCCCGGTCCATTTTTATTTTGGAGAATACGAAATCTTTATATAACGTCAGTCGTTTTTGTGTGGATACTCCTTGGGACAGTAGCTCAGCCTGGGACCTTTAGGCAGGAAAGAGCATAACGCTGAAGACGTTAGGGTCGCTGGTTCAAATCCGGCCTGTCCCATTTTTTATATAAGATTCGTATCTCGAGAGAAACATATATAAATTACAACTGCTACTAACAAAAAAAGGTGAATGCATGAACAAAAGAGGTGCAATAGAACTTTCTATGACGACTATTATTGTTATAGTCATAGGGGTGACGCTCTTAAGCCTTGGCCTAGTCTGGATTCGCTCGACGTTCTCGCAAGTAGAGCAATTGACACAGGGAGCATTTGAACAAGGGGAAACACAAATCTCAGAAATTTTTGCGGGATCCAATGAGCCGGTTGCTCTTTCTCCGTCTGAAACAAAACTGAAGCAGGGCAAGACGACAACGGCAACATTGACTATCAACAATCTTGGCGACAGCGATGCAGAAGTGTACGCAGAGGTCGTGGCAAAAGCATTTGGCGGTGAGGAAGCAAAAGACCTTGCGTGTGGCTTCTCTGACACGCTCACATCGAAGACAAACGAGTATACACTTGAATCTGGTGAAGGGGCAACATTGAAAATTCTTGTGGAAGATAGTGGCGCAAACCTTGGCACATATGCGTGCGTAATTACTGTTTCAGGATTGCCTGACGGTGAAGAAACAATTAGTCTTATTATCACGGTGGAAAAGTAAATAAACACACAATATTCTTTTTCTTCTATGAACATTTTCGTCGAACGCTACAAAGCAATGGGGGAGACAATTCAGTTTGTCAAAGTCCGGCTCGCAATCCGCGTCAATACGAAAAAGATCACATTGGAGAAATTAAAAGAACGATTAGAAGAGCGCGGTGTCACCGTCGAAAAGATCCCGTTTGTCAAGCACGGCTTGTATATCAAGTCCAGATTTAATATCGTCAGTACACCAGAGTATTTGTTGGGCTATTTCTACATCCAAGACGCCGCAGCACAGATCCCTGCGGAAATCTTGAATCCAAAAAGTCTCGTGTTAGACTGCTGCGCAGCGCCCGGTGGGAAAACAACGCAGCTTGCTCTGTATGCGCCGGTGATCGCTATCGATAACGATAAGGATAGGTTTGTCGCAATAGAAAATAATCTGGAACGGTTAGGAATAGACAATTGTATTGGCTATTGCATGGACCTTAGGATGATGCAGAAAAAGTTTGACTACATACTTCTCGACGCCCCTTGCTCTGGCAATTATATGCTAGAAGAAGGATGGATGCAAAAAAATTCTTTGAAGCGCATTGAGGAACGAAGCAGATTACAACAAGAACTAATTGCGCACGCAATATCGTTGTTGAATCAAAACGGGGTTCTTGTCTATTCAACGTGTTCATTGGAACCAGAAGAAGACGAAGACGTGATTCAGTTTGCTCTTGATAATCTCCAAGTAAAATTAGAAAAGGTAGACACCATTGGCGATCCAGGGATAACGAAGTTTGAGGAGAAACAGTACGACGCATCAATGAAACTCTGCCGTCGGTTATGGCCGCATAAAACAAACACCATTGGGTTTTTCATTGCGAGGTTACGGAAAAAATGATCCACGATTTTGTTGCGCTGTTTACTGAGAAAAAGATTGACGCAGTTCATATTTTTAACAAATATTTTTATGCAAATAAATATCTCGAGAAATATCGGCTACAGGCAAAGGAACGTGTCTTCGGATTATATCTCGGCGAAGAAAAGGAAGGCGTGTTTATCCCTTCATTCAATCTCTTGGACTGGCTTGCACATCATTCAAAAGAAAAAGTGTTCGTGAAGGATATTGGCGAGATGGACTTTTTGTACGGCAAGAATCTGCGTGCGCGCCACGTAGAGAAAGTGGAAGGAAAACCTGGACACAGCATCGCGAAGTTAGTCCAGAACAAGTACGATGAAAACCTCGGCTATGGCATCATAATCGGCGACGTAACAAAGAAAGAACAAGTTCTCAAGCATAAGAAAGATCGTGGCGACTTTTTAAAACGGGAACGTGCGCAAAAAGATTAATAAGTGCAGAGATGTTTATTGGAACGAAATGAAAGTCTATAATACCTTAACGAGGAAACTAGAAACATTTGCTCCTATAAATAAAAATAGTGTTCGTTTTTATGCTTGCGGGCCGACAGTTTACAATTACCAGCATATCGGAAACCTCCGGACGTACATTTTTAATGATATTCTCAAGCGTGTTCTTATTTTCAATGGGTACAAAGTCAAGCATGTCATGAATGTGACCGATGAAAATAAGAA
>Ga0209541_10017680_pt1 | contig 10397 bp, 13 predicted proteins | sample RifCSPlowO2_01_FD_184027 | JGI IMG/M metagenome (GOLD analysis project Ga0209541, IMG submission 184027) | Groundwater microbial communities from Rifle, Colorado - Rifle CSP2_plank lowO2_0.1 (SPAdes) (version 2) | ecosystem: Environmental > Aquatic > Deep subsurface > Groundwater | place... | reverse complement strand
GTGACCATGGCGCGAGCCAGGTTGGTAGCGACCTGAAGATCGCTCGAAGGCCCGGTGGTAATATCCCCGAAAATCATCTGTTCCGCCACATAGCCGCCCAAGGACATGGCGATGTCGTCGATAAATTCTTTTTTAGATTGTAGACGTCTTTCTTCCAGAGGTAATTTCAGAGTGTATCCTCCGGCATTTCCGCGGGCGATAATGGATACTTTGTGCACCGGATCCGCATAGGGCAAGACGGAAGCAACCAGTGCATGTCCTGCTTCATGATAAGCGGTAATTTCTTTTTCCTTTTTAGAAAGCAGGTGGCTCTTGCGCTCCGGCCCGAGCATCACCTTCTCGATAGCGCGGATCAAATCGAATTGAAAAACTTTTTTGCGATTCTCTCGAGCCGCCAAGATCGCGCCTTCATTCATGAGTGAATACAGGTCCGCGCCGGAGAATCCGGGAGTGCGCTCCGCGATCAATTTCAAATTGATATCTTCCGCCAGCGGCTTTTCTTTCGCGTGAATTTGAAGTATCGCCTCGCGATCAGCCCGGTCTGGCAGATCTAAAACGACTTTTCGGTCAAATCGCCCCGGGCGAATGAGGGCGGGATCGAGAACATCCGGCCTGTTGGTCGCAGCCATCACTATCACCTTGTCGTTCGGCTCGAAACCATCCATCTCCACTAGTATCTGGTTTAGGGTTTGCTCGCGTTCATCGTTCCCTCCGCCGAAACCGCCTCCGCGGGTTCGGCCGATAGCGTCTATCTCATCCACGAATATTATGGCCGGTGCCGCTTTCTTGGCCATTTTGAAAAGATCCCGCACGCGGGATGCGCCGACTCCGACAAACATTTCCACGAATTCGGACCCCGAGAGATGGAAAAAAGGCACGCCTGCCTCTCCAGCCACTGCCCGGGCAAGCAATGTTTTTCCAGATCCCGGAGGGCCCGTAAGGATAACGCCTTTGGGAATCTTCGCGCCGATGTCCAGAAATTTTTTCGGACTTTTCAAAAAATCCACGATTTCCTTCAGTTCTTCTTTCGCTTCCTTGCACCCAGCCACATCTTTAAATGTAACTCTGTTGTTTTTGTCATTCGGATCGGTAATGCGCGCCTTGGATTGACCGAAGGAGAGAGCCTGCATGCCCGCGCCTCGCACTTGCCTCGAAAGATACCAAAAGAAAAATAAAATGAAAATGACCGGAATGAAGAAAGGCAAAAGATTCAAAAGCCAAAACATAAATCCGCTTTCGTCCTTGATATCTATTTCCGTTTCCGCTAGAGCTTCTTTGGTAACACCGTAATTAAAGAGGGTCTGGGTCAGAGCCGAACCCGCTTCTTTTTTTGATTTTTTGACTTCGTCGTTTTTATAAGTAATTGTGAGAGTTTCCCCAGCAACGACAATTTTTTTAACTTCGCCCTGAGAAACACTTTTCGCCAGTTCGGAAACTGGAATTTCCGGCGTGGCCTTTACATCACCCGAGACTGCCAAATAAACCGCCGTGATGAGCATAAATATAAGTATGGCTCCGGCAATGTTGCCTCCAAAATTCCCTTCTTTCTTGCCCTTTTTGCCTTTGCTCTGAAGATTTTTTTGATTCAGAAAATTAAAATCCATCAGTAAATGATATCATGAAAAATGAAAAAATCAAGAGGGAAAATAAAAAATAAAAATAGAAAAAATTTATGCTAAGATAAAGTTATGGCTCACTATGCGGAAAATAGAAAAGCGCGGTTTGATTATGAAATCTTGGAGAAATACGAAGCGGGTATTGAGCTTTTGGGTACGGAAGTAAAGTCTGTACGGGGTGGACAGATGTCTCTCGAGGGCGCCTTCGTAATCGTTCGTGGAGGCGAAGCTTTTTTAATCAATTCAAACATTCCGCCATATCAGGTAAAAAACGCGCCAAAAGACTATGATCCGCTTCGCAACAGAAAAATTTTACTGACTAAAAAAGAAATTAGCGATCTTGCTGGAAGTGAAAAGAATAAGAGTTTGACAATTGTACCAATTTCGGTGTATAATAAAGGCAGAAAAATCAAATTGGAAATTGCTCTAGTGAAAGGCAAGAAGAAGTTTGATAAGCGCGAGACTATAAAAAAACGCGACACTGATCGTGAGATACGAAGGGAATATAAAGGACGTTGAAAAGTTCATAGACCCCCTCTTTAATTCTCCACCTTAGCAGGGGGAGTTTGATGGAAAAAAGAAATAGTAATTTCTTTTAGGGTATTCGGGACTGAAAGGCATAGACAGTAGGCCTTTTGCCATTGATGCATACCGAGCATGGACGCAATCTCGTAAATCTTCGTCCAAATGTTAATTGCAAAATTAGCTACTAAAGTGAGGGAACTTTCTCCATACTTCAGTATGAAGGATTTCGCTTTCGCTTCGGTTTCCGCTTACGCGTAACCGATGTCTCTCTTGTAGACTTCCGATATATAAGGGCAGGCACAATATTATCGGGATAGCCTCGACGGTTTCCTGACGTCGGAGCAAAACAAAAGGAATCGATTAAAAAATATTTGGCTCGTTTCTTAATTTTTTAATCTAAAACAAAAAGCGCGCTAAGTATGTAGACTTCATTGCAAAAACCTTCTGCACGCGGATTCGATTTCCGCCAGTTCCACCACTTCGCCTCATTACGCTACGCTTCATTCGGCTTCGCGGTGTAGGCACATAAAAACCACTTATGTAATTAATACTTGCGAAGTGGTGTCCCGCATAGCTAAGTACCGCGTAGTTTTAACGAAGTGGTATTTAGCGGCGTGGGACTTTATTGTATAATTAGAGTAATGTACTATACTTATATTTTAAAAAGTTCTACTGATGGAACAAAATATATTGGCTACACCACTGACTTAAAGAATCGGTTGAGAGAACATAATCAAGGACAATCAAAATATACCTCAACAAAAACTCCTTTTATGTTGATTTGGTATTGTGCTTTTAAAACAAAAGAAAAGGCTATAAATTTTGAAAAGTATCTAAAAAGCTCTTCCGGTTTTGCTTTTGCAAGAAAAAGATTAGTTTAAGTGATTATTTATATAGTTCTTTCAATTCCGCCAAAAGGCGGTCGGCTTCCGCTCCTAGGTTTTTAGAGAAGTTATCTTCAAAATCTTGTCGAACTTCACAAATCTTTTTTGCCAGGTCAAGTCCTTTTAAAGCTCTAACTTTACGTTGGGCTATTTCTAAAAACTCAATTGCCACATTTAAAGTTTCAAGCCTTCTTGCCTCTGGTCGGTTTCTATAAGCCTCTTCTTCTGATACGTCAATGATTCCTCGGCGCGCTTGAGCCAAATCATCCTGAGCTTTTTTTAAGACTTCACCCACTGTAATTTCAGGACTTACATTTTCTAGGTTAGGCACGTTAGGTCTTGAGGTCATACTATAACGAGAGATCATCTGAGCAAATCTTCCGATATCACTCAATCTCTTTTCTATCACCTCGCGTTGGCCCTCTTTATTTTCTATTTTGGTATTGCCTGGTAGTTGGTCGTGATTCATGCCTGTATTATATTATTACTCATCGTGTAGGTCAAAGAAGGACGACACTCTCTTCTAATGATGATGTCTATCGTTATCTTCTTTCTTTTTCTTTTCCTCCTTCTCTTTTTCGCGTTCGTCTTCTATTTTCTGTTGCTGTTCTGTCTCTGCTTCCAGTTCCAACTCTAATTCCAACTCTTTTTTCAATTCTTCCTCTTTCTCTTTTTCCAGTTTTTCTTCTCGTTCTAGTCTTAATTCCAATTCCAATTCTTCTTCTAGTTTTCGCTGCAATTCTCTCTCTCGTTCTTGTTCGAGCTCTTCCTCTGTTTTCCAATGAAAGAATGACATAAATTGTTATGAAAGATTCCTAGTCAGAGCTTTTAGGACAATATCAAGTTTCATAGTCGCGACCCCGACCACCGTGTCCGCGGCGCCGTAATATATGTAGAGAAGACCGTCTTTTAGAGTCATACCGCAGGGAAAAACAACATTGTTAACTAGCCCTATTTTTTCATACGGCTCTTCCGGCTCAAAGATAGGTTCAGTGGATCGAGCCAGCACAATAGCTGGATCATTAATATTCAACAATACCGCTCCGACGCGATAAGTGTTATGGCTTTTTGAAACACCATGGTACAAGAGGAGCCACCCGCTTTTTGTTTTTATTGGCGGCGCGGTTATACCGACTTTAGAGCTGTCCCAGCTGTTTATTCTGGGTCCTAAAATCCTGATGCATTTCTTGACAGTTTCTGTTTTAAAATCAAGCGACTTAAAATAATCCCCGCATATTTCCTCGCCGACTCTGTGCAAAATGAAATACTGACCTTTGGTTTTTTCGGGAAAAATACAAGTATCTTTTTCCTCGAAGCCGGCTGGGGTTATCAAAACAGGTTTCTCCCATTTCCAATTTTTTTGCAGAAAGTTTTTCTCCGTGATAGAAGTGATGGCGACTCGCCACGGGCCGATACCGTTGAAAGCCGTATAGCACATATAAATAGTTTCCCCGATTTTTGTCAGCCTCGGGTCTTCGCACCCCGAGTTTCCACCGGCTATTTTTTTCAATTCGAAATCCTCTCTCGGGCTATATACAGGCTCCGGCAATCTTTCATCTATTGTGATGCCGTCTTTACTCGAGGCATAACCGATATAGGAAGTATTGTCGTTCGAGAGAGTTCTGTATAGCAAGTGGGTTGTGTTTTTTATTCTCAAAGCAGCCGGATTGAATGTGGCTTTAGCTTCCCACGGATGTTTTTTATCGGGTGTAATGATGGGGTTGCCGTTATAACGCTTAAAATGCCACTTCGGAGCCGTCTCCGGAAGGATCGAGCCTAGGAGGTCGGTCAAATTGACATGAGCCATAGCGCCAGTCGTATCGGCTGCCCCGTAATATATAAAGAGGGTATTTTTCTTTAAAATTGCCCCCTCCGGAAAAACTATATTGGGAACATGGCCCAGGAGTTCGTATGATTCACGGGGGGTGAGGAGAGGCCCGCGCGTACGCCCGATAATTTTTAATGGATTATCAATATCCAGAACCACCGCTTCAATTCCGAAGATGCGGTCAAGATTTTCCGGAGAGGCGAAGTAGTTTTGGATGTGCGAATACAAAAGAAGATAGCCTTTTTTAGTTTTGACAGGCGGAGCGCCGATTTCAATATGATCATAGGGAGATCTTTTGAGATTAATAATGTTCTTGTCCAAGCTTGCATACCAGCTATGCCAAAATTTGGGATTCCATAATTCCTCTATTTTATCCACTTGCGCGATGGCAATTTTGGCCGGAGGCATATCTGTATTGACTGTTAGAATTACAGTGATTTTTCCATTAATCCGCTCAGGGAAAAGTGTCATCGCTTTTGCGTTGAATGGCGTTACCAGATGGCGTCCGTCAATTTTTTTTAAATCTTTTGAGATGGCGACTGCGACTTTGATTCCGCTGGCCTCAAACGGATATTTCGAAAGAGCTGTATAGAATATATAATACTGTCCCTCGAAATAGGTGATGCGTGGATCTTCACAGCCGTACTTTTCCCACTCTTCTTCTGGTTTTATAAAAGGCGCGCGTTTTTCAAAATACGTTCCGTCTTTACTCTGTCCGATCCCTATGATAGAAAGCCGGTCGGGAGTGCGCAGCCTGTCTGCCGCGGAAATCGCGCGATAGACGCCATAAAATATTTTACCCGCTTTGATAATACTCATATTGAAGGTGGCAAAAGCCTCCCAATAATGGTCTTTATCGGGAACTAGAATTGGATTATGATGAGATCTTTTTACGACGTACATAAAATATTTAAAAATTTATCCAGATCGGCCGTGGCAACGCAAGAAACTTTATCCGCGCCTCCGTAATATACAAACAATTGCCCGTCCTTGACGACCGCTCCGCAAGAATACACCACCCCTCCCTTATATCCTTCGTTTTCATACCACAGGTCTGGTTCCAGAATAGGCCCTTTGGAGTTGTGTAAAATTTTAGTCGGATCTTTTTCATCTAAAATCATCGCCCATAATTTATATCGGTGCGTTTCATGCGCTTCCATTTTATGATATAAAATAAGCCAACCATGTTTAGTTTTTATAGGAGAGGGGCCTACGCCACGGATAAATTTATCCCGAGATCCCCACAGAGGACTTCCTTGATGAATACTGTGTATATAAGTTTTTCCATCAAATTCATCTAAAGAATCAAAATAATCTATCATTATTTTGGGCGAGATTGCGTGAAGAATGGCATATTTTCCTTTCCCTAGAGAGGCGGGTACAGATATTTTTTCCGGGAAAAGAACCCAGTTCTTGTGTATTTCATCGGGTGGAGAAATAAAAACCGGCTCCCCCCAATTCCAGCGTCTTTCTATGAAATCATTCAAACTTATAGACGTCAAAGCCATTCGCACAGATCCCCAGCCGTCAAATGATGTATATATCATGTATACTTGATCGCCAAAAAGAGTCAGCCTGGGATCTTCTGAGCCGCCGCCCCAGCCGCCGCCCGAACTGTAAATGATCTCCGGCGCCAAGCCTTTCTTGATAGCCGGTCTACTGCTGTAGTAAGCTATTTCTTTGGATCCTCTGTCCACACTATGGCCATCGCTGCTTCTCCCGTATCCAAGCACTGAAATATCGTTGTCGCCAATCGCCCGATAAATAATGTGCACTTTGCCATCATGGTAAAGCGCGGTAGGATTGAATGTCGCTTTTGACTCCCAAGACACACTTTCTGCCGGAGCGATGATGGGATTATGTTTTGATTTTTTCAAATCAAGAACGGTAACTTTTCTGGTGATTTTTTTCACCACTTTTTTCTTAATCCTTCGAACAGAGGACGAAAGCGGGTCTACTTTCTTTTTTATTTTTTTATTTTTTAACCCGGCCATATTTGTCTTCATAACGAATTATATCATCTTCGTCAAAGTCTCCGGTAGCTACTTCAATCAATATCATACCCGACTCTCCCGCTATCCAGCGATGTTTTTCCCCAACTCCGGCGCCGCATTCATCGCCGGGCCCAACTTTATATTCTTTGTCTCCCACAGGAATCAGGCCGCCACCCTCCACAATATGCCAAAACTCTGAACGCTTGGCATGACTTTGCCAGCTGGTTTCTTCCCCGGGCTTAATGCGGTGAACTTTTACTGTTGAGAGACTATTGTGAGTCAACTGTCGTTGATTTCCCCAAGGACGTTCAATTGTAAAAGGCTTAAACTCTGTCATATCCTTTAATTGTACAACTAAATAATTTTTTAGCTAATCTAGTGATCAAGAACTTTTAGGGATAGTATCTTCTGCATCAATTTATCCGCCGGCAAGAACTTGCCCTCTAGAGGAACATAAAACTTTCCTTTGATTCTGCTTCTATCGGCTGAGATGGGTGTTCCGCTCGCCTGCAATAATTCATGGTCATTGTAATTGTCTCCTATGGCCATAACATTTTTTTTCTTCAGCTTAAAAATTTTCATCACCTGCTTTAGACCGACAGCCTTAGTTTGGCTTTTTTTAATCAAAATATCATATGCTTCCCCATTCCAGTGAGTACTGAGGCTCCTTTCTGTTTTAACAGTTTTTTCAATTTCTTTAAGCTGCTTGGTGCAATGCAGAGTTATAATAAATTCTTTGGGTTCAAATCCTTTTACGTTTTTATTTCCAACCGATACTTTTTTTAGTTTCAAAAACATGTGCTGTAAATTTTTAAAACTATTGAGATGCTGATAGATTCTCCCCTTATACCAGGTAGCACTGCCGCACTCATAAGTGAGGCTGACAAAAGGTAAAACTTCCCTAAACATATCCTGTAGCATATAAAGCCCCCTGCCAGAACTGATGTTTATTAAAAATCCCAGCTTATTAAGTTTTTTTATCTGCTCTATTTGTCTCGGGGCAATTACTTTCGTCTCTAAGGTAGTGGTATTCCCTACCTGTTTTATTTTAGTGCCTCGCGGCACAATTACCCCATCCACGTCAAAAACAATCATTTTAATTTGGCTAAGATCTTTTTTGGAAATTTGATTCAGGGGTTTCATTCTATTTTTTCTTCTTTCGATGTTTTAAAATACTTTTCTTGACAAGCCCGGATGAGCTTTGGACTTTGCCGCCAAAGCCGACATCATTCACTATTGTACAGCCTATTTCCCCGCAAACCAACACTTCAGGAACTGGAATGTTGTCATGGTGTCGGTCTCCCCCTTTGGCAAAAATATGCGGACGGATAGACCGCAAATCTTCACTAATACTTATATTTTTCGTATTTTTCTTGTGGCTGCTTAAAACAACTCGATCAACTACTTCAAATGCTTCAATAATTTCTTTTCGTTCATGCTCCGGCATAAAAGCGTATCCTTTTTTCAATTTGAGCCAATGATCATTGTTGATAACTACTACCAACTCATCACCTAGCTTCTTCGCTTCTTTGAACAAACGCACATGACCAATATGCACCGGATCAAATCCCCCGCTTACCATGACTATTTTTTTAGGCTTCTTAGATACCCTTCTCACATTTATATATTACCATAGTGTTGACTTTTCGGCCCTGATAGGCTATATTTCCTTGGTCAAAGCCCGTCCGAACGGGATCCATCCGGGCGGATCTCATACATATCAATTGCGTGAAAGAATAAACAATCAAATACGGGCGAAGGAACTGCGGGTTTTAGATAGTGAAAATAAAAATCTCGGCGTCATGAGCATCAGAGATGCTCTGGAATTGGCGCAAAATCAAGGATTGGATTTGATAGAGGTAGCCCCAAATGCGGTTCCGCCACTTGCGAAGATAATGGATTTTGGTAAGTACCAGTATGAGGCGAATAAAAAGCTGAAGAAGGCAAGAGCAAGTGCCAAGCATACCGAAACTAAATCAATCCAGATTAAAATAGGCACCGGAGACCATGATCTGGAGCTTAAAGCCAAGACTGCTTCCAAATGGCTCAAGGAGGGCCACAGGATCAAGGTTGAGCTTTTCCTCGCCGGACGCGCGAAATATATGGATGAAAAATTTTTGAAAGAGCGATTGGATAGAGTTTTACATTTGATTACAGAGGAATACAAAGTGGCCGATAGCTATAAAAGAGGTCCGAAAGGATTAACAACGACGATAGAGAAAAAGTAGTTATAAAGTGTAAAGTAGAAAGTTATAAAGTAAAATACAAAATACATGGGAAAAGGAATGAAAACAAATAAGTCATATAGCAAGAGATTGAGACTTACGAAAAACGGAAAGGTTCTTTCCCGCAAGCCGGGCTTCAATCATTTCAACGCCAAGCAGTCCCGTAACTCCCAGCTCGCCGGCAGAAAAGGAAAGAATTTTGTGATTAAAAACAAACCAAAATCTCATTTGCTGCCCTTTTCTTAATACTTTATAACTTTCAACTACTAATATGACACGAGTAAAAAAGGGCGTACATGCATTAAAACGAAGGAGAAGTGTCTTGAAACAGGCCAAGGGTTTCCGCCACGGCCGAAGCACCAAGGAACGCCAGGCCAAAGACGCGCTTCTGCACGCCGGAGCTTACGCTTTCGCGCACCGACGTGACAAGAAATCTCACAACAGAAAACTCTGGAATATCAAAATAAACGCGGGAAGTCGTGAGTTAGGTATGTCTTACTCAAAGCTAATTGACGGACTTAACAAAAAAAACATCGCTCTCGACAGAAAAATCTTGGCCGACCTGGCCGAGAACAATCTTTCGACTTTTGCCAAAGTACTAGAAGCAGTTAAGTAATTTTATTCTACATTTTATACTCGGCTACTTTATCTTTTTTAACAAGAGCAAGTATATCCGAAACAAGTTTTTTGGGATTGTTTCCAATAAATATTTTCGCGTTGGGACGATGCGCTTTTTCGAGAATTTCTTCAAGCTCCGCTCCCATCTCCCAAGGCCCTTCAAAAATACCAATGGGTTTCCCGTCTTCGAAAGCAACAGTAAATTCATGAATGGTGCCGACACGTCCGCAGCCACAAATGACTGCGTCGGAAGAACGAGTAAGTAGGATATCCCGCCCAGGATATCCAAAACCGGTATAAACAATCAAATCCATATAATCCAGCGGAAGCTTGTAAACCTCCACATGTTCCCGCTCGGATGCCGCCGGAGAAAAACCAATAGAGATTCCACCTTCTTCTTTGGCTCCCATGGCGGCCCAAAATGGAAATCCCGTGGTTGCTCCGGTTACCAGCACTGCTCCTTGGCGGGCAATTTCGCGTCCCAGCTCCTTGGCTTTCTCAAGCGCGTCTATCCCGCAATGCCCCGTTTCAGCCGCGCCAGAAACGCATATTTTTATTTGATTATGGCCGTGTTTGTTAAAATTACTTAAATCCATTGTCTCATTATACACAGCTTAGCAAGATAATGAAACCGTGTCTCCCGCCTCCGGAGCATAGGCTTCAATCCCTAAATTATCTCGGAGCTTCTGCACTACAAACATCGCCGA
>Ga0209541_10017679_pt1 | contig 10398 bp, 11 predicted proteins | sample RifCSPlowO2_01_FD_184027 | JGI IMG/M metagenome (GOLD analysis project Ga0209541, IMG submission 184027) | Groundwater microbial communities from Rifle, Colorado - Rifle CSP2_plank lowO2_0.1 (SPAdes) (version 2) | ecosystem: Environmental > Aquatic > Deep subsurface > Groundwater | place... | reverse complement strand
AGAAATATCCCGAAGTAGGGCAACAACCTATATAAAACCCCATCCTCTCGTCATTTGTATGGACGCGCGCGCCACAATCAGGGCTTTCCTCGAGATAAGAGGCCCCTCTCTTCCGTATGCTGTCGGCAAGGAGATCGGTGTCAACGTCACCTTCGCCTCCGCGTATCTCGCTGAGATGTCGGACAGGGGCATGGTGAGAATCTCGAATCTCAAGGTCGGCGGCGGCTCCCCGCTCTATTATCTCCCGGGCCAGGAATCCCAGCTCCAGAATTTCGCCCAGAATCTCGGGGAAAAGCAGAAGAAAGCCTTTGACATGCTGAAGGAGAAGCAGGTGCTGAGAGATCGCTCCCTTGAGCCCGTCATCCGCGCCGCCATGCGCGACATCAAGGACTTCGCCGTGCCCTGCGAAGTCAAGCATGAAAGCGCCTCAGAGATTGTCTGGAAATGGTATCTCCTGCCAGACGCTGACGCGAAGAAGCGCACTGCTGAATTGCTCGGCATAGAAAAGAAGAAGCCAGCGAGCGCAGCGCCAGCGGAAGTGAAGCGGTCATCTGAAGCTCCTAAATCTCAAGAAAGGCCGCTTCCGCAGCAAGAATCACAGCAAAAGCTGCAGCCAGGCCAGGAAGCGAAAATCCTGCGGCCGAGTGAACCTCCTCAAGTTCAAGTGGAAGCAAAGCCGGAATCAAGGCATCACGCCTCAGAATTATATCAACAAGTCCTCCAGTTCTTCCAGGACAAGGGCATCCGCATCTTGGAGGAGAATGTCCTGAGGAAGACCGAGATGGATTTCATCGTCGATGTGCCAAGCCCAGCGGGCAATCTTAGATATTTCGTCAAGGCCAAGAGCAAGAAAACTATAGGCGATGGAGATCTAAGCTCCCTCTTCTTCCAGTCGCAGTCCAAGCGCCTTCCAGCGCTTTTATTGGCGAAAGGGGAGCTCACCCGGAAGGCGCAGGAGATGCTCTCCCTCGAATTCAGGGGCATGAAGGTGGTGAGGCTCTAGTGGGCGTCAACATCACCGACCTTCTCATAAGGAAGGAAATCTCCCTCGACGCATTGAACGGAAAAGTCATCGCCGCGGACGCCCACCTCTTCCTCTACCAGTTTCTCACTACAATCCGCCAGCCCGATGGCACCCCGCTGATGGACTCGAAAGGCAACATCACCTCGCATCTCTCAGGCATTTTTTTCCGCAGCCTGCGCCTCATGGAGAAAGGCATCAAATTAGCGTATGTCTTCGACGGCAAGCCGCCGGCTCTAAAGGCGGAAGAGCGGGAAAGAAGGAAACAATTGAAGGAAGAAGCCAAGATCAAGTATGAGGAGGCGGCCGCCACCCATGATCTCGCCGCCATGAAGAAGTATGCAGGCCGCACCGCCCATCTCACAAAAGAAATGATAGAAGAGTCCAAAAGACTCATCAAAGCGTTAGGTCTCCCCGTGATTGAAGCGCCCTCAGAAGGCGAGGCCCAGGCAGCGCAATTGGTGAAGGAAGGCGCTTATGCGGTCGCGTCCCAGGACGCCGACTCCTTGCTCTTCGGCGCCCCGAAGCTCATCCGCAACCTCTCCATCGCTGGCAGGAAAAAGAAGGCAAGCAAGCTCGCCTTTGAGGCCGTCGAGCCCGAGCTCATCGATTTGCAGGAAACACTCTCTGCGCTCGGGATCTCCCAGAATCAGATGATTGCCCTGGGCCTGCTCGTCGGCACGGATTTCAACCAGGGCGGGGTCAAAGGCATCGGCCCCAAAACAGCTCTAAAGCTCGTGAAGCAGCACGGAGAGAACTTCGACTCCCTTTTCGCCGAAGCCGGCTGGGCCTTCGAGCACGGATGGAAGGAGATTTTCTCCCTCTTCAAGGAAATGCCGGTGGAAAAAGGGTTGAGGCTTTCTTGGTCTCAAATAAACAGCGAAAAAATCAAAGAGATCCTCGTGGCCGAGCACCAGTTCTCCGAAGAGCGCGTCTCTTCCGCCCTTGAGAAGCTGGAAGAGCAGAAAACCAAAGGCGCGCAGAAAGGCCTCGGCGACTTCCTCTGATGGCATCCTACGCACAAGCTTTGAAGGGCATTCTGACAAAAGCAGAGCGAGCCAAACTTCCCAAAAGCTTCGACATCGTCGGCGATATCCTCATCTTCGCTGATTTTCCCCCCGAACTCGCGCCTAAGTCAGCGCAAATCGCATCTGCTATCCTGAAAACCTTCCCCAATATCAAGGTCGTCTGCAGGAAAACAAAGAAGTATAGCGGCGAATTCCGCACTCCAACGCTGCGCATTCTCGGCGGAAAGAGGAGGAAGGAGACGATCCACAAAGAAAATGGTGTCAGGCTCAAGCTCCACGTGGAAAAGGTGTATTTCTCCCCCAGGTTATCGACAGAGCGCGATAGGATAAGCAAGCTCGTCAAGCCAGGCGAATCCATCCTCGTCATGTTCTCCGGCTGCGGCGCCTATCCCATCAATCTCGCGAAGAACACGAAAGCAAGGCAAATCACTGGGGTGGAAATCAACCCGATAGCTCACAAATACACCCTGGAGAACATCGAGTTGAACAAGGCGACGAACGTAAAGCTCTATCACGGCGACGTGCGCCTTGTTCTCCCCACAATAAAAGATACATTCGACCGCGTGCTGATGCCGCTCCCCAAGACAGGAAGCAAGTTTCTTGATGTTGCGATTCCAAAAGTTAAAAAAGGCGGCACCCTCCATTTCTATGACTTCCTCCAAGAAGATGAATTTCACCTTGCTTCAGAAAAGATCCTTTCCACATGCAAAAAGCTTGGGAGAGTCACAGATATTCTCAGAACAGTGAAGTGCGGCCAGTACGGCCCTGGCAAGTTCAGGGTGTGCGTCGACGTTAAAATAAAGTAGTGCGCTCAGCAGTTACTTCCGTATGGCATGGAGCCAAGGGTGTTCTAACTTCATCATCGCGCGTAAAGAAAGAAATAAGCACAGGATTTAAACTTTTCTCCGCTTTACCAGCTGGAACAGCACAGCGACGATATACACACATTGGAGAATAATGAAGATAGGGTCTTCTATGAAAATGCTATATGCAAGGAGGCAAACTCCCCCTAATAAGAAAAACCAGTCTTGCCTCTTCTTGTAAATGACTCCTGCAGTAATGAGAAGAATGCCAAGAATACCAAGCACACGAAATAAGAAGCAACCAATACAAATAGGTTCTGTCATCCGAACATGTTCATGTAGCTTTCTTTCTTCTCCTCTTCCTTCTTCACCTTGATGATGGCCTTGAGGAAGTCGGCCATGCACACGCGTGTCCTGTCCTGCCGGATCGCGAAATAACCCGCCTCAGTGCACACCGCCCTGACTTCCGCGCCGGAGAAGCTGTCCATCTTGCCCATGAGAATGTCGATGTCCACATCCTTCCTGAGTGACATGGCCTTGGTGTGGATACCGAAAATCTCCTGCCTTCCCTTCCTACTTGGATTTGGCACTTCAATGAGCCGATCCAGCCTGCCCGGCCTCAGAATCGCGGGATCAAGGATCTCCTTCCGGTTGGTTGCGCCAATGATCTTGACATTGTCTAAAGATTTGAAGCCATCAATCTCCGCCAGCAGTTGCATGAATGTCCTGTTCGCTTCCCTTTCCCCAGATGTCCCAACTTCTAGTCTCGTAGCAGCCAAGCTATCTAGCTCATCAATGAACACGATGCTCGGCGCCTTGTTGCGTGCGAGCTCGAAGATCTCCTTCACCAGCTTCGCCCCTTCTCCGATGAACTTCTGCACCAGCTCAGAGCCGACAACCTCGATGAACGTGCTGTCCGTGGAAGCCGCCACAGCCTTCGCAAGCAAAGTCTTTCCTGTTCCCGGAGGCCCGTAGAGCAGAATCCCTTTTGGCGGCGTGATGCCGACTTTCCTGAACAGCTCCGGCTTTTTCAGCGGCAGCTCGATGACTTCGCGGATCTCGTTCTCCTGCTCCTGCAGCCCGCCAATCATCTCCCACGGAACTTTTGGCTTCTCCATGATGACAAATTTCTCGACATTGAACCGTTTCGAAGTATCGATTTTCTTCAGGATATTCAGATTCTTCTGGTCGCACAGCACGCTGTCCCCGGCGGAGAGCTTCAGCTCTGCGTTGGACGTGACAAAGAACTGGTTGCCGTTGGGGATCCGGATCACAGCCCTCTCCCCGAGCACCTCGTTCACCTCGCAAACCATTAAAGGCGGCTGCTGCAACCGGTCAAGCTCCTCCTTGAGCTTGTTCACAGTCTCCTTGAGGACCCTATTTTCTTCCTCCATCACATGGGAAGCCGACGTGTAGCTGTAGAGCACAGAATCGATGATGTTGTCTTTCGTCGTCATGGCAGGAATGAATCCAAAACCCTTTATATAAGTTTGGGTGGAATCTTAGAGGAGCTTTCCCTTCTCCATGACGCATTTTCCGTCAAGGAAGAGGCTCGGCTTCCGGATCACGGAATCAATGTGCAGCGGCACATCCACGCTGCCCCCAAACCCAATATTGTTCCCGACAGCGACATGGCAGGTGCCGTAGACTTTCTCATCCTCGAGCACCAGGCCGGTAATCTTCGCCTTCCGGTTCAGTCCAATCCCCAATTCAGCGATATTCCTTGCTTTTCTCCCAACGCTTTCTAAGAGGTTATCAAGAGGATGCTTTTTATTTCCAACTTTCACCTGTACCGCTTCTCCATTTTTTATCATCATCACAACATTTCGCGCCTTCCCGAAATTCGCGATGCTGCCGTCAATCACGAGCTTCCCCTCCGCCGTGCCTTCGACCGGAGCGATGAAGGCCTCTCCCTCAGGAAGATTGCCCCAATAGCCTTTCCGAGTGTAGATTCCCGCTTTCTTTCCGTGCGCCTTCCTGCCGGCGATGCTCAGAGCAAGAGAAGTCCCGGCGTCCGTCGCAATCTTCACCTCTTTTGCTTTATCCAGGAGTTTCGCCACCCGCAATGTATCTTTTTTTAATCTTGAATAATCAATTTCAATGCATCGTTTCAGCATAGCTTCCGTGATTCCAGGCATCGACGCTATTCGCATCCCTTTCGCGGTGCAGTCCCTTCTCGCTTTGGTGTGGGAAAGCGATTTTTCAGTGACAAAGAGCGCCACGTCATGCGAAAGTAATGTCTTCACAACAGAAGAAGGTGGCTCCTGTCCGTTGACGCGCATCTCTGGGATCTCAATGAGCGAGATAGGAAAGGAAGAGAAGGGGGAGCCGGCTCTGTAGAATTTCTCCGCTAATCTCTTCTTCTTAGGATCAAACACAATTGCAATCTTTTCATCTTTTTTGACTCCTAAATTGACTTTAAAGATCGTCGATAATGCTCGTTCCAGCTTAGAAGAGGAGCTTGCCATTTTTATGGATCCACCTTTTTTTGCCTTGCTTGTCCACTGCGTAACTATTGAGCTTTTGCCTCGGAGCATTGATGACGATGTCATAATGGTACACCGTGCTCCTGTCAGCGTCAAATCCCGACCCCAAGGCGAGATGGATCATCCCGACGATCTTCTCGTTGACGATGAGATAGTCGCACAGTTCCGCTCTCGGGTTCGTGTTGATCGCGAATTCGCCGATGTTCCTGAAATTCTTCTTCTTGAGATTGATAATCGCCTTTGGCAAGCTTCTGTTTCTCTCCTGTATCAGGAGCCCTTTGTGCGCTTCTTCCATTCTCACCCTAAGAGCAGAGAGAATTTTCCTGGGACCAGAGACCGCCCTCCATTCGTTTCCAGAACAGCGGATTACAAGCGGGTTCTTTTCATCAAGCTGATAGCTTCTGTCGATGTTAACTACCACATCCCCGATAAATGTGCCCTCAACAGATTCAGGGGTGACGAACGCCTCACCCGAGGGGATATTGCCGGAAGTGCCCGCGTATTTTCCTGTTCTCTTGTAGAAATCTTTTCTAATCAAATCTCTCGTCGCGACATCGGAGCCGCGGGAATATCTGCGTCCTTCCCCTTTCGTCAACCTAATCTTTAATTTTGTCTCGTACTTCCCAAATTTTCTCCCTTCAGCAACAACATATTCAGAAGAATCGAGTATCCTCATGATTTTTCTGTTCTTTTTCGCCATCTTCAGCCAGTCAACGTAGCAGCTCTTGATGAAGATGGGCACAGGAATCGTCGAGGTGAAAGCCGTCCTTGTTCGAGGCTTTCTGGGATCGAGGAGCGTCTGCGGAAAATAATCGAGTTTGTACAGGATCTGTCCCGGAGACTGCCATCTCGTCTTTCCATTCGGCGAAGGATAGCCGACGCACTCCCCGAAATAATGCCTTCCGCTGTATCCGTCTCCGTGGATCGCGAAAGTCGCTGAAGGGAATTCCCACGAGATGCCCAAAAGCCTTGAGAGTTTCGTGTACGCCCAGAAAACTGGCTCTTTGCTATGCTTACTCAGCTCCAATCCCAAAAGCGTCGCCTTGAAGTCTCCGATGAGATCCGGTTCGTCGAGCTGGCTCTTCCTCGGCGTGGAGGCGGACAGCGAAATGACCCGCTCTTTCACGCACTCGAACATCGCCCAGGCGATGCGATACGAGTCAAGATAATCGTCAAGCGGATACGCGCCAGAAGGATGCACCAGTTCAAAGGTGAGGCCTATCTTATCCTTCTTCTTGAGATCGTACACATGATCCCAGATTCTGGCAGCAGTCTTTTTTAACAGCGACTCCTGTGGCTCTCTCCGCCACCGGATTTCATATGGAAGCTCGCGTGTGCCAACAAATCCCGCTTTTCCCGAGTTCAAAAAAATATCAGGTGACTGGAAAAGCGGAGCCAGCTTTCCTTCGCATTTTCTGTCCGAAAGCAAAAGGAAGCGTTTGAGCGCGGATGTTTTCTCATTCTTCAGGCCGCTCTTCATCGCAAAATATAACGTCCAGAACTTCTTCATCTCAGCGAGATTATGGCTTTTCAGCTCCACTCTGACATCGCAGCCGAGCTCGTGCAGGGCCAGGGACAAGGGAGCAACAGAATAAAATGCCTCTTTCGAAGGCACCAGCATGATGAGGCAGCTTCCTTTGACGTTTGAAAGCTTCTTCTTGTAGCGCCCAACCGCTTTCCTGAACTCCGCCAAATCGTGTCTCATACAGAAACCAATCCTGTCTTTTTCGTGAGCCGCAGCAGCTTTCCTTTCCAAAGCGCGTAATCAGCTTCAATCCTGATCCCAAGTTTTCCAGGCAAATAAATCCCAGGCTCGAGGGTGAACACATTGCCTTCTTCAAGCCGGTCTTTTGACTGCCCAAGATACGGCGCCTCGTGCACCTCTCTTCCAATCCCATGCCCCAGGCTGTGGATGAAGAAGCGGTTATAGTTCCCAAGAGATTTGCACGCGGCCATATAGATTTTTTTGCAATTCTTTGTCTTGGAAATTTCTCTGATAGCGGCGTCCTGCGCTCCTTGGACAAGATTGTAGACTTCGATGTCTTTCTTTGAGGGCTTTCCAAGATAAATCGTTCTCGTTATGTCCGAGCAATACTCTTCATACTTCACTCCGAAGTCAAGCACGCAGAATCCGTTATGTAATTTTATAGTTCTCGGCTCATAATGGGGCAGTGACGCATTTTTTCCAGAGGCGACGATAGGAGGGAACGCCGGCGAGCACCCTCTTTTTATCGTCTCCACTTCGAGAAATGCGGCGATTTCCTTTTCACTCTTGAATTTTTTGAAATTCTTAACGCAGAGATTCAAAATCTCGTCAGCGATGGCGCAAGCCTTTCTTATTTTTCTGAGTTCTTCATCTGTTTTTACGCTTCTGATCTTAAGAATCTCCTCACGGATGTCCTTCACTTTGAACTTCCTTTTTGCCGCAAGGAAGAGATGTGCGGAGACAGAAGGAAAATCCATCCCTATCCTCCCTCTGATCTTTGTCCTGAGGAAATCGAACAGCCGTGTTTTCTTCGGCCATAGCAAAGTTTGGATTCCCGTCTGTTTCGCGCGCTCGTATTCCAGTTCATGAGTAATAATGAAGGGCCTTTTCTTCGCCGGGACGCACAAAAGTCCGCCACCAGAGAAGCCGGCGAAATACCGCATGTGCGCGTCGCCATGCTCCAAAGACACGAAGACTGCCGCGGACAGCTTTTTCCTTCTCAGAACCGCTTGCAGCTCGGGAACTTTCATGTCATTACGGGCGGAAATTTGCTTTAAAAACCTTGTCAAAATGAACATCAAGATCTCGTGCCATAGACTCTGGACCGCTGATGGGTTTCAGCATACCGGTCGCTTAAAGGCTCCATGCGGGTCCCGAGCGCAACTACCATCGTCGCCATTTCATCCAAACGGCGCGCATCCTCATGAGACAGGCCGGCTCTCCCATTTTCGTACGTGTTGACTTCTGTCACAAGCCGCAGGATAGCGCCTCTGATATTATGAAACTCGCGGGGAACATTTTCAGCGCTCACGTCGAATTGCGCAGGCGGCTCATAGAGTTTCAGCCGCGTCTCAAGGCGCTTTACTTCTCTTCCCATGCTTCGGCGTCGTCCCACCGACCACCCAGGAAAGTCGTTTTGGACAAGAGGCTCGAGGCTCACGGATACGCCCCCCTCACCAGCTTCTCCGGCATCGCTTTTCTCACCGGCTCAAGGAGCGTGTTGATTTCGTTCGCCAGGGCGTTCTTCACGTCCATCGGATGCACGTTCTTCGCGATAAAGTCTTTTTCCAGATCCGCATACGCTTTGTACCTCACCGTTCCGCCGTATTTCTCCGGCCGCTCGATGACAAAGCTTTCTTTCTTGTCTTCTTTCATGACAAAGACAACATGCTTCAGGAAGCTCATCACTCCGTTCCCTTCCACGCTTCCCTCGGGGCAGAACGCTTTGGAGAGCTTTTTCTTTACAACATCAGGCGCATCCAGGCAGTCGATCTTGCTCTCTTCATGCGAGGAACTCATCTTCTCCCCGATGAGGCCAGGCACAATAGGGGTCATGAACTCCACCCGCGCCTTGTAGCCGAGCTTCGGCAGATGCTCGCGGGCAAACATCAGGATTTTCCTTTGATCAGCGCCCCCATATTGGACGTCCACCTGTAAATGCTCCTCATCTAAAGCCTGCATCAGGGGATAGAGCAGCCCGGAAAGCCGTGGATTCTCAGACTGCTTCACCACTTCGCTCCCCGCTTTTTTCGCGTCATGCACAGAGGAGAGCGTCGCGAGCTTCAATAAGTCAAAGAAGTACGCTTCGCTCTTCTGGTAGGAGCTTCCCTTCACCATCTCGATGTTCTTCACGTCCGCTCCCACCGCCTGAAATAAGGCCGGGATGAGCTTCTCATAATAGCGATATCTCTTCTCAAGAACATCCCAGGGCGTGTTGTCCAGCGCTCCATGCAAATCCGCCAGCAGCACTTTCACCTTGAACCCCGCCTTCAAAAAGTCCGCCAGCTTCAGCACCCAGAGGAAATACGCGACATGCGGCCTCCCCGTAATCGCAGTCCCGAGATAGACTGCCGGCTGTTTCTTGGTCTCCAGCAGCTTCCTGAGCTCTTCAGGGGTGACAATCTCCTGCGTGTTGCGCGTAATGAGCCGCATCCTCTCTTCGATGTCCATAAGGCTACAAAATTGAAGAGGATATTAAAACGTTTGCTTCAAAGGCCTAAAGAAATCAACCGAGCGCCCAATGCCAGATTTTAGGGCCTACCCAGATAATCGCCATGATGACAACAAAAAGAACGAAGAGCCAGATAACGAGGCGGATGACTCTCTTTGTCGCTCTTACAGCATATCTGCTCCCTAACGCTTCTTTGCTTGGGCGTCTTTCTTGTCTCATAGCAATCGTGGAGTATCTTGTTTAAAATCTTTAAAAAAGTATGTTTTCGCAATCTTTAAATATATGGAAAAAAACCATAATACTATGGTCAAAAATGGTCAATGAAACGCTGCAGATTCTTACGCTATTGATAGGGAACCAAGAAGAGGCCTTTAGCATCAGAAAAATCTCCAGACTGCGCGACATCAACTATAAGTCCGCCTATAAAGCTGTCCATGCCCTGGAGCAAAAAGGGCTTGCGAGATTGCAGCGCATAGGGAACACCATCGCCTGCTCGTTCACTCAAAAGTTCGACGAGATGGTGTTCCATGCAGAATCCATGAGAAGGGACGAGTTGCTCCGCAACAAGGATTTTCTTGTCCTTCGCAACCGCCTGGATGCTCTTCCGTTCCCCTTCATCGCGCTCCTCTTTGGCTCCTACGCGAAGGGCACGGCGACGAAGCATTCAGATATCGATATCCTGACTATCGGGGGAGACCAGAAGGAAATCAAGGCAACCCTCTCTTTATTGCCAGACAAGATTCATCTCACTTCTGTCACCTATCAAGACGGCATAGCGATGGCCAAAAGCAGGGAATTCACGGTTGTCAGCGAAGCATTGAAAAAGAACGTCATTCTCCTTGGCATAGGGGAATATTACCGGATGCTGAAAAATGCTCACTAAGGGCTCGTCAAGAAATGAGC
>Ga0209541_10017675_pt1 | contig 10401 bp, 8 predicted proteins | sample RifCSPlowO2_01_FD_184027 | JGI IMG/M metagenome (GOLD analysis project Ga0209541, IMG submission 184027) | Groundwater microbial communities from Rifle, Colorado - Rifle CSP2_plank lowO2_0.1 (SPAdes) (version 2) | ecosystem: Environmental > Aquatic > Deep subsurface > Groundwater | place: Rifle... | reverse complement strand
TTCTGGGTCATCAACGCGGTGGGAGCAATAATCGGTTTGATAATATTTCTCGTGGATTCAAAAATACCGCCGATCTCTTTCTTCTGATTCTTTTACAAGATAATAGCAGAGAGGTAAAATAAAGTGATGAAAATAAGGGAGAACCCGATAATTTATCTGGCGGGCAAGATGTGGAAATACTCGGAGGGTACGAGAAAGAACATTGTTCTGTTTTTTGTCTTATTTACGATTGCCAATTCAATAGAACTTCTCGAGCCGTTATTGGTGGCCAAAATTCTGAACACCATACAAGCCGAAGGCGTGAACGAGGGTAATATTCTACGCTTGTTTCTGTATTTGGCCGGTTTCCTTGGAATAACTTTGTCTTTTTGGTCTTTTCACGGCCCGGCGAGGGTGATAGAAAATACCAATGCTTTCAGGACGTACGTTAACTATAGGCGGTACCTTATTACTGGAGTTATGGCTCTACCGCTTGAATGGCACACCGACCATCATTCCGGGGACACGATCGATAAAATAGAAAGAGGGTCAGGGGGTTTGGAAGGATTTTCCGAAGGAACTTTTGAGGTTATCTCGCTCTTGGTAAAACTCATCGGGAGCTATATTATTTTGGTCTACTTTAACATCCACTCTGCTTATATAGTTTTGTTTATGGTTGTTTTGGCTTTCGGTATAATTGTTAAATTTGACTACATACTGACCGGCCAATACAAGGAGTTAAATAAGGTGGGAAATAAAATATCCGAAAAAATATATGACGCAATAAGCAACATAACAACCATAATAATACTGAGAGTGGAAAAAATAGTGGCCAAATCTATTTTTGAGAAAATGATGTCGCCACTCAACTTGTTAAAGAAGAATTACAAGATCAATGAGTGGAAATGGTTTTTAGTCAGTGTTTGCACTTCGTTAACGACAATTCTGGTCTTGGGATCTTACCTTTTCAGCCACTATTGGTCCGGAGAAATTATTTTGATTGGAAGTTTGTATGCTCTATATGGCTATGTTGCCAATATCAATAATCTGTTCTTCAACTTTGCCGATTTCTATGGCAGAAAAGTTAGACAAAGAGCATCAGTTGCGAATTCGGAAGAACTAGCTAAGGACTTCAAGGACAAAGATAAAATATCAACACAAATGCCCGCAAATTGGAAGGAGATGAAGATCGACTCTTTAACGTTCTCTTATCACTCTGAAAAAGAACCCGACGTTCACCTTGATGATGTGTCGTTAACAATTCGATACGGCGAGAGAGCTGCTTTGATAGGTGAATCAGGCAGCGGTAAAACAACTTTCTTGAAAGTTGTTAGGGATCTTTATCATCCGCGAAGCTTAAATTTGTATCTTGATAGCCGGCGGATCCCTGAAGGATTCTCCGGAATTAGTTCAAGCATTGCCTTGATACCCCAGGACCCGGAAATATTCGCTACTACCATATTGGAGAATATTACCATCGGCGTCGATCATGACATTGATTTTGTTAGGAAGTTTACCGATATGGCCCGTTTTACGGATGTTGTTGAACGATTGCCCAAAAAATTTGACTCTTCGATCGTTGAGAAGGGTGTTAATTTAAGCGGAGGAGAGAAACAGCGCCTTGCACTAGCTAGAGGACTAATGGCTTGTGAAGATAAATCAATAGTGCTTCTTGACGAGCCGACAAGTAGCATCGATTCAGCTAATGAGCTGGTTATTTATCACAACATATTTGACGCCTTTAAGGATAAGGCGATCATATCTTCAATTCATCGGCTTCACCTGTTGCCCCTCTTTGACACGATTTATTTCTTTAGAGACGGCAGAATAGTTGCTTCAGGGACTCTTGCCGAACTACTTGAAAAATCGGAAGAATTTAGAACTCTGTGGCAAAAGTATCACGAAACAGCCAACACCTAGTAGCTATCCCGAGCTGATGCTCGGGATTTAATTTGACACACAATATTCTGCGTGTTATAGTATTTTATTCTTTGACAACTTACGGGAGGGACGGTGTCAGATAATGACCTTGATCTCGAAGTAAAAGCCCACAGTTTTCAGGATTATGTTAACGAAAACAAAAAGATAACAGATGTCTTGCTGTGGGTTTGGAAAGTGTTTTTAAGCGGCAGAAGCAAAAGAATAGTCAAAGAGGTGTTGGGATTGACACTGGTTGCAAATCTTTTAGGTGTTTTGACCTCTTATTATGCGATCAGAAGTATTCTCGATGGGCTTTTCGCCAGGAATCTCAACCTTTTAGTTTTGGGATTTGCGTCGCTTGGATTTCTTCACCTTGTTGTTCGATTTGTTAAGTCAGTAAACAACATTCGTCGAGAGTATTTCTTTGCTGACTTCGGCTATCAAATGAACGAGAAAGTAAGCCGTTTATTTTTTGAGAAGTCTCTTGGAACACACACTAGTGAAGACAATATCTTGAACGAGGCAAATATAAGCAGAGGTTTTGAAGGATTGAGAGCCATAATTGTTATATCAATGGTAGATCTTCCTGATCTGCTGATTACTCTGAGCGTTGCTTTTGTCGTCCTCTGGTTTGTTGATCCGGTGGTGGCCTTAATAGTGACATTCTTTATTGCCTTCCATCTGGTGTGGTCTGGTCTTGTTAACTATATGATCATGACGGTTGGTTATCCAATAGAAAAAAAGTGGCGGTTCCTTACTCGCTTTAGAAAAGAACGAATGAAAGGCGTTGAACGGATGAAGACGAACGCAAAAGAAGAAGAGGAGTTGGAGAATATTAGAAGATACTACAATGAAGCAATTGTTCCTGACTTAAAACTTTGGATAAAAGTTTTTAAACTATGGTGGGCAAGAGGCACCGTCTCTATATTCATTTACCTCGGCGCTCTCATATATGGAGTTAGGCAGATCTGGTTAGGCGAATTGTCACCCGGCTTCATATATCCAATGTTTACTTTGGCTACGCAGATATTCGATAACTTGTGGAAGATGGGTGATTTGGAAAGACTCATCCATTACAACCTTTGGGCGGCTGAAAACCTTAAAGAAGCGTTGAATTTGCCGGTTGGGTTGACGTTCAAAGAGAACGCGATCGTATTGCCCGCAAATTCTCCGTGCAGGATAGAATTCAACTCCGTGTCCTACAGATTCAAGGACGATAATTCGCCGCTGGTGCTTAGCGATATTTCCTTTACGGTCGAACCGGAGGAAAAAGTCGCCATTGTCGGCACAAGCGGAGCGGGCAAAAGTACTTTGACTAAACTGTTGCTCAGATATATGGACCCGACCGGCGGGTCGATAAAGATCGACGGGCACGATCTAAGAGATATCGATCTCAATTCGTGGTTAAACCTTGTCGGTTACATTTCCCAAACGCCGCATGTATGGAACGATACAGTTCGCGGCAACGCCTTGTATGGGGTCCCGGCGAGTGAAAAGGCGACTATTTCGGATGAATATCTTTGGGAACAGGCAGGAGGCGTTCAGGTTGATTTTGGAGAGAGATTGGTCAATGGATTGGATACCGTCGTTGGAGAAAGAGGGATTAAGCTCTCCGGCGGCCAGAATCAGCGGCTTATGATCCTTGCGGCAATAATGAAAAACCCGAGATTTATGATCGTTGACGAAGCCACCAGTTCCCTGGATTCTTCGACCGAAAAACTGGTTCAAGCCGGATTGGAGAAAGCACTAAGCAGGAACTGTGGAGCACTGATAATTGCTCACCGATTGAGCACCGTCAGGCGGCTTTGCAACAAATTCATCGTGATAGAACCGGTCAACGGCTCCGGCGGAAAGATAGTCGGCATCGGAAGAAGTTTTGAAGAGCTCTTTGAGACCTGTCCTCAGTTCAGAAAATTGGCTGATGACCAGGAAATAAGAATTTGAGCCGAGCATTTAGCTCGGTTTTATATTACAATAAAGAAATGGAACGACGCCTGCTCCTCATCACCCTTATCCTGCTTGTTTTCGGGCTGATAGTTTTGTCGTCGGCTGGAATTGTGGAAGGGCAGAAAAAATTCGGTTCGTCCTACTATTATTTAAGCAAGCAGATATTGTATGGAGTTCTGCCGGGGCTGTTATTATTCTTTTTGTTTTCTAAGATCGACTATCGATTTTGGAAAAAGATATCTTTCATAATATTGTTCGGTTCTCTTTTGCTGATGATACTCGTTTTTGTGCCTGATATAGGCATCGGCCTTAAAGGTGCCAACCGGTGGGTGAGTTTGTGGGGCGTATCTTTTCAGCCGTCTGAAATTCTTAAGCTGGCTATGGTCGTTTACCTTGCCGCCTGGTTCGGTTCAAGGGACGAACGCCTCAAGAATTGGTCTTACAGCGCGGCGCCGTTCTTTGTCGTGATATCCTTCATAGGACTTCTGCTTGCTCTTCAGCCGGACGTGGGTACGCTGGCGGTCGTTGTTCTAATTGCCCTTGGGATATATTTTGCCGCCGGTTCCAGTTTAAAACATCTTTTCGCCATTGTTGCTATTTTTGTCATAGTTTTGGCCGGCCTCATATTTATTGAGCCGTATCGGCTTGATAGGATAAAGACATTCTTCGATCCATCCGTTGACCCGAGGGGGATATCCTATCAATTGAACCAGTCCCTCATTGCCATAGGTTCCGGCGGCCTGTTTGGCAATGGTTATAACGAAAGCACTCAAAAGTGGGGATTCCTGCCGGAGGTTGTTAACGACTCTATCTTCGCCGTTGTGGCAGAGGAGTTGGGGTTTGTGGGTGCGATGGCTCTGGTCGGCCTGTTTATTTATTTGTGTCACACCCTTATTTCAATAGCCAAACTTACGTCAGATAAATTCGGCCGTCTGCTTGTCATCGGAATGAGCACCTGGATAGTCGGACAGGCATTCATCAACATAGCTGCCGTATCCGGCCTTGCTCCTTTGACCGGGATTCCTCTGCCGTTCATCAGTCACGGTGGGACGGCAATAATAGCCCTGCTGGCCGGGCTGGGGATCGTCTATAATATCGCAAAAAGAACTTAAAAAGCTGCTTATAGGCAGCTTGATGGCGGGATAGAAGTTTCTATTTTGAAATTATTTCCCCTTTTGGTTTTGTAAATCTCAACATTTGTGCCTGGGGCGGGCAGATCTTTGTCCGATATGTTCACGACAGTGCAGTTGCTGCCGTCGGTGAAAAGTATCGTGGTAAACACAGAACCGTAGATCATCCTTCTGGTTCCCACTTTATCATATACTCCCTTTGCCACGAATCCCCATTCTTTTTCCTGCTTCTTTCTCCTGGTAGAAGATACCAAGACCATAGCCGGAAGCAAGCCAATTATCGAAATTAGCAAGACCCAAAGCGCGATGGTTTGCAGAGTGGCGACAGTGCTCTCCATACTTCCCCACGTTAAGGAACTTTTTAATGAATATATAACATAATTTGTAAATTGCAAGGGTAACTAAAAATCGCCCCACGGGGCGATTTTTAGGACTTAATTAGCTTGATTGCTTTTGATTTGAGGCGAGAAGCTTTGTTCTTGTTTATCACCTTTGTTTTGGCGGCTTTGTCGAGGGCTTTGTATACTTTGGGAAGCAGTTTTTCTGCTTCTTTTTTGTTGCCGGATGAAACTACCTTTGACAATTCCTTCAACGCATCTTTGTATGTATTTTTGCGTCTTAAATTCCCCGCCTTTCGGCTTAAGGACTGGCGCATCGCCTTTTTAGCTGATTTGGTTATCGGCATAGTTTTAATATACTACTAAATTTTAACTTTTTATGCAACATCGCTCTTTAACTTTCGTATCTGTTCTTTAAATACAAGCGCCTTTTCATATTCGAACTTTTTCATCGCTTTTTCCATTAGTTTGGTAAGCTCCTTAACGGCTCGTTGTTTGTTGGCGTTGCCGAAGAATATTACATCATTGCCGCTTGCTTCATATTTCTTCAAAGCGGCGTTGGCTATCGGCAGATCGAAATCGCCTATGGCCTTTTGAATGGTTGTCGGCGTGATGCCGTGCTTCAAGTTGTGTTCTTTTTGTTTTGTCCTTCTCCTCATCGTCTCGTCTATCGCGGCGTCTATGGAGCGGGTGCGTTTGTCCGCATACATTATTACGTGGCCGTTAACGTGCCTGGCCGCCCGGCCCATTGTTTGGATAAGCGTGGTTGTGTTTCGGAGGAATCCTTCTTTATCGGCGTCCAATATCGCTATCAATGAAACCTCGGGCAGGTCCAGGCCCTCCCGCAGAAGGTTTACTCCTACCATCACATCATAGCGTCCCAAGCGGAAGTCCTTCAGGATCTTAAGCCGTTCGAGCGTCTTTATTTCGGAGTGAAGATAGTTGACCTTAATGCCGTTGTCGGCGAGGTGTTCGGCAAGGTCTTCGGCCATTCGCTTGGTCAAGGTGGTTACGATGACCCTTTCTCCGCTTTTTGTCCGTTCTTTTATTGTCTCGATAAGGTGGGGGATCTGGTTTTCGGTCGGCTTTATTTCTATCGTCGGATCAAGTAATCCGGTTGGCCTTAACAACTGCTCGGCAATATTCGCTTTGCCGGACCTTTCCAGTTCATATTTGTTCGGAGTGGCCGAAACGTAGACGGTTTTCTGTGTCCTTTTCTGGAATTCGGGGAATTTCAGCGGCCGGTTGTCTATCGCGGACGGGAGGCGGAAACCGTATTCCACAAGAGTGCTTTTTCTGGAATGGTCACCGGTATACATACTTCTCAATTGGGGAATGGAAATGTGGGACTCGTCTATGATGGTCAGGAATTCGCCCTTGGAAGCGAAGAAATCAAGTAAAGCATATGGCGGCTCGCCGGCCTTTCTGAAGTCCAGATGGCGCGAGTAGTTCTCTATTCCGTGGCAATAGCCGGTCTGCCTCATCATTTCTATGTCGTTGAGGGTTTTCTCCTGCAGCCGGGCCGCTTCCTCGGATTTTTTCTGTTTCTTGAGAACCTTCACTTGTTTCTGGAGCTCGCTTTTTATGTTCTCTATGGCGAGGCCTATCTTGTTGCCGGAAGCTATCCAATATTTGGCCGGGAAGATTGTCTTCTCCGTTATCTTTTCATAATTAAGATCTCTCGTCTCAAGCTCTTCGGGGTCATTCAACATTGCTACTGAAATTTTCTCGATGGCATCGCCTTTAAAACGTATTTTTACAACCTCCTGCGCGGTGGGCGAGATAACTTCGAATTCGGCGCTTGTTTTCCTGAAACAGCCACGTTTCAATTCTATGTCCTGCGCGTATTGCAAACGCAAAAGGGCTTTAGCCAGCTCGGCTGGCTTAATCTTTTTGCCCTCGAATATCTCAAGGCCGAGATTCTTGTATTCTTCCGGCGAACCGAGGTTGTATATGCAGGAAACGGAAGCGACGATTATGACGTCATCGCGGGACATAAGCGCCTGTGTGGCGGCATGGCGCAACCGGTCTATCTCTTCGTTTATCTTGGAATCCTTTTCAATGTACGTATTGGTGTGGGGAATGTATGCCTCCGGCTGGTAATAGTCGTAATAACTTACGAAATAATGGACCGCGTTCTTCGGGAAGAACTCTTTGAATTCTTTGTATAGCTGGGCGGCGAGGGTTTTGTTATGAGAAACTATGAGGGTTGGTTTTTGATATTTCTCTATAACCTTAGCCATCGTAAATGTCTTGCCTGAACCGGTTACGCCCAAAAGCACCTGGTGCTTTTTACCGGCTTTTAAACCCTTAGCCAATTTTTCAATCGCTTCTGGCTGATCACCCGTGGGTTGATACTTGGAAATAAGTTTAAACATTGGTATTCTTAAGTCGTGATCTCTTTTTTAGAGGGTAAAATTGAACATAGGGGTGATAAATACGTTATTTTGAATGTGGGCGGTATAGGGTATAAGGTGACAGTATCCCCCAAGTTGCTTAATATTTTAACAAAATCAACCCCGGTTGTCAAGCTCCATATTCATTCCCAACTTAATATGCGGGAAGGGACATTTGATATGTATGGGTTTCAAACAAAGGAAGATCTGGAGCTATTTAATCTGGTCACAAGCGTGAATGGCATAGGCCCCAAAAGCGCCATCGGCATTCTTTCAACCATCGAACCAAAGCACCTGAAAGCGGCGATCATAAACGATGATGCGGACTACCTTAAAAAGGTGTCGGGTTTAGGCCCCAAAACAGCCCAGCGCCTGATCTTGGAGCTGAAAAACAAGGTTGACTATCTGGATATTGGCGATGTCGGGGATATAGACCTTGGCCAGGAGGGCCAAGCGACAGAAGCGCTTTTGGCGCTTGGTTATAGCCCATCGCAAGCAAAGGATGCTCTTAAAGAAGCGAAAGGTGATACCTTAGAGAAAAGAGTTAGAGAAGCCCTTCGCCTTCTCGGTAAAAAATAATGAGGTCATTTCTTCAAACAACCGAGTGGTTGAAGTTTCAGGAACATGTCGGCCATAAAGTATGGCGGTTTGATGACGGCAAGATAAGGGCCAACATAATTCAGCACAAAATCAGGTTCGGGAAGAATTACCTATATATTCCTCACGGCCCGGAGATATTTTTTGACAACGTATCAGGCGGTCTGAAGAACGAGATAGATAATTTTTTGAAATATCTTAAAGATCTGGCCAAAGAGAACAGATCTGTTTTTGTAAAATTCGAACCGCTGGCCGATGTTATTGTCGAACTTATTTTTAGAAAAGGCATAAAAAGATCAAAAAAATACATTCAACCGCAAAAAACCGTCATTTTGAATTTAAATTTACCGGAAGAGGAGCTGTTATCAAGAATGCACCACAAGACAAGATATAATATAAAAGTCGCTGAACGCAATCAGGTCAGAGTGGAAGATAGTAGCGACCTTGATGCTTTCTGGGAATTGCTCAAAAACACAGCCAAACGTGACCGCTTTTCTTCCCACAACAAGGAGTATTACAGAAAACTGCTGGCTCTAAATAACAACGCATTCAAGGTTGATCTTGTGTTGGCATATTATAACAACGATCCCGTGGCCGGCGCTATCATACTTTGCTATGGTGACACGGCATATTATCTTCACGGCGCATCTGATTATAGCCACAGACAACTAATGGCGCCTTATGCTTTGCATTGGGAGAATATTAAGTATTTAAAACAGAACGGATTTAAACATTATGACCTTTGGGGCATTGACGCTCGCAAGTGGCCCGGCGTAACCCGCTTCAAACTTGGGTGGGACGGCGATACGAAGGAATACCCCGGCTCGTTCGATATGCCCGTCTCAAGATTGTGGTATTTCGCTTACAATCTGGCGAGAAAGATATTCTAATATGTTCAGAGAGGGTTTACTGGATAAAACTCTAAGAAGTATTAAAAAACTGATACCGAGAACGGTATTTGATCTTTTCGCGCCGATATATCACGCAACGCTTGCGTATGCCGGGGCGGTTTTTTACGGATTCCCGTCCCGCTCAATGAAAGTTATCGGCGTGACGGGGACGAAGGGTAAATCAACGACGGTCTATTTAATAACCAAAATATTAGAACACAAAACCCAAACTGTAGAGGATGCCCCTCTACAAAAAGGGGTGGCGGCTATTGGGTCGCTTGGGTTTAAGATAAAGGACAAGGAATGGCCGAATACTCTGAAAATGACAATGCCCGGCCGGTTCAAACTTCAGAAATTCCTGGCCGAAGCGAAAAGAGCCGGATGTAAGTATGTGGTTCTTGAAGTGACTTCGGAGGGCATCAAACAAAAGCGCCATATAGGAGTGAAGTTCGACTGCGCCGTATTTACCAACCTCCACAAAGAACACATCGAAAGCCACGGCTCATTTGAAAATTACCACAAAGCCAAGCAAGAATTATTCAAGAAAACTTCAAATATTCATGTAATTAACGCCGATGATCCCCGCGTAGATTTGTTTGGGAACTTTCCGGCTAAACATAAAATATTTTACGGACTGGAAAAGGGAGACCTAGTTGCCGATAAAATTCAGTCCACAGAAAAGGGGACATCGTTTGAACTGTACGGTACGCATTTTGATACTCATTTAGCCGGAGAATTTAATGTTATGAATTGTCTGGCGGCGTTGGCGGTGGGAGCGATGTATAAAATCGACTTACCCGTGATGAAGCCGGTCTTGGAATCCATCAAATTCATTCCGGGAAGAATGGAATTCGTACAGCGAGAGCCGTTCGGGGTGGTAGTGGACTATGCCCATACGCCGGAGAGTTTAGAAGCGGTTTATAAAACCCTTAAAGCTTACAAGCTTACAAGCTTACAAGCTGGCAAGCTGATCTGTGTGCTTGGGGCCGCCGGCGGGGGGAGAGATAAGTGGAAAAGACCGGAATTCGGAAGAATCGCGTCGGAGTATTGCGATGAAATAATTCTAACCAATGAAGACCCGTTCGAAGAAGACCCTGAAAAAATATTGGACGGCATAGAATCGGGTATAAAAAATAAAGAAAAAGTAAAAAGAATTATTGACCGTAAAGAAGCGATCAGAGAGGCAATCAAAAAAGCAGGACTA
>Ga0209541_10017674_pt1 | contig 10402 bp, 11 predicted proteins | sample RifCSPlowO2_01_FD_184027 | JGI IMG/M metagenome (GOLD analysis project Ga0209541, IMG submission 184027) | Groundwater microbial communities from Rifle, Colorado - Rifle CSP2_plank lowO2_0.1 (SPAdes) (version 2) | ecosystem: Environmental > Aquatic > Deep subsurface > Groundwater | place... | reverse complement strand
TAGGAAGATCGTTGACCATATCAGCGATATCAATCTGCCTTATTCGGAAAACGCCAGGCTTTATTTGATAAAAGAAGGGATTCATCCCGGAACTATTTTCGTTACCGGCTCTCCTCTGGCCGAGGTTTTAAATTATTACAAAAAGAATATTGAACAGTCAAAAATTTTGAGCAATTTAGGATTGTCTAAAAATCGTTATTTTGTCGCCAGCATTCACAGGGAAGAGAACGTTGAAAATAAGGAATCGCTGCTGAAGTTAATTGATAGTTTGAATACAGCGGCCGAAAATTATAAGCTTCCTGTCTTCGTCAGCACTCATCCGAGGACGCAGAAATTGCTTAAAAAATACGGGTTTAAAATCAATAAATTAGTTAGTTTCCATAAGCCGTTGGGTTATTTTGATTACGTTTGTCTGCAAAAAAACGCCTTTTGCGTTTTATCCGATTCGGGGACAATTTTGGAGGAATCCTCAATCTTGCGATTTCCGGCGGTTCAGGTAAGGAACAGTTCGGAGCGGCCCGAGGCCTATGACGAGGGATCGGCAATCTTATCCGGCCTGGATAAGGACATTATCCTGCAATCAATAAATATAGTTACGAAACAATTTTCTTCGGGAGAAAAGTTTAATGTTCCGAAGGATTATTTGTCCGTTAACGTTTCTGGCAAGGTTTTGCGCCATATCGCCGGCTTAACAAAAATTATTCAAAAAAGACAAGGACCTTGGAGCTCAAAAACATAAAACCGGTGTTTATTATTGGGACAGGGCATTCGGGAACCTCTATTCTTTATAAGATGCTGGCCATGCATCCCGATTTTGCCTGGTTTTCGCAGTATTCTTGCCGCGGCGGAGAAATTCCCGGCCGTTTAAAATTGCCTTTTTATAAGTATTTTAATCGGATACTGCGCTTATTTTTCAAGCATAATTGGCTCAAAAAAGAAGGAAGGACTAAAATTATCCCTCGCCCGGGAGAAGCGGGAAAAATTTGGGATTACGTCTTGCCCAGGGATGAAAATGTTCTTTCTGATAAAATAGCCGATCGCCTCAAAGTAATTTTGAATTCAGAATGCGCAAATTGGCATAAGGATCGCATTCTTTTAAAATCAATTCGTTTTCATTCTTATCTTCCCATTTTGAAAAGAGCTTTTCCGCAGGCGAAATTTATTCACATTGTCAGGGACGGCCGGGCTATGGCTTTGAGCCGCGTAAAATATCTGCAGAAAGCCAAAGAATGGAAAAAGGCGGTTGAGGAGATAAATCAAGAAAGGGAAAACCTGGATTTTTTTGAGTTGAGATATGAGGATTTTTGCGATGATGTTAAGGGGCATTTAAAAAAGATTCTGGATTTTATTGGCTTGGATGCGGCAAAATTTCCGATAGGTAAATTTCCCGGCGTTTTGACCTCAAAGAATTCACAATGGCTGCAGGAAGTCAACGCCGACAAAATACGCCAAATTGAGGATATCCAAAGAGAAATGCTCAAAAAGTACGGCTATATTTAAAACCCAAATAGATCGTGATATGCCTATTCACTTCGTACTCCCTACTCGTCTCTTCGCCCCTCGGCAAGCTCGGGGCTCGGACTCGCCACACCCTAACCCCTCCGTTCATAGGCACATCACGATCTATTTTTAAAGAAATGAGATTAATTTATATATCTAACGCCAGAATACCGACCGAAAAAGCTCACGGCATCCACATTATGAAAATGTGCGAGGTTTTTGCTCAAATGGCCGAAGTTGAGCTGGTGATTCCCACGAGATTCAATAAAATTAAAGAAGACCCGTTTAAGTATTATGGGATTGGCCCTAATTTTAAGATAAAAAAACTTTTTTGTTTTGATCCGATCCCTCTGGATAGATACTTGGGCTATTCGGCCTTGTGGCTGGAGAGCCTAAGTTTCACTCTCTCTGTTTTTTTCTATTTGCTTTTTAGAAAATCAGATATTATTTATATTCGAGATAAATCTCTTCTTTCCCTGAGTTTTTTTAAAAAAAATATTATTTTTGAGTCCCACACCTTTCCCAAGAACTTTATTTTTTACTCGCCGTTTCTAAAAAGCTTGAAAGGATTGGTAGTTATTACGCAAAAGCTTAAAGAGCTGTTTGTGGGGCGGGGGACATCGCCGGAGAAAATTTTAGTGGCTCCTGACGGCGTGGATATTGAAATGTTTGACATCCGCATTTCAATGCAAGAAGCGCGGGGGAAATTAAGTTTGCCGCAGAATAAAAAAATAGTTTTATATACGGGTCATTTATACCAATGGAAGGGAGTCTATGTTTTAGCCGAGGCGACGCAATATTTGCCGGAAGATGTTGAAGTATATTTAGTTGGCGGCACCGTCGAAGATATTCATAAATTCAAGATACAAAATTCAAGATACAAGATACATGTGGTTGGCCACAGGCCGTATTCGGAAATCCCTCTTTGGTTAAAAGCCGCCGATGTTTTGGTTTTGCCGAATTCGGCTAAAGAAGAAATATCAAAACATTGGACATCTCCCCTCAAAATGTTTGAATACATGGCCTCGGGAAGGCCGATTGTCGCTTCCAATCTGCCGTCTATCAAGGAAATTCTCAATAAAGAAAATGCTGTTTTGGTTGAGCGAGATGATCCGCAGGCATTGGCCTTAGGAATTAAAAGGGCGTTGGAAGACAAATCGTTGTCTGATAAAATATTAAAAAGAGCTTTTTCGGATGTTCAGCAATACTCCTGGCAAAAGAGAGCGGAAAAAATACTTTCCAAAGTTATATCCGGATAAAAGCCATGGCAAGGAACGGATATTTTGGTTAGACAAAACCCCTTCAAAATGGCAAAATAAAGGAAATTAAACAGAAATAGGCGCATGCAGAAAAATCTAAAATCAGAAATTAAAAAAGGAGAAATTGTTATTTACAGAACCTCTAAAAATGAGGTGGAGTTGAGGGTGCGATTTGAGGGTGAAACCGTGTGGCTTACTCAAAATGAGATTGCTCTGCTTTTCAGCAACGAGAGGTCGGTTATCACCAAACACATCAGTAATATTTTCAAAGATAAAGAGGTTGACAAGAAAAGTAATGTGCAAAAAATGCACATTCCAAATTCTGATAAACCGGCGGAATTTTATGGTTTAGACGTGATTTTGGCGGTCGGGTATCGTACTAATTCATCACGCGCGATTCATTTTAGAAGGTGGGCAAGTAAAATTTTGAAGCAGTATCTTATCCAAGGCTATGCCGTAAACGAAAAACGGCTTTTGGAAGCGCAGAATAAATTTCAAGAATTACAGGAAGCTATTTCCTTTCTGAAGGAAAAATCAGGATATGAGCTTTTAGCCGGGCAGGAGCGCGAAATTTTAAGTTTGTTGGAAGATTACTCCAAAACGCTCACCCTTCTTGAACAATATGATACGGAAAAATTACAGCTATCACGTGCTGGGAAAGGTAAGTTTGTCTTATTGCACGAAGAATCAGCACGAATCATTGCAGAGCTGAAGAAAGAGCTTTTTGTAAAAAAAGAAGCCAGCGACTTTTTCGGACAAGAATACGGAGAAAAATTCAAAGGAATTTTAGGCAACATCCGCCAAACCTTCGGCGGCAAGGAGTTATATTACTCGCTTGAAGAAAAAGCCGCTCATCTTTTGTATTTTATAATCAAGGATCATCCATTTGCCGACGGCAATAAGCGCATCGGCTCGTTTTTGTTTGTTTATTTTTTAGATAGAAACGACTTTTTGTATAAAGAAACCGGCGAGAAGAAAATCAACGATAACGCCTTAGTAGCGCTTGCTCTTTTGATTGCCGTAAGCGATCCCAAAGAAAAAGATAAACTGATAAAAATTATCACTAACTTACTTAATTAAAAAGACAAAACCACCCAAAAATGACAAAATAAAAATAAAACATGAGAACATCTGTAAAAATTTGCAGGCTTAAGATAGAAGAATTACTTCGGTTCATCGATTCTAAAAGCGTTGCCATACCGGGCTTTCAAAGAGGTTATGTTTGGCGGGTTGCCCAAATAAAGAACTTATTTGATGAGTCGGTCCAAAAGTATGTTGACGAATACGATGATAATTGCTTCTGGGAGGAATTATTTTATCGAATGTCCGGCAGGGATTTCAAAAACGCTTATTCACGCAAAGAAATTTCGAAAATGGAAATGAAAGAACGATTTGAAAAGGAATAGCCTTTTCGTAAAAAATGGGACGAAGAAATCAACAATCATGGCATAGAAAGATTGGAGATTAAAAGTTAAAAGTAATTCTTATAAAAGGCGGCCACATTGATAGTTCGCTTGGGCAGCTTATCGATCTAAAAATAAATGCAAGCCAAGTGAAATCATATATTGCCCAGATAAAGCAGAAACCCGGCATCAGGCCGGGTTCCGCGAATAGTTAACTCGTATCCACGAGCAGATAATAACATTATAGCGCATGACCCCATGTCAAGCAAGCCCATCTTAAAAATATGTTAAAAAATAATAAATACCTTATTTTTGCTTTAATTTTTGCCGTTTTGAACATGGCGGCGGTTATTTTTATTTTCGGATTCAGAACATACGGCGATACATCCAGCTATATTAACGCTATACATTGGTTTCAAGGTGAAAGCGTCGGCGTTCTTGACCCTTGGGTGGTCTTAAAGCCGTTGGGCATATTATTGGCCTTGCCGTTTGAGTTTTTGGGAGCTGGCGCCGGGTTGGTTGTCCAGAATATAGTTTTTTACCTGCTTTCGGCTTTTCTGATGTTCAAAATAGCCGATCTGCTTTTTGACAACCCATTCGACAAGCTCAGGGCAAGTAAAAAGCAGGCGTTGCTCGCCTCAATATTTTTCGTTACCGCCACGCAGGTTCTTGAAGTGGGGCTGGCTTATCTGACCGATATGGGTGCCTGGTTCTTCTATTTGTTATCAATATTTTTGACATTACTGTATCTAAAAAATAAGAACGGCAAGCTGATTATGCTGGCCGGATTTCTTTCCGGCGTCGGTGTTTTGATGAAGGAAAACGGGGGACTGGGCGCGCTATTCTTCGGATCGGTTATTCTCCTTTCAAAAGATTTTAAATTTAAAGAAAAAATCTTTAAAATTTTACGGTTCGCGGGATTTTTCGCAATCCCTATCTTGGCGTGGCAGATTTTTATGTATCAGCGTTTTCAGCTCACCTCTCTTGATTGGTACCTTTTTCAGCTGGGCGGCTTTTCGCATGGAGAGGGGACAGGCATGGTTATTCTTAAATATTTCGGACAGCTTTTCAGAACTTTAGGCATTCTTTGGATTTTCTTTTTTATCGGGCTTTGGCGGGAGATAAAAGAAAAGAACTGGCAGAGATTGAAAATATATTTGGCCTTGCTCTCGGGCTCTTTGTCTTTCTTTCTTTGGCCGATCAGCGCCGGCGGCCGGTCGGTTTTTGTTTTCGCTCCCCTGGGCATACTCTTGGCATCTTACGGTTTCAAAAAAATGAAGTCCTTATTGATGGCGTTGATTATTTCAGCTATTTTTATTTTAAATTATGCCTTTGCCTGGTTTAATCCCGCCGTTTCTTTTGTTAACATAGCAGTTAAGTTTTTAGGCATATGAAAAATAAGGTAATTTTAACTTTTGATTTGGAATTTTGGCAAGATGACGACTTGATTAATGATTACTTGCCGAAGAATAAAGAGGCCATGCCGGATAATATCTTAGAGTCAACTTTGCCACTTTTGGAATTGCTTAAGAAATACGGCATCAAGTCAACCTTTTTTATTTTGGGCGAAGTAGCCGAAAAATATCCCGACCTGATAAGGAAAATTCAGGAAGCGGGCCACGAGATTGCCTGTCATGGCTATTCCCACAGAAGGCTCGATCATTTAAGCAAAGATGAGTTTGAGAATAAAATCCGGCTTTCCGTAGATTTATTAAGGCAAGTTTCAGGGAGAAGCCCGATAGGTTTTCGGGCACCGTATTTTTCCTTAAACAGCAAAACAAAGTGGGCGCTGGAAATTATAGAAAAATATGGGTTTGTTTATGATTCCAGCATTTTTCCCTTTGAGACATTTTGGTACGGGAGCCACGGCATCCCCTTGGAAATCTACAAAATTTCCAAGAAGGATATCTCTATGATTGATAACGACAGTAAAATCACCGAGCTCCCCTTATCGGTTTATGAAAAAGGAAAAATAAAGATTCCCGTTGCCGGCGGGTTTTATTTCCGGGCCGTCCCCCTCTTTATTTATAAAAGATTATTGAAGCTGATCTTAAAGAAAAGGCCGGCCATTATTTATATCCACCCCTGTGAACTTTATAATTTCGTTCCAAGGGTCAAGATTCCTTTCTGGAGGAAGCAAATAAAATTCTGGGGAGTGGGTAAGAGTTTCAAAAAATTAGAGAGATTATTAGGATCGAAAGATTTAGAATTTACTTCAGCAGAAAATTTTCTGTTCGGTAAATAAAAACTATGCTGAAATTTGATTTGCATATTCATTCCAAATATTCGAAAGACTCTCTGATGGATCCGGAGAGGATTATTAAAATAGCTCAAAAAATGGGATTGAGCGGTGTTGCGATAACTGACCACAATGCCATGACGGATATTCGCCAATCTCCTTTTATTATACCGGGAAGCGAAATAAAAACGGAATACGGAGATATTATCGGGTTGTTTATTAAAAATGAGATTAAATCAAGAAATTTTTTAGCCGTTCAAAAAGAAATAAAAGAGCAGGGAGGCTTGGTAGCCCTAGCTCATCCTTACAATAAAGGCGGAATTCGTTTTCCGGAAGAGCTTATTCCGGAATGTATTGATCTTATTGAGGTTTTTAATTCAAGAATGAAAAAAGAGTGGAACGAAAAAGCCTTTGAATTGGCCCAAAAGTATCAAAAACCCGTAACTTGCGGCAGTGACGCCCATTCCTATTTTGAAATCGGAAGGAGTTTCCTGTTTTTGGAAGAACCCATAAATACGATCAATGATCTCAAGGCCAAATTGCTGGCAAGGGGTAATCCGTATTCCGGCAAACTCACCCCTTATTACATTTCTCACGGGTTAAGTTTCATCTGCGAGAAGATTAAAAAATATTTATGATTTTAGTTACCGACGGTCAAATGAGGCATAGTTTGGCGGTGGTGAGGTCTTTGGGAAGAAAAGGGCTTAAAGTGATGGTCGGAGATTCGGAAATGATTTCCACCAGCTTTTTTTCAAGATACGCCTCCAAAAGAATAGTTTATCCCGATCCGGTTAAAAAAGAAAAGGAGTTTTTGGCATTTCTTTTGAATTTAGTTCAAAAAGAAAAAATTGAAATGATCATTCCCATAACTGACGCATGCCTTATTCCCTTAGCCAAGCACCGGGAAGAATTTGAAAAATATACCAAGCTGCCATTAATTAATTACGACTTAATAATGAAAGCCAGGGATAAAGCCCAAACCATTAAGATTGCCGAGGAAATCGGCATTCCCGTTCCTAAAACATATTATCCCGAAACCCTTCAAGGCATTCAGCAGGTGAAAGAATATCCGGTGATTATTAAGCCCAGAATGAGCAGTGGTAGCAGGGGATTCGCTCTCTGCAATAATTACGAAGAATTAAAAAACAATTTTGAGATGATTCTGAAAGAATATCCCCAGGGCCTGCTTGTCCAGGAATATATTCCCAAAAAAGACGAGATAGGTTTTTACGCTTTATTGAATCAGCGATCTGAATTAAAGGCGTTCACCGTTCAAAAGAGGATCAGGAGTTATCCCTTAAACGGAGGGCCCAGCACTTTAAGAGAAACGATAAGGCACGATTACGTGAAAGACCTATCTTTGAAATTATTAAAGTCTATAAATTGGCAGGGTTTAGCCATGGTGGAATTCAGAGTTGACGCAAGGGACGGCACGCCAAAATTAATGGAAATAAATCCCAGATTTTGGGGATCGCTGGCTTTATCCATTGCCGCCGGAGTTGATTTTCCTTATCTCTTATATCGGTTGGCAAAGGATGGCGACATAGAGGAGCATTTAAATTACAAGGTAGGAGTAAAATGCCGCTGGCTTTTCCCGGGAGATATCTTATGGTTTCTTTCCGCTAAAAAAAGTTGGAAGAATTTGAAAGATTTTTTGAATTTCAAAATTAAGGACGATATTATTGAGATAGCAGACCCTCTGCCGATTTTTGGATCTATTTTGGCTTCTTTTATTTATCTATTGAGCAGGGAAAAGAGAAAGTATGTATTCAGGCGGTAAATCTATACTTTATTATTTTCCAAATAGCAATGAAGCCGTCTTTGGGTCTTATTTTTTTGCCCTCTTCAATGCTTCGCGGGAAATACTCAATGGGTACTTCCATGATTTTATATTTTTTTCTCAAGAGTTTCGCCGTTATTTCAACTTCAATATCAAAACGGTTGCTTTCAAGATTAATGTTTTTTATAACATCGGCCTTAAACACTTTATAGCCGGTCCAGAGGTCGGTCAGATGGCAGCCGTAAGCAAGATTAAGCAGTATATTGGTAAATTTATTTCCCAAATAGTATTTTAGGCTGGGCCTCGGATTTTTTATAAGATGGCGGGAGCCGTAAACAACCTCCGCTTTGTTTTCCAGGATCGGTTTTAGGAGTTTAGGGTATTCTTTGGGGTGGTTTTCCAGGTCTGCGTCCTGAATAAGGATAATGTCGCCGGTTGCCTTTCGGAAGCCAGTTTTAAGGGCTGCTCCCTTGCCCTGGTTCTTTTGGTGGTAGAGAATCGTGTATTTGGCTTCCAGCCCCTTCAGGAGGCCCCTGGTGCCGTCCGTAGAGCCGTCATCAACTAAAATAACCTCCTTTTGCAGGCCAAGAGTGTCTGATTCCTCAACCCTTTTGAGTATTTCCAATAAGGTATCTTTTTCGTTATAAATCGGAATAATAATGGACAATTTTTCCATATTATTGATCATAACAAATTTCTTGACATGTGCCAATAATCATGCTAATGAGGAAAGAGAAATTTGGCGTCAGGTTGCAAGTGATATCAACAATATTGTTTGCGATCATTCCATAAGAGATGATGTCGGTGCCAATGTTGTTCCCTCCATACTACTTAAACATCTAAAAATGGCGAAGCACGACGTTGTGCTTGCATTATTAAAAAGGAGGACGCATGCTTAAAAATATCTTACTTACCGGAGTTTTCAATGGTCAGAATATCGTAGTGAAGAGTGTCGTCTCATATCTTCAGGTGAGGACTTATTTCGGCCCACAGGTCGTGGTTGATATCCATGGGTCCGTTGTTGAGCTTTTGAAAATTCGTGTTACTCGGCAAGAAAACAATATCGTTATTGAGGGAGATGGCTCGATTCCTGGGCTGGAAAAGATGACGGTACAGGGTTATCAGTTCGCCAATAAGGAAAAGATAGCAATCAGAGTTTTACTGCCAAGTGGTGGCAGAGTGGAATTAGCCTCTACATTTTCCGGCAATACGGACATTGCTGATGGCATTCGTGTTGCCAGGGAGATTGAGTAATAATAAAAAAAATGCCTTCGTCAGATGACGAGGGCATTTTTGTTTTTTTATTAGGGAAACATCAGTAGAGATTTGCGTGCATACTCTCTGCTTGCATTAATATTCAGGCGGCCTTCCGGTAAGTAGAGCCGTCCTTCTGCGTCAGTGCTTAAATCGGGAAATTCTTTCGCAAGCGGTTCAAGAAGATGAAGTGTCGTCGGACCTAATCCGCCAGCGGTTCCGAGGCCGATGTCCAGTTTTTTTTCCTGCAGCGTATAGAGATATTCGCGAATGCGCTCCGGATTTAATGGTATGCCTAAGCCGCCGCTCGGGTCCAAAAGCACATAGTCAATTATTCCTTCGTATTCGGTTACTTTTGCGGCAAGCTGTATCGGGGAATTATTCATCATTTTGAAGGCATGGCCACCGATTTGCAAAACAATTTGCTTTTCCGGTTGCGCTTCTCGGTACTCTTTTATTGCATCGGGCGAAGGCCAGGCGATATTGAGCTGGAATCCATGCAGATTTTTACCGGCAAACGCAGTCATCGTAAGGAGTTGATCGACAAGCGTATCGGACTCTTTCGTGTTGTAATGGATTAAATTCAGCGCCCGCGGATCATCGGGAAAAATGCCGGCGATATTATCCATTGTCGGATAACGATTCGGCCATTTATTGGGAATTCCCTGTATTGTTTTTTGGCTGGCAAGAACGCCAATCATTACCAGCCGGTTTGAATTCACGGGGACTATACTTAAAATATCGAGTGCTTCATCTTTAGTCATAAATCCGGTGATCCCCACGTATGGTGTTTTCAATGTTCCTCCTTTTCGTTATTTTGTTCCCACTAATGTTATTTACACCGTCACATAGAAAAGTCAAGGTGTGCGGGTAATGTGCACACACCTTTTGCACCTTTCTGGTAGTCTAGGAGCATATGAAAACTATGCCCAATTCAACCCAAGAAGAAAAGTATCGCTGGATTAAG
>Ga0209541_10017672_pt1 | contig 10403 bp, 11 predicted proteins | sample RifCSPlowO2_01_FD_184027 | JGI IMG/M metagenome (GOLD analysis project Ga0209541, IMG submission 184027) | Groundwater microbial communities from Rifle, Colorado - Rifle CSP2_plank lowO2_0.1 (SPAdes) (version 2) | ecosystem: Environmental > Aquatic > Deep subsurface > Groundwater | place... | reverse complement strand
ATAAATGCCGTCCCCGGTTTCATAAGCGTATTTCTTCTTCAAAAGAATCCTTATGATTTTTTTCATCTCGCCGAAATGCCGGGTGGCGCGGGGATACTTCGCCGCCGGAAGAATATTCAATTTTTTAATGTCTTTGAAAAATTCTTTCGCGTAAAAATCCGTAAATTCTTTCAAGGCCTTGCCGGCCTTCTTGGCGCCACGGATGGTTTTGTCGTCTATATCGGTGATATTCATCACCATTTTTACTTTATAACCGTTCAGCGCCAGAGCTCTGTGCAGAACGTCCTCAAAAATAAAAGTCCGCAAGTTCCCGATATGAACGTAGTCGTAAACCGTCGGCCCGCAGGCGTAAAACCGCGCCGTTTTTCCGCGCGCGGGTTTAAAAACCTCTTTTTTCCTCGTGAGCATGTTGAAAAGTCTAAGCGGCATGCCTTAAATCCACTTGCGGTACTTGAAAAAAGTCAGCATGACGAGCACGGTGGCGAGCATGATGCCGAGAATTATCCAAAAATCATTCGGACGGCCTACTATTGGCAAAAACTTGGTATTAAGAGAAAAAATAGCGGCGATCAGCGTCAACGGAAAAGTCAGAAGCGCCATCATGGTGAGGGTTTTTATGATTTCGTTGGAACGGTGGGTCAGGAGCGAGTCGTTCGTGGCGTAAAGGGTCTCCAACGTGTCTTTCTGGTTTTCAATCAAAAGCAAAAGCCGGCGGTGGCGGGAAGAAAGCTCCGCGGCAAAGTTTGAGAAATCCTCTTCAAAAAAACGCTCGCCGAGTTTGTGAATGGACTCCAAAATAATCTCATGCGGACGAATGGAGCGCAGAAAGTCCAGAATATCCCGCCGCAGGAGGGAAATATCCTCAATCAGCTCTTTTTCCCTTCCGGCGAAAATCCGCTCCTCAATCCGCTCCACTTTTCTCTGAATGTGATCAAGCTCCGTAAAAAGGTGCTCATAAAGCTGGCGCCAGAGCAGATACAAAAGCCGCGCCGTGGAATCTTCAAAAGATTTTTCCCGCAGGGCGAGGTTTTGCTCCAGCGCCTTGAAAAACTGGGTCAGGGGTTCAACCGGGTCGTAATGCAGAGTGATTAAAAATTTCCGGCCGGCCACGATGTCCAGTTCGCGCGAGCGGTGGCGGGAATTTTTGGAGTCAAAAAGCGGGAGGTGCAGAATGAAAAAAAGGTGCGTCCCGTAGTTCTCGGCGCGCGGGCGAAAAGTGGGCTTTGAGAGATCTTCGGCCACGACGTGGTTCAGGCCGAATTCGCCGGAAACGCGCGCGATTTCCTCCGCCGTCGGATTCTGAATATCCACCCAGGAAAGGCCCTTGTAATCAATCCTTGAAATCATACTATCTTTATCTTACAATAATTTAATGCGAAAGTCTTTTTTTATTTTGGCCGCCGCGGCAGTACTCGTGGCGACTTTCGCTCTTGGCGCCCTGGTCGGATACGAGCGGGGCCCGGAGATTCGTAAAATTGCCGGCGTCTTGAACGGCCAGGCTCCAGCCGGGCAGTTTGAGGAAGTGGATTTTAATCCGTTTTGGAAAACCTGGCGCCTGGTGGAAGAAAAATACGCCGCTCCGGACGGGATTGACCGCCAAAAGATGGTCTGGGGCGCGATTCAAGGCGCCCTGAAATCGCTCGGCGACCCCTATACCGTTTTTTTCCCGCCGGTTGAAAAAAAGATATTTGAATCGGAAGTAAGGGGGGATTTCGAAGGCGTGGGCATGGAAATCGCGGTCAAAAAAGGCGTGCTCACGGTGGTGGCCCCTCTGAAAGGGACTCCAGCTCTTCGGGCGGGAATCAAGCCCGGAGACAAGATTTTAAAAATAGGCGACAAGGAGAGCGCCGATATGAGCGCGGAGGAAGCGGTAGGGCTGATTCGCGGTCCGAGGGGAACAACCGTAAAACTTCTGATTTTTTCTCAAGATACGGACGCACCGCGCGAAGTGTCTGTCGTGCGCGACGTGATTCAAATCCCCATCATTGACACGGAACGGAAAGACGGCGGGGTTTTCGTGATAAAACTCCATAATTTTTCGGAGCGCTCGCCGTTTGAATTCCGAATGGCGCTTCGTGAATTTATCCTCTCCGGCTCCAACAAGATGATAATTGACCTGCGAAACAACCCCGGTGGCTATCTGGAGGCCGCGGTGGACATCGCCTCGTGGTTTCTGGACACGGGCGAGGTAGTGGTGCGCGAAAAATTCAAATCGGGCCAGGAGCGGCTTTATCGTTCCAAGGGCTACGACCCGTTCAAGAACCTGAAACTCGCGGTTCTGGTGAACCAGGGCTCGGCCTCGGCTTCCGAAATTCTGGCGGGAACGCTCAAAGACCACGGTAAAGCGACCATCATAGGGGAGAGGACTTTCGGCAAGGGCTCGGTCCAGGAGCTGATTCCGGTCACGCCTGAAACTTCGGTCAAAATCACGATCGCGCGCTGGCTCACCCCGGGCGGCCAGTCCTTTTCCGAGGTAGGCCTTCAGCCGGACGTGGAAATTAAAAACACCAAAGAAGACGACGAAAAAGGTCGCGACGCCGTGATGGAAAAAGCCCTGGAAATCCTATGAAGGTGATTTTGCTCCGGGATGTGGCCGAGGTTGGACAAAAGGGGGACGTAAAAGACCTCAAGAGCGGCTTCGCGCGGAATTTCCTTCTGCCGCGAAACCTGGCCGAGCCCGCGACTCCGGAAAAAATAAAGGCGCTTCAAGCTTTTCGCGCGCAGCGCGAAAAGGAACGGACGGAACACAAATCAGGGGCGGAACGCGAACTTGAAAAAATCTCCGGCTCCGAAATGATTTTTGAAGCGAAAGCGAGCAAGACCGGCCGCCTTTTCCGGGGAATCGGCGCGAAAGAGATTTCACAGAAACTCCATGAGCTCGGTTTTAAAACCATAGAACCGGAATGGATTTTGCCGGGAAACTCCCTCAAAGAGGCCGGGGAGCACCAAATAGAAATAAAACCCCCTTCCAGGAAGGGGATTAAGGCCAGAGTGATTATAAAACCGACACCACGCTGACCAGGCGTTTTTTGCCGTCAAAGCGCGTTTTGCGCTTCGTGGAAAATTTAACCGTGCCGTCCTTGACGGCATAGAGCGTAAAATCCCTGCCGGCGCGGACGTTTTCTCCGGGAAAAAACTTGGTCCCGCGCTGGCGGACGATAATTGAGCCAACCTTGGCGCGTTCGCCCGCAAAAAGCTTAACGCCGAGGTATTTCGGCTGGGAATCCCTTAAATTTGAAGTTGAGCCTGTGGCTTTGGTATGTGCCATTTTTTACAAAATTTCTTAATTTTGGCTAAAAAATGAGCATCCGCCGAAGCTTTAGCGAAGACGGATTACTCTATATAATGAAACCATGATAAAGGATGCGCTCGCCAAAATCAAGGCATGGTTTTTGCCGAGGGAAGGGGAGACTGTTTTGGCGGCGGTCATAATTCTCACGGCTTTGGCGAGCTTTGGTTTGGGGCGCCTCTCGGCGCTTGGCAAAAATAAATTTCCCGTCAGGATAGAAACCAAAAACCAGTCCGCGGCCGCGCTTTCATCTCAAAACCCAAAAACAGAGTCCGCCCAAAATCTTTTTGTCGCCTCCAGAAACGGGCAAGTCTATCATTTTCCGTGGTGCGCCGGAGCGCAAAGAATCAAAGAAGAAAACAAAATCTTTTTTGACTCCCGCGAAGAGGCCGAAAAAGCCGGCTTGCGCCCCGCCGCCAACTGCGAAGGGCTTTAATCTTCCTCTTCTTCCTCTATCTTCTTGCGCCTCGCGGAAAGAGAAATGCTTTTTCTTTTTTCTTTAATCGCTTTTTTCAGAAGTTCCTTGTCATAGACGGGACGCTCGGTGGTTTTGCGGGTAATGTAGCCCTCCTCGCCGAAAACCCGCTCAAAACCCTTCTCGTTCAGATACTGGTGGATTTTTTGCTGGAGCATTTTAATCCGGTCGCCCTTATCTTCCGCCTCATTCTTAATCTGAAAATACTCGCGGATAATCGTTTTTATCTCCTCATCCGAGGGCGTCTCGGGCTTTTTATACAAGTGCTTCCACATGGGGCAGATGGGCTTGTAAGGGCACCATTCGCACCACGGCCCCGGAGTCGGCGGGAAATCCATTTTTTTCTCGCGTTCCTGAATTTCGTTTATGGTAGAAAGAATTTCTTTTTTGGTTTCTTCCAGCGCTACGGGGGAGCGGGCGGAAGAAATTTTCTCCTGGTGCTGCAAAAAATAAAGCGAAAGCTTGACTTGCTCCGGTTTGATGTGCGGCCAGCGCCTTACGAGCCCAAGATTATAAATGGAAAGCTGGAGATTTTTATCAACCATCTCCTGCGAAGGCATTTTCCGGGAGGTTTTATAATCAATTATTTCATAGCTCCCGTCGGCGGGCTTGTCCACCCGGTCAATGATACCCGCCAAAACGTGGTTCTCGCCCCGCTCCGGGTCGTCAATCAGGACCTCAAAGCGCGATTCCAGGTCCAAAACGTTGAAATTCCACGGCTGGTTTTTCAGGAAAAATTTTTTAAGAATACTTTTTCCCTCCTCAAGATAAAATTCTTTTTCCTTGTCGGCAACCTTGATTTTATCCTTAACGCCTCCCCAATAATCCGCATAAAAATTCAGAACCTCGTCCAGGGTGGGGAAGAGGGGGGTTCTGTTGAACATGAATTGGAGCGCCTTGTGAACCGCCGTTCCGAAAACCTGCTCTTTGCTTTTTTCGCCCTTGATCCTATCTATCTGGGCGAATTTATATTTCAGCGGGCAGGTTTTATACGTATCAAGGGCGGAATAAGAAGTTCGCATAGTGGAATTATAGCAGGAGGGAAGGGTGGGGATAACCCGATTTGCCTCATATTTGAATAAACCTTAGACTGAGTATAATATCCCTAATACTCAATCATGTCCCTGCCCCATTCGGATGATTTCCTTTTAAGCCTCAAAACCTCCAATTTCTCACCGGAGACAATTTACAATTATGAGCGCGACCTCAAAACTTTTGAAAATTTCCTGGCGGAAGACGTCCGCCTCCCCTTTTTCAAAATAACGAAGCGCACGCTGGAACTTTATAAAGCTTACCTGACCTCCCGGGACCGCAAAACCCCCAAGAACCAAACTCCGGAGAGAATTCTCGGAGCCGGCTCCGTGAATCGCGCGCTCTCGGCCCTTAGGCGCTATTTGAAATATCTGATTGAAATGGATTACGCCGCGCCGGTGGCGCCGGATTCGGTAAAACTCCTGAAACTTCCCAAAAAACACCCGCGCGTGGCGGAGTTTGAAGACATGGTGCGCCTGATTGAATCCCCGGAGTCGTTTGAAAAAAACAAAAAAATCGCCGCCCGCAACCGGGCCATGCTGGAAACTTTGTTCGCGACCGGCATGCGTATCTCCGAGCTTTTGTCCCTGAACAGAAACCAGATTGACAAAACCGGAAAAATTTTCATCCGCGGCAAGGGCCGGAAAGAACGTTTTGTCTATTTAACCCCCCGCGCCCAGAAAATCATTGTCCAATACCTTAAAACGCGCCGCGACGAAAATCCCGCGCTTTTTATCCCGTACAGCGGCAGAAACGCGAAAACCCAAAAAGCCCGAATCTCTCCCAATTATCTCCAGATGAAGTTAAAAAAATACCGGGAATATCTCGGCATCAATGTCCCGACCTCGGCCCATTCCTTCCGCCACGGCTTCGCGACTTATCTGGCCGAAGAAGGGGCAAACCCAGCCGCCATCCAGGTGCTTTTAGGCCACGAATCCCTGCACACCACCACGCGCTACGTCCACGCCTCCGACAAATACGCCCAAAAAACCCACAAGCGCTTCCACCCTCTTAAAAAATAAAAAACCGATTGCTACCGGTTAGGAACTTGGGGTTTGCGGGCCGATGTCCTGAAAGGGGTTCACTCCCCTCTTCAGACCCTCCAACGTGTCCACGAAGGGTTGCCAGATGAGCTCGGCGAAAGTCCGGACGATTATTTTTGCCGGACGGGCGAGATAATTTTCCCAGACGAACTTTGCCGCCCGGAACACGAAAGAAAAGTTGTCCTGCAGAACCTTGTTTTGAAAAACTTCCCCCAGCTTCACGCCCAGCAGGCTTATGATGACGACAGCCAGGACCAGGATTATGAGGAGCTGAATTATTCCGCGGTCTTGAGGCATTGGTTTAATTATAACTCAAGGGCTGTGGATAAGCAATTTGACATTAAAGCCATATTGCGTCAAGCTTAAAAAAGGACTTAAAGCGGTTCTTTTTTGCAGTATAGTTCCTTGCTTGCGGGTAAAATCCTCCGCGAATTATAAACTTTTAGTTCTTTGCCTTAAAAATAAGCATTTTTCGGTTCTACTCCCCTAATATGGTGTGACCGGCGGGGGATTTTCAAGAAGAGCCTAGCTCCTTTCCCTTCATTTTCTGGAGAGAAAAGAGCTAGGCTCTTTTCATTTATAAAAATTCATAAACCTTGATACGGCATCATAAAGTTATAGGTAAATAAGAGGATTAAGATAACCTCCATACGGTAAAACGCCGCAAACCCTTGATTTTCGCAACTCCACGGTTCTTGCGTCATAAACCGTAAAGTGGAGATGCGGCCCGGTGGTGTACCCGCTATCGCCGCTATAACCGATTATCTGTCCCCTTTTAACTTCTTGGCCCGCGCTCGCTCTCACTAAGGAAAGATGAGCGTAAAGCGTGGTCAGGCGGTTGGGATGTTCAATCAGGACCCAGCGGCCGTAGGAACCGCCCGGGCAAACATTGTCGCTGTTGCCGGTGGACTTAATCACTCCGTCATCCGCCGCCAGAATCGGCGTGCCGACGGAAGCGCGCAGGTCAATGCCGTTATGGGTCTTATTGCCGTAGACATCGGTATTTTTCGCGAAGGAAGTTTCTCCGAAATTTTGCGTAACCTTCACGGAGGCGACGGGCCAGGCGAGCACGCCGGCTCTAGGTGCCGGAAGCGTGGAAGGGTCAACCAACAGGCGCAAATTGTCCTCAATGCTTCTGATCTCCTCCACTATCTCCGCCCGCTTCAGCTCGCGCTCGCGAAGAAGTTTTTGATATTCCGCTTCTTTATTTTTGGTAACCCGTAAAAGCCCGTTTTTATTCTGCCGCGCGGCCTCCTGCAGTAAAGCCCTGTCTTTCAATTCTTGGGTCAGGTCTTCCAGGCGAGACTTGGTTTTTTCTTCTTCCGCTTCGCGCTCTTCCAGTTCAGTTTTAAGTTCTTTCAAGAGATTAAGTTCAATTTGGGTGGCCTTCTCCACGTTCTGAATACTTTCCAGTTCGGCAAAAAAATCGGACAGCTCGGCATGCTCCAGCATCACCTCCACCAGCGATTTGCTTTCAGATTCCCAAACAGCCCTCACCAGCCCCGCCAACGACCGGCGCTTGGCCTCAATCTCCGAACTCGTCTCCCCTATCTCCAAATTTAGCTTTTGAATCTGAAGATTCGCCGCGCCCAACTTGCGCTGAGTAAGGCGCAAATCGGCGTTCAGTTTTTTCAGAAGCGATTCCAGGCGGGCAATTTCGGTCTTCAGGGTTTTAGACTCGCCGGCGGTTTCGTCAAGCTCCTTTTGATATTCGGCAATCTCCCGCTCAATGGCTTGAATCTGGCTTTCCCGCAGGGCGATGTTTTCCTTAAGCTCGTCAATTGTAGCCGCCATTACGGGCGAGGCAAAGAGTATCAATGATAAAACCGCGCCCCAAATTTTAAAAACCCGGCTCATAACAATTGCAGGGCATTCTGAACGCGTTTTAATGTCTCCTTTTGGCCAAGTATCTCCGCAATCTCAAACGGCCCAGGGGAGGCCTCCCTGCCCGAAAGCGCCACGCGAAGCGGCCACAAAACCTCCCCTCTCCCCTCTTGCTCGGCGTAAGCCATAATTTTCTCCCGCTCCGGCAAAAGCTCGCATATTTTCTCCAGATGCTTTTTTATGACGGGGTAATCTTCCTCCCCCTTCCAGCGCAAAAGCTCTTTGGAATATTCCGGTTCTTTGAAGAAATAATCGGTTTTTTCCGGCAATTGGGAAAGCTTCTTGAGCCGCGGCTGTTCCAGGGCAATTATTTTTTCGGATGATTTTATGCCCAACGACTCCGCTATTTTTAAAATCTCGCCGGGCGATTTTTGGCGGATATATTCGCCGTTCATCCAGTCCAATTTCGCCTCGTCAAAAATAGCCCCGGCTTTCTGGACGTCTTCCAGCTTAAATTCTTTTATTAATTCTTCCAAAGTAAAAATTTCCTTGTCTGACTTGCTCGGATGCCATCCCAAAAGCGCCACAAAATTCAAAATGGCTTCTTTAAGGTATCCCCCGTCCAAAAAATCTTTGACGGCAACCTCCCCTTCCCTTTTTGAAAGTTTGGCCCGATTTTTGCCCAAAAGAAGCGGCAGGTGGGCATATTGGGGCATCGCCCAGCCGAACGCTTCGTGCAACGCTACATACTTTGGCATTGAAGAAATAAATTCATCGCCCCTGATGACATGCGTTATCGCCATATCATGGTCGTCAACCAAATGGGCAAGATTGTAAGTGGGGAACCCATCAGATTTCAAAATAATGAAATCTTCCTGCGTTTTATTTTCTATTTGAATTTCACCGTGGACGATATCGGTAAATTTGGTTACGCCATCTTTCGGCATTTTAAAGCGGACGGCGCCGGCGTCTTCATAAGCCGCGCCTTTTTGGATTAACTCCTCGGTACATTCTTTGTATCTTTCTAAATTTTCAGATTGTCTCGTCGGCCCCTCGTCAAAATCCAAGCCGAAAACGCGCAAGGTTTCAATGATATTTTGCTCGGCTCCTTCCAAAAAGCGCTCCCGGTCCGTATCTTCTATGCGCAGAATAAATTTGCCTCCGTTTTGTTTTGCGAAAAGATAATTATAGAGCGCCGTCCTAAGTCCGCCGATATGTAAAAATCCCGTGGGGCTGGGGGCGAAACGCGTGCGTACCTCCATGGCTACGAGTGCGCCAAAGCCAGTCTGATTATCTCCTGGGCGATTTTCGCCGCGGCATCGGGGCGCGCGAAAGCCTGGGCTGACTTTATCATGCGCTCCCTGAGTTCGCGGTTTTTTAGAATTTTTTCCAGCTCTGAAAGCATGATATGAGGAGCGAGATTCTGTTCCTCCAATATGACCGCGCCTCCCTGCCGGGCGTAAGCATAGGCGTTGGCGCGCTGGTGGTCTTGGGCGGCATGGGAGAGCGGAATTAAAATCGCGGGGAGGCCCCAGGCGGCAAGTTCAAAAATCGTTCCGGCGCCGGCGCGGGCAATGGCCGCGAAGGCGGCCTTGGAAGCGTTGCGCAACCCGCCTTCGTCCAAAAACGGATGGGGATGGTAACGCGCCCGAACCTGTGAACTCTCCAGAATAAGCCCGGCGCGCAATTTGACCTCGTCAAAATTGGCGCGCCCCGTCTGGTGGATTACCTGCCAGGATTTTACGAGCTCGGGCAAAATCTCCAAAATCACGTCGTTTAGTTTCTGGGCGCCCTGCGACCCGCCCAAAATCAAAAGAACCGGCGCCGCGCCTTCCAAAGAAAAAATTTCCCGCGCCTCTTCGGGGCTTCCCCCCAAAACCTGCCGCCGGATGGGATTGCCCGTAAGCGCCGCGCGCTCCTCGGGAAAATATTCAACGCTTTCGGGAAAGGAGATTGCGATCCGGGCCGCGAATTTGGAAGCCCAGCGGGACACTCTTCCGGGAACAAGGTCCGATTCGTGAATCACCAGAGGAATTCTAAAAAATTTCGCGGCCGCGAGAGCCGGGAAACTCGCGTAGCCCCCTTTCGCGAAAATCACGTCCGGGAAATCGGCGTAAATCTTGAAAATAGCCCGCAGCACGCCCCAAGCCGTCTTGAAAACGTCAAAAAAATTAAGCACTGAAAAATAGCGGCGGATTTTGCCCGCCGGAACCTTGATAAATTTAATTTCTTCCTCTTTCAAAAGCCGGGCGTCGTACGGCGCATCCGACATGTAGCTTAAATCCAGGCTGACCAGCCGTTCCCGCTCCGCCGCGTCTTTGAGGGCTCTCGCGACCGCGATTACCGGATAGAAGTGGCCTCCCGTTCCTCCTCCCGCCAAAAGAATTTTCATGAATGCCTCTTGGAAATGTTAAGTAAAATGCCGACTTGGGCCAGGGTCATCGTCAGAGCGGATCCGCCTTGAGAAATAAACAAAAGCGGAATGCCGGTCAGGGGCAAAAGGCCGGTCAAAGCCGCGATGTTAACGACGGAAGCGACCACAATAAGTATAACAATCCCGGCGGCGAGTAGTCTACCGAAAAGATCCGGAGCGCGCGCGGCGACGCGAAAACCGCGCCACAAAAACGCGACAAATAAAAATACGAGAAAAACCGAGCCGATAAAGCCGAACTCTTCCGCAAACACGGCAAAAACGGAATCGCTCACGGGTTCGGGCAGATACTGGAATTTCTGGCGGGAG
>Ga0209541_10017671_pt1 | contig 10403 bp, 5 predicted proteins | sample RifCSPlowO2_01_FD_184027 | JGI IMG/M metagenome (GOLD analysis project Ga0209541, IMG submission 184027) | Groundwater microbial communities from Rifle, Colorado - Rifle CSP2_plank lowO2_0.1 (SPAdes) (version 2) | ecosystem: Environmental > Aquatic > Deep subsurface > Groundwater | place: Rifle... | reverse complement strand
ACTTGATATTGTTGATGTACCATTAACTCCAATTCCATTGTTAGCATTTACATATCCGGAATAAGAATAGGCAATTGTTTCTGAAGTATCATTACCATTCAAACTTCCAGCCGCTATAGTATGAGTTCCAGGGTCAGGAGTTTTCATTACAGTCGAGCAAGTTCCATATTTAGTATTTGGAGCACTTTCATTTACACGACCAGTAACTGTTGCATTTAGCCCATCAACAGAATAAACCGTATATGCTGATTCTTGCGTATTTGTAGGGGAAATTGTTCCGGCGGATGTAGACCATGAATACGAGCCTATCGTGTCGGCATCCGCATCACTGCCAACAGTTCTAACTTGAACATTTGTACCTTTTGAATATGTGAAGTATTGCCCAGTCACATCAGTCCATGCAGCACCAGACGTTAATCTTGAGTAAACTAAACATGTTGGTGCTATATCGCTAACCGTAACATTGTAGTATGCCGCTGCAGATTTGTTAACGATGGCTCCTGCAGTATCTGTCGTTGAATATGAAATCGTGCCTTTAACTTTGTATGCCTTTGTTGTATCAAAATTCGTCCGTTTCCCAGCTAAAAACGTAAGAGTCACAGGAATTGATTGGTTTGTGCCAACAGGCGCCACTGAATTTGCAGTACAGCTTACAAGCGTAGTTAACGCACAAATGTTATTTCCAATAAATGCGGCGTTACTACTATTTGTTGTATCAACTGCAAAAGATCCAGGTTGGAAATTGGAAAGCGAGTAGGTGAAGTTTGATGAACCTGTCGGATTAGTAGCGGTTCTGGCAACCGTTATACTTCCAGGTGAAAAAACTGGCGTGCTTAAGGAATCTGCAACCATCGGGAAAGAAACAGCTCCACATAAAACAGTAATAAAATTGTCATCATTTGGTCCACCTGAATCTCTTACAGAGTGAGCAACTTGAACAGTAATATTATTTCTATTTGGGGTTAAATACGTTGCATCAGCGCCACCAACCGTTATTCCACCAAGTCCAGTTCCACTTAAAGATGGAACCCAAATATGTGTAACAGAATTGCCATCTTCAGAATCGAAATTCGCCAAACTTTTCTTGCTATTAATAGTTACATAAGTACTTAGTGGATATAAACCAGATGCAGGGATGTCGGAAGATTTAACTGTAGGTGTTACACATGTTGGAGCACAATTTGGCGAAACGTTGGAAATCGAGGATAATGCATTGCACGAATTCCCGTCGGTTTCTAATAAATTATATGAATAAGACGAAGCACAGTTTAATCCAGTTATATCTACACCACAAGAATCGGAAGAACACGAAACGGAGCTTAAAGTTCCTGCACCACTTAATCCATAATTAGATGCAGCTAAAGTAGAAGGTTTTGTCCAAGTCACCCTAACTTTTGTTGGATTATTAGCATCTGTAACAAAAGACATTGCAGGCGATGAAACATTTTCATTAACAGTAACAGTTTTTATGCTACTTATTCCGCAAGTCGTCGCAGCGTTATTGCTATCACAAATATTGTTATTTTTGTCTTTTGCAGTTGCATAAACATACGAAGTTCCTGCTGTATCAAAGGTTGTAGATCCAGATAACGTAGTGGAGGCTCCAAATGATCCTGTCTTTGTAGCTACGACTGCTATTGGATTTTTCTTATTTATAGAAACTTCTGCTAAAACATCATTATCTGTGTAACTAAATGCTACTGGGTATGAAATTCCCTTACATATAGAATCGCTACCTGTTGTTAAGGATGCTTGCGGCGGTACATCATCAGATATAGTGCAAAGTGTACTTGGGACAACACAAGTAGAAGAAACACCACCATTATTATCATAAACTTTATATCTAACTTCGGTACATGAATTGTAAACATTATTCATAACTACATTTGCGGAATTTGTTTCCCCTGACACTGCGGTAATTGAGTTAGCACTTGTTACAAACCACGAACCATAAGTTAAAGTATCAGAATCTGGGTCTGCCCCGCCTCCAACAATAACCTTTACTGTACTTGATAAAGCTACTGGGGTATTCGGATTAAAACTATATGTAGGCGTTCCACAGGTTGGAGCTTGATTATTTAAAGTCACGATAGTAGGTGGGCTTGTTTTCTCTCCAGTTGAAGTTCCGACCGTAGCTCTTATGCCAGTTGATTTAAATTTTGCGTTATAGCTTCCTAGCGGGGAAGATAAAGTTGTTTGAATATTAAGATATACAGTTTTTGACTCATTTTCGGCTAGTGAAAAAGTGCCACCTGCTGGGCTTACGGTGCAAGTAACTCCTGCCACCCCACAAAGACCGGAACCATCAGGGATTAAATTAAAAGTACCCGTAAAACCATTTGATTTTACTAGATAAATCAAATTCCCAGATCCCCATCCTCTATTTTGTGTAAATGTATAGCAGTTACCTGTTGATCCATCTGCACATGTAATGCTTATATCAGAAGTACTTGCTGTTATAAAAACTGTTTTTATATTTTCAAACGGATACGTGCTTTCTCTATATGTATTTGATCCTGAAATTCTAACTCCATAATTTCCGACACCAAGTGAAGTGGGAACCGTAATGGTCAAGGTATATCCCTTTGATGTGCTACCAGACACTCCCGTAATCGATTCGCTTATATTTGTTGCACCTGATGCAAAATTGCAGGTTACCCCTGCAATTTTGCATATATTTGTACTTCCGCCCACCACCGTGGAACTTGCATCAACAGCAAAACTTGTTGCGACATTAAAACCAGACGACGTCCCCGATTGCGTCCACGTAAATGTTTGTGAATTCGATGTAGTTTTATTTATATCAATTGCGTAGTTATACCAACTGGTTGAAAGGCCAGGCTGTGCAAGTGTTGTTATATAGTCTGATGGAGGACAGTAAGCTTTTGTACCGCTTGAATCCGTAACTGAATATGAAATTCTATTTGAACTACTGTAATTATTAGGCGTTGTATATGTAGTCGTATTAACTGTTGAAGTTGTTGGTGAAAGTGTTCCTGAACCAGGGGCAGGGTCGTCCCACTTGTATGAAGCTATGGTTCCATCAATATCGCTACCAGAACCTGTAACTGTTATATTGTGCCCCAATGGATAACCAGTGCTGTATTCACTTAATGTTGGTTTAATGCATGTTGGTGCAAGATTCGAAACGGAAATTGTCGACTCCGCAGTTGGTGTATATGTATTGCCAACTGCACTTGTCGCAGATAAAACAACACCATATGAATAGTTTCCAGGTGTAAAAGCTTTTGGCACTTTTATATACAACTGCTCTGTAGAACTTGTGGTATTGGCAGAGACTGCTTTTGAAGGGACAATTGTAGAATTAGAAAAAGAACAGGTGACATCAGCCTTTTTGCATATGTTTTCATAGGTTACTGAACCTACAGCTATGTTAGGAGTCGCAATGAATGTCAAAGACCCAGGATTATCGTTTTGCAAATTATACGAATATGTTTCCGTTACTGAATTCTGGTTCAAAAATGGATCCTTAGTAACAACAAGTGGATTAACATTCGAAACATTAACAGTCGGATCTTGTGTTCTAAGTTCATATGTACAGCTACCAAGATACGTACTTGATTTTGAGTCTGTGACAAGAGCACGTAAAACAGTCCTTTGGCTATATAAATTTGAAACACGATAATATGAAAAGGTATTCGCAGTAAATTGATATGCACCACTGTTTGGGCCAAGGTCAGACCACGCCACATTTGAAATAGAATCACCGGGGTCGCCAGGGTCAGCCGTTAATCCAACGGTAGCAGTGTAGCCTGGAGCAAACGGATTAGAATCACCATATAGTAAATTCATAGAACACGTAGGTGCGCAATTTGGTGAAAGTGTAATTGAACGAGAAGTACTAGCACCACAAACGTTATTTGCGGAAACTGTAAATGTATAGTCGAGCTTACAATCTCCGACATAATACTTTGCCTGACAAAAATTTGATGGTGAATAGCAATCATTATAACCCCACTTAACCCCGGGCCCTGAAATATTATAACTTGTAAATGGCAAACCAGCATAATCCCACCAAAACGTTACGATTGATGGATCTGGATTAACGCCTCTTAAATTAGTAACTGCGGGAGGTGTTGTAATTACGTTAACACTTAGCCTTGAAGAATCTCCGCAGTAATTAAAGCCAGAAACGATAGTACCAGGGGCAGGTGTTGTTGGAAATAACAATTGACTTCCATTACATTTATTTCCTAAATCATCTTCCGCACCCGACGCTACAAAATAGCTATTTCCGGCAGAAAAACCATTAGCAGTAGTAAAAGCAATAGGAGCCGAGCCAGAATATGAATTACCGGATAAATTTCCAGATGTATAAAGCGGAAAAGGATTTGTCTTCCAACTACTAGTTGGAGCAGGTCTGTAGTAAGTAAAATACGTCAGCTTCAATCCATTTACAGCATTTGCAGAAAGGGAATAAGTCTGCGATGTACCAAGACATGCCGACACCGGCCCAGAAAGAGTTGCTGTAGGGGGTGATTTATTAATTATGTAGTCTTTCGTACATTGAGTGTAAGGATTCCCTGCAGCATCCCACCAATTTGAAGCAAACTTATAAGTTCCATTTCCAAAAGTCGAAAAATCAACAGTGCCATCAACAAAAGCACTTGTTGTTCCTGAAGGATAAGTTTTATAAGGAGGAATGACAGGAGGCTCAATAGCTTGCCAATTTCCTGGAGTTCCATCTGAATTTCTACTGACATACAAAGCAGATTTACCCATACCTACATTATCTGTTGCAGTAGAATTAACATACAAAGAATTAGTATTAGAAGGGCTAGTAGGGTTAAAGGTCCATGCGCTACAGACTGGAGATGTAGTGTCCTTAGGTTTTAGATATACTACAGACCCAGTGTTTCTTATGACATTAGGAACATCAATTGCACAGTCTCCATCGCTATCGTAATATTTCGATCCTTCATAATCAACATAATCACAAATAAGATTATTTGGAATACCCCTGATAACCCATCTCCAAGTCTTCTGCCACGGTCCCTCTGTATATACATTATAAAACGGACCACCAGTGTTACACTCTTTAACTGAAGATTTACCGATACTTTTTGCTAAATCTTCAAGTAAAAACCACTCAATCTCTAAACCAACAGAACCACTACATGTTGAACCCGCCTCGCAGTATGCACAAGTTGGTTCATTTGAATTTTGCCAAATAGTTTGACTCCCGCCTGGATTAACTGAACGAACCCTACCATTCAAAAAATCCCAGACTAACTCACCACCACCGCTACCACCACCCGTACATGAATAATTATACGAACAAGTTCCTCCGGCACTGAAATGTACGGATCCATTACAATTACAACTCATCCATTCACTTTGAGGATTAACACAATTCCCACTACCGTCTCTACAGTCATATACACCCCATGCAGTACAGGGAGTATCAGTATCAAAGACAGAACACTTGCACGAACCTGAAGCTGAATGATATGCACAATAACTTGCCGCACTAACCGGGGCAGGTAATCCAAACTGAATAGCACTAAGGAACACAAGCACAACACAAATTTTGAACTTCATATTTAAGGGAATTCGTCTTATCAAGGCAGTTTTTTTCATTCCTAAAAAGAGTGTACTATCTTGTGGCCATCTTTAAAATACTTTTTTCACACAATACTAATAGTAAATTATACAAATCATTGTGTGTAAAATACAATAAGCCACAGCGTCTAGCAATATTTGAAACTGACTTACCATCAAAGTTTAAATAGCAATAATTACATTTCAAAATCAAAACCATGACAGAAACAGCCCATAGTGTTACAATCGGCCTATGATATTCCATCAGGAATTTAAAGATACGGGGCCTCTGCCCACAGGGGATAATCCGATACCCAGCCAAATCATACTTAACAATGATGTTCCCGATACCGAAAATGAAGATATAGAAAACTCACCCATCCAAATAGAAACAACCTTAGAAGGCAAAGCCGAGGATTATCATATCTCTGGAGTTGAAGATAATGCAGTTGTGCAAGAAATGATCTTAAAAGCGGCAGAAAATGTCGTTTTAGTCAGCTTTATTTCTGAATTTGAATTAGAAAATAAACCTCAACGACTAAAAACTTCTTGTACGGGGATCCTAATTGGACAGCTTGATCTTGACTGGGAAGAGAGGATACTACTCGAAACGGTTGCCCACTGTATTCCACCAGGCAAAATTACGGACTTATACATAAATGGTCAAAGAGCAAAGAATGCTTATACAATAAGCCCACCAATTGATTCGGGGAATCATCGTAATTTTGCCAAACCTGGTCAAGACAAAGCATATATAGTATATGAGTCAGATGTGAAACCAGACTTCTCAAATATATTCAGCGATCTAGACTTCTCTAACATAAGTCCTAACGATCTTTTAGCAATGGCACATCATTATGATATCTCTTTTTTTCAGATTGGCTTCAGGCGGAGATCTCAAGATCAAGGATCAATGAGAAGGGTAGTTACCCCACTACGCTTATCTTATTATGAAAAGGATATAGACAACGCATCATGCATACCAGCAGACTCATACACGCTAACATTTACTCCAAAGACAGCTGATGGCACTACCTACCAGGAACAAGGTGGTTCATCTGGTGGTCCGATAATTGCTTTCATGGGAGATAAAAACCCAGTTCTTTTTAGCACAGTATCATTCGCAGGAGCAATAACAAATACTTTAGGATCCAATTACACCATAATCGGACAACTAGCCACATCGAAAGACTCTGCGTTAAGTTACCTTGATGATCCAAAAAATACGTTCACACCAATAGACACTCCTGATTCTATGTTAGTTCTTGAAAAAGAATTTCCTGTAGTATCAACAACAATTTATATTGGACCAATAGTATCAACATTGATTAATCAGGAGATACTTGCTCTTGATTTGTCCCGTAATGAGAAAGAGATCCTCTATCAAGCCACTTTGAGACTGTTAATCATTGCTAAACAAAACGAAGCAAATACAATAAAGCTATCCCTTGATCTAAGCGGAAACTTATTAGCATCAGTTTGTGATAGCAACAACCAAGACCTCTCATATCGCTATCAGTGGCCAACACGGGAATGGATTAGACGCGGAACGAACCCTTAATCAACCCTTACCTCGCCACGACTATTACTTCACCTGTAATTTGGCTGTTTGCTTCAATCTATCATTCCTCCACAAATAAAGTCGGCAGGCGAGTATTCCTGACTTGCCACCAAAGCACGATTAGTGGCAATACCACTTGACACCAAATAATGTTCACTGTAAATTGTAAACATGGATAACAATAGATTTATTGACCTTAATCCTTGGCGATTTGGAATAGAGACGCAGGCACAGCCAAAGTTTAAAAGGTTTATTTTTGATAACATAATCAAACTTTTAAACGAACCACTGATTGTAGCATTACAAGGACCAAGGAGGCTTGGTAAAACAACGCTTATCAAGCAAACAATAGAACACTTGCTTTTACAAGAGACACCTCCAAACCATATATATTTTTACACACTTACAACTTCAGACAATAACCTACAAGAAATGCTCGAAACAACTATAAATATCAAAACAAACGAGATAATCTATATTTTCATAGACGAAATTCAATATTATGATAATTGGCAAGATTTACTAAAAACATGGTTTGACAATAACAAAAATTTTCACTTTTTAGTGACTGGATCAACCTCAATATTTCAAAACAAATCTAAAGAAACTTTACTTGGCCGAATTGTTTCGCTAAACCTTCCATTTTTATCTTTTCGAGAATATATCGGTCTAAAATACAAAACGGATATAAACCCCTTTGATTTTAATATACAAAAACAGTCATCGTCTTTACACATCTTACAAAACGAAAAAACATTTTACGAATATCTTGAATTTGGTGATATTACAGCCTTAATAGATATACAAGATCAATTTGCAAAAAAAGTTTTTGTTGAAACCTCGTTTCTTGATATTTTCTTCGAGAAAGATTTGCTAGCTTATTCAATTGAAAAACCAACGCAAATGAGGGCACTTTACAAAAGTCTTGCTCAAAATGCGGGGCAGGTCATTAGCAAAAAAAATATTGCTACTGAAATCGGATTAAGTAGACCAATTGTAAATAAATATATACAAATCTTAGCTCTAAACCAGTTTATTAATGTGGTTCCAAATTTTTATAAAAGTGTTAGAAAGCAAGAAAACTCAAACAAAAAAGTATACCTAAGTTCACCAAACACAATATTTAGCATTTTGCATCTTAATCAATTTGAAAATATACCTTTCATCGATTTTAAAGGACACATGATTGAAAATGCAGTGTTTAACCAACTCACAACTTATAGTCACAATATATCATTCTGGGCGAGAAATACTATGGAAGTTGATTTTATTATAGAGATAAATTCGAGGTTTTATCCTTTAGAGGTTAAGTCAACCAAAAACAGAGATAATATAAAATTAGCCAATATACTAACGGCAATGGAAGAGTTTGACTCTAATATAGGTTTTATTGTCTATTCTGGCGAAGCATTTATTCATCAAACTGGGAATAAAAATATTCGCTTTATAAATCCTTGGAGCCTGTAATCATCTCGCTTCGCCACAAAACAACCATTTTTCGATATTTCACAGGTTTAGTTTGCCAATGTATTTGCATAACTTAGCAAAACTCGCCTTTTTATTCAGGTCAAGGTGAACAATATGGCGAGAATTGTTAAGGTTGAGATAACACTAATAAATGTCTTCGTGAGTGCCAATGCCTAATAGGTTTATTAATTCACCTTTAAGCCTGAAAATTACTCTGACGTCCATGTCTATAGATATGCTCCACACACTACCAAACCTGCCACTAACTTTATGTAACCTAAGAGATGGGTGATTTAAAGTTGAAACTTGTATCTTCATAGATACCTATCTAAATCATCAAAGCTTTTAAGCTCAATAGATCTGCCAGCATCGTATTCTTCCATGGCCTCTGCAACCCTTTTTTCTAGCCTAGGTGAAGCCTTAAATGTTGGAACATCATCGGTAAAAACCGACTGTTCGACAGCCTTTGAAATAAGAAATTTGACATACCTAGAAAGGTCATAGCCAAAAACATCTGCATTATTTTGTAAAATAGTCGCCTCTGGTTTAGTTAGTGTTAATTGTATTTTAGTCATAGTTAAATTGTAGTTAGGCCTAACGACCTTGTCAATTACTACCTCGCCTTTTTGATCAAAGGTTGTTCCGAAGCTCTTTTTCCAAATTGTTTTTAAAGTCTCTAATTATCTGCCAGTGGCTTTTGGGAAGAAATTGCTTTAATTCTTTTTCAAAATCAATATCTGCTTTCTCTAACACATCCAGTATCTCAACTAGAATGCTCTTTGCTTCAACAGGCAACAGGTTTTTGCGTAATACAAAATAGATGTCAAAAAAATCTCTCGGCTTTTGCCTGTCTAATAGTGCTTGGACTTTTTCCCCAATCAGCTGTTCTGTAGATAAATTCACAATAGTATACGGCATCAAAAAATCACTTGCGATTGTAGTCACTTCACCTTTCAAACTTTTTTCACGCCCTGAAACATTGAGCTCGATTAAAATTCGTTCTTGATTTAGCAAAAATTGCAGATGTGCAAGATACCCACCTGTAGTTTCCTTAGACTCAATTACCTCAACTTTAATTCCTTCTCGTTGAATTTCTTGTAAAGAATCTAGCAAAATGCTTTCCAAGTCGTTTAAATTATTAAGTGAAGTACTAAAATCCAAATCTTCAGAAAACCTTGGACTTCCAAAAATTAGTCTTAATGCCGTTCCTCCCTTGAAAAAAACCTTGCTTGTTTGAGGTTGTTGATAAAAATAAGACAAGAAAACGTGTTGAATATACTCTCTACGCACATTTAATTCGGTCGTCTGTAACTTGTTAGCCAATGTTTTAATGGCATCTAGTGACATCATAATATAGTTTTCAAAAGATCAGTAACATTCTTGCTAGATCGATTACCATAAAGACTAACATACTGAAAAACCTTATCTTTATTAATCTTGTTAACATTAATAATTAATCGATCATTTTTAGGTATCTTGTTTAACATTACAAAATAAAAATAATCTACCAAAGCTTTCTCGGGTTCGGCAATCAGCATAGACTTGTCCTGATTTTTAATCAAAGCGTATCCTGTAAAAGCTTCTTTTTTGATTGAATGATAAAAAAAGACTTTATCGTGAACAGTAAAGGTTCTAGTTGGCTTTGTCGTTGCAGATGTAACTGTATAAGGCATTTCAGGAATTATGCCATAGTAAGCTAAAGCGTATTCGAATGAAATATAAGAAGGTTTATACAAAGCATTTGCAATTTCCTCTTCACTAGGCAAATCAGTTTTTAAAGTATAAAGTCCTTGCTTTAAACGCAGTAAAAAAC